>ENA-ORTG01001256-ORTG01001256.1-human-gut-metagenome-genome-assembly--contig:-NODE-1256-length-23944-cov-3.359915_pt1 | contig 23944 bp, 22 predicted proteins | sample MGYA00241906_ERZ509176 | MGnify/ENA primary metagenome ERZ509176 (study PRJEB26280, sample SAMEA2338811) | human gut metagenome | biome: human gut; feature: human-associated habitat; material: faeces...
TTTTATTGCTTATTATCCGCACCCAAAAAGTTGCATTTATAAGTTGAACTCAAGATATAAAGAGCCAGACAGATTTACAGGATTCACTAAATGATATTAAGGAATCTATTCCAGAACCTTATAACGATACTATTATAAAAAATGATATTAACCATATAAAAGAAGAATTGTCTGGAAAATTGGACAGTTCTTCTTTAAATGGTTTGAATGAAAAAATAAACCAAAAAGCAAATAAGGCTGATGTATATACAAAAGAAGAAGTTGATGGAAAGATTACAGCAATTCCTAAACCAGATCTTTCTGCATATAGCACAACTGTAGAGAATGATAAGAAATACCAGCCTAAAGGAAATTATCTCACTGAAATACCAGCAGAATATGTTACAGAAACAGAATTGTCAAACAAAGGGTATATAACTGATATTTCAGGAAAGGCTGACAAATCCAGTGTATATACTAAGAGTGAAATTGATACAAAGTTGGGTAACATAGATACTTTATTAGACCAAATTAACGGGGAGGTTATCTAATGGCTACAGTGGATAAATTAAATAAGTTGATTGAAACTAAAGCAAATATTAAAGAAGCAATTAAAGCTAAAGGAGTTACAGTTAATGATTCAGATACATTTGCGAGTTATCCTAGTAAGATTGCTTCTATTAGTGGTGGAGGAAGTAGTAAGTTTATTGTACCTGAAGGTATGAAGTTTGCTTATTCTACATTTAATGAATTTAATACAGAACAGTATGATGTAAGTAATGTAACTGATATGTCTAATATGTTTAGGGAGTGTTTTTCAATGCAAAACATAGATTTATCTACTTGGAATATGGTTAGTGTTATAGATATGAGCTATATGTTTATGAATTGTGGTAATTTGCAAAATGTAGTGTTACCACAAATATTAAGTGTCTATGATACGAGCTATATGTTTTCTAGATGTTCTTACTTATACTCAATAGACCTTTCTGGCTTATATACAGGTTATTTAGCAACAATGGAAAGTATGTTTGATGGGTGTGCAAATTTAAAAGAACTTAGGCTAACTGGGTTGGGTGAAAATAATGATTGTATTGAATTAGATTTGAGCAGTTGTTATAACTTAACTAAAGAATCAGTTCTATACTTGTTTGAAAATGCGTTTGATAGAGCAGCAGCAGGACATACAAATCCATTTACAATTACATTATATTCTAATACTAAAGCATTACTAACAGAAGAAGAAATAGCAATAGCAACTAATAAAGGATTTACAGTAGTATAGTATGAAACAGTTAAAAGCCACAACGAATAAAAAATATACTGATTCAAAGTATTCATTCTTTACTGATACTATTTATATGCCTGATGATGCTAACACCGATGAATATTTTGAAGTAGATGCAAGTGAAGCAGATAAAATAAAGAATGCTAAGAACAGTATATCAATCAACAGCAAGGATGATTTAGATAAAGCAATATCTAATATAAATATAGATTTAAAGACTTCAATTAAATATAGTATTACTGGATTAAACCTGACAGATAAAGAAGCATTGTTATATACTAAGTATTATCCAGATTGGAATGATTATATTAATAAGTCATTACCAGCCAATTTTAAGATACAATATAACAATAAACTCTTTAAGACTAGACAGCCTATTAATGTAGTACTGGAGAATCAACCACCTTCAATACATACTGCTGCTTTATATGAGGAAATAAATGAAAGCGATACAGGGACATTGGAAAATCCTATTCCTTATTCTGGTAATATGGAACTAGTAAAAGGAAAATATTATATACAAGATAACGCAGTTTATCTATGTACAAGAAGTACTGGAGTTCCTGTACAACGTAATTTGAAAGATTTAATTGGATTGTATGTAACCAAAGTAAACTAAAATGAAAGAACAACGAAACTGTAACTATGAATTAAGATCTGAATCCAGAACGGTAGAAGGATATGCTTTGGTATTCGATAAAGAATCCAGAGATCTAGGCGGATTCATTGAAATAATAGATCCTTCTTCTTTAGATGGTGTGATTGAGAAATCAGATATACTATGCCTGTTAAATCATAATGAGGATAAAGGGGTATTAGCCAGAAGTAAATTTGGTGTTGGTTCTCTATCTTTACTTGTGGATGAAACAGGATTGAAGTACAGATTTGAAGCACCAGACACTGTACTGGGGAATGAATTGCTGGAAGGACTTAAAAGAGGTGATATTACTACTTCTTCTTTTGCTTTTACCATTGATAGTGACAAGTGGGAAAAAAGAACAGACGGTAAATATCTAAGACGAATCACCAAATTCAAAGAATTATTTGATGTTTCCCCTGTGTACAAAGAAGCCTATCCAGATACCAGCGTAGCCTGTAGAAAGATGCAGGAACTGGACACAGAGGAATTAAAGGAATATTATCAAAACCTTAGAGAAGGACTATAATGGACACTTTGACTTTGATAGACCAAAAAGAACAATTACGAAAAAAGGCAGAGGAATTAATAACCAATGCAGAAAAGGAAATTAGAAAGTTGAATGATGGAGAAGCTACAGAGTTAGACCATCTAAAGAAAGAGATTGCAAATATTGACCGCCAGATAAAAGGTATAGAAGAAGAAAACAAAAGAAATTACAAACCACAAATCAATAAAAAGACTATGGAAAAATTTTCATTGCTTAAAGCTATCAATGATGTAGCTAATAACAGACAGTTAGATGAAAGAGCCTTAGAAGTAGTAACAGCTGGTCAGAATGAAATGAGAAAGGCTGGACAATCTTATGCTGGACAAATTGTATTGCCTATCGAGGAAAGAGCGAATATTCAGGCTACTGTTGCAACTGCTGGACAGGAAAATGTTGCAGAAGATAAATTAGGAATCCTAGAACCGTTAAGAGCCAATTTAGTATTAGTACAGGCTGGTGCTTCTTATATGACTGGCTTAATTGGAAATGTATCTATTCCAGTTTATTCTGGATCTAATGTAGGTTGGGCTGGTGAAGTTGCTGCTGCTACTGATGGCACAGGTAAATTCAGTGAAGTAAACTTAGAGCCTAAACGCCTTACTGCTTATATTGATGTTTCAAAACAGTTCCTTATTCAGGATTCCAATAGTGCAGAAGAAATGTTGAAAAGAGATATTGTAGCTGCTATTTCAAATAAACTGGAAGCTACTATCTTGGGTAATGCTGCTGGTTCTGCTACACAACCTGCTGGTATGCTTAACGGTGTAGCTGCTGATTCTGCTGCTGTAACTTATACAGACTTTGTAAATATGGAAGCTACATTAGGCGAAAAGAATGTAAGAGGTGATATTAAGTTTATCGTATCTCCATCTGCTAAGGCAGTATTAAAGTCTACAGAAAAGAATCAAAATTCTTTCATTATGGAAGGTAACGAAGTAAACGGTTATCCAGTCCTTTGTACATCTGCTGTAGCTGGAAAAGGTATTGTTTACGGTAACTTCAGTGATCTGGTTATTGGACAATGGGGAGGTATCGACTTGACTGTAGATCCATATACACAGGCAGCTAACGGTAAAGTAAGACTGGTTATCAATGCTTACTTTGATGCCAAACCCAGACGTGCTGATTCTTTCGTAAAGAAAGTGTTGAAAGCGTAACCTTAACTTATGAATAAGCTATGTATGTAACTTTATGTGAAGCAAAGAAACATCTGTTGGTTGATAATTCATTTAAAGATGATGATGAATACATACTAGCTTTAATAGATATAGCAGAAGATGCTGTTTCAATTAATATAAATATTCCATTGGACAGCATTACAGTAGGTGGTGAATTACCGCCTGCTGTAAAAGCTGCTATACTTTTATTAGTTGGTAACTTATACGCTAACAGAGAACCTGTAGCCTATACTGCTGTAAATAAAGTGCCTTACACTTTTGATTACCTAATTTCCTTATATAAAAACTATTCCACAAAGTAATGAGGGCAGGACTATTAACCGATCCTGTAACCTTTAGAAAGGCAACCATTACAAAGAACCAATACGGACAGGAAGAAACAGATTGGATTGATTGTATATCAACAAGGGCAAATGTAAGGTTCAATTCAGGTAACAGGGTTACGGAAAACAATGAAATCATTAACACCTATACAGTAACATTTACTGTAAGAAGGTATCATAACATAGATGAATTTATGCGGATTCTTTGGAAGGGCAAAACTTACAGAATCCTGTCCATAGAGGATAATAATGAAGATAGGACAAAACAATCTATTACTATTATTGGAGAACTGGTAAATGAATAATGTGGATGCAAGGCAAGTCCTACAGATGTTTGCTGCACTGGATAGCAAGAAACAGAAGAAAGCACATAGGACTGCACTTAGAAAAGCTACAGGCATATTGGTTAGAGAAACCAGAAAGAATTTCAGGAAGGTAGTAAGGAATCCCAATGCCAGAAATAGGTGGAACGGCAAAACCTTTTCTTCTGGAATCAAATCTAAGGTCAATAAGGAAGCCACAGAGGGTAAAGTACATATTATGGGAGACTTTAGATTAAAGTTCTTTGAAATGGGAACTAAGACACGTTACAAGAAACGGACTAAGGGCAGACCATCTACAGGTAGTATCAAAGCCTCTTATTTCTTTAAGAAAGCCAGAGAAGCCAAAGAATCAGAAATCAGTAATAGTATGAATGACATAATAACCAAATCTATACTAAGGGTAAATGGACAGTTTAAAGGTAGGTAAAGAAATCTATTCTCTTTTAAATGGTAATGATTCTCTTACTGGGGTAGTAGGCAGTAAGATCTACCCTATTATAGTAGAAAAGGAAACTACATATCCATTTATAGTATATAAGAGAAGTAATATTATTCCTAGCTATACTAAGGACTTCCATTTCAAGGATGAAGTAATAATTGACATTATATGTGTGTCTGATGATTATTCTGAATCCGTTGATATAGCCAGTATGGTAAGGGATATTCTTGAAGATAAAAGATTTGCTGATATAGAAAGCATCAAACTGGAATCGGCTGATGAAGATTTTATAGATGATGCTTACATACAGACATTAAGTTTTAATTTAACAATAACTAAATAACTATGGGAAAACCTATTAACGGTAGTGATTTGATGTTATTCATTGATTCTACTGGAGAAGGAACAGCATTTAAATCAATAGCATTTGCAACTAGCCACAGTTTATCAATTTCTGCTGAAACTGTGGAAACAAGTTCTAAAGACTCTGGTGGAAAATGGGTATCTAAAGCACCTAGAAAACTAAGTTGGACTATGAGTACAGAAAACCTTTACTCTTTAGATGGTGAAGGTTCTACTTATGATGACCTGTTTACGCTAATGACTGACAGAAAGGAAATAGATGTGGTATTCAGTCTTGAAAAAAATTATACGGCTAAGGCTGATGAAGTTCCTGAAGGTGGATGGACACCAGTAACCACTGGACAATATAAAGGCAAGGTTGTAATTACCAGTCTGGAACTTAACGCACCCAATGGAGATAACGCAACATTCACTGCTTCATTTGAAGGAGTTGGAGCACTAACGAAAGTATCTGCTTAATTTTTTATTTCTAAAGCCTTTATATCTCTGTTATAGAGGTGTAAGGGCTTTATTTATATCTAACAACTATGGAAGTAACAATTAAAAACAAGACATATAAAGTAAAGTACAGCATTAGGGCAATGTTCGTATTTGAAAAGCTGACTGGCAAATTATTCAAACTGGAAAGCCTGATGGATTTTTATATATTCTACTATTCTATGATACTGGCAGGAAATCCAGAATGTACATTGCTGTTTGACGATTTTATAGATGAATGTGATTTGAATCCTGTTTTGGTGGCTGATATTCAGAATTACCTTAATGCGCAATTTCAGAAGCAAGGGCAACTGGAACCATCTAAAGAAGAAGATACTTCAAAAAAAAAGTAATATCCATTTCAGAACTGTATAGTATCATTGTGGTAGAATGTGGAATCCAGCCAGATTACTTTTTGGATAAAATGCAGTGGTATGAAGTGGATTCCTGTTTAAATGGTCTGGAAGGTAAAAATAAGGACGGCTGGGAACAAACCAGATTCCTTAGTTATATCACGGCACAAGTAAACAGCAGCAAGAAGTTAAAGCCTACTGATATTCTTTCCTTTAAATGGGATAAGCCTGAAGATACAGGCACATCTATTACTAGTGAAGATATACAGAGATTGAAAGATAAAGCGAGTAAAACCTTAAAACTATTATAATATGGCTGATTTGATTACTAGATTGCTGCTTAACACACAGCAATTTGATAATAATTTAGGCAAGTCAACAAAACAAATACAGGGATTCCAGCAAAAGATACAAGGCTTTTCCAGTGGTGCAGTGAGTGCATTTACTAAGTTTTCTGGTGCTATAGGTATAGCTTATGGAGCTACAGAACTGCTACAGAAAGGACTTAACAGCAATGCCACTTTACAGGATAAATATAATTCTTTGATGCAGGCTGGATCTACTGTAACAGACCAATTCTTTACAGCCATCTATTCAGGGGACTGGACTGTATTCAATGATGGTATAGAAAAAGCCATTAAGAATGCAAAAGAATATGCAGATACCTATAGGAATGTACAAAGGATGCTGGAAACTACAGGTATTAAATTTGAACAAACGGATGCAAGGAAAACACAGTTGGAAGCCATTATAGAAGATGATACCAGACCGTTGGAGGAACGGAAGAAGGCACAACAGGAGTTAGACCGTATATTGCTAATGGGGGTGGCTGATATTAGGGAAGCATCCCAAATAACAGAAAAGGAACTAAATAATACGTTGGCTGATCTGATTGGAGAAGCCCAATATATCACGACAGAGAATGCACAAAAACTGATTCTGGATATAAGGAACAAGTATTCAGGACTTAGAAAAGAACTGGATGCCTATAGGGAAGTCAGAGATACAAAGAATCAGGTAATGAATCCCAATGCCTTCAAATACAGTGGTGATGAATGGTATAAGATCAATCAGGAAGCCACTAAGAAATATTATCAGGAATATACCAAAGACCAAAGAGCGTACTATGATGAATTACTAAGGCTGGCTGATAGAATGAACGATGAAACATTCAGTTCATTTCAGGGATTGTTTGATAAACTAAATGATCTTAATGACAAGGCTGGTACTTGGGAAAAAGACAGGGCTGGTGCAAGGGATGAAATAGCTGGTATTAAAACTACTACCAGTAAAAAAGAAATCATTCCAGCAGGTTCTATTATGGAAATGTAGAAAAAGATTACAGACCTTAGAAAGAAGTATGAAAGTGCTGCTGATGAAGGTACTAGGGCAGGATTTATGAAAGCCATCAAAGAAGCAGAAACAGAACTTAAAATGATGCAATTAAGGGCTGCTGGAACTTCTTTACTTCCTGCTGGAAAACTTAATGTATCTACTGGAAAGAGTATTGCTAATGATATACACATTGAACCTATATCTACAGACAGTATTCAGGCTAATTATGATTATGCGGATTCTTTAGGTGCTATAGCTTCTATTATGGGATCTGTTACCAATATGACGAATGAAGGTGCTGCTGCTTGGTTAAGTTGGGGAACAAACTTGATAAGTGCCATTACAGCAGCAATTCCACAGATTACAGCTTTAACTACAGCCAAGAAAGGTGAAGCTATTGCCAGTGGTGTAGCCAGTGCAGCCCAAACTCCCTTAGTAGGTTGGTTGTTGGCAGGAGCAGCAGCAGCGTCAGTAATAGCGGCTTTAGCTAGTATTCCATCCTTTAGTACTGGTGGTATATTTGCTGGCAATAGTACTATAGGGGATATGAACCTAGCTAGGGTGAATGCTGGTGAAATGATTCTTAATAACAGGCAGCAAAGGAATCTGTTTAACCTGCTTAATAGTAATGGGATTACAAGTTCTAATGGTGGTGGTCAAGTTGAATTTAAGATTAAAGGCAAGGATCTTGTAGGAGTTATAGCCAATTACAATAACAAAACAGCTAAAGTAAAGTAATATGAAATATACAGCACAATTCTATGATATAAACGATAAGCTATACACATTGGAAATAGGTTCTGGAAATGTGCAGAATATTACTTTATCTGCCACACCAATTGTAACCGAATTAGAAACTTCTGATTCACATTTATATAAACCCTGTAAATATAGCAGTGCCACTATAGGGATGATTACAGAAGATTACAAGTTTGATTTGTATAGCAGCACTGCACAACAGAATAAGGTTGTTCTTAAAGATGCTGGTGGCATTGTATGGGTTGGGTATGTTACGCCCAATCTATACAGTCAAGGCTATGAGAATGAATTAGAAGAAATAGAGATAGAAGCCATAGATGCACTTAGCACATTACAATACTACAAATACACAACTATAGGCAGTAAGAAGAATATAGTATCATTTACACAGATTATAAACCATCTGCTTAGTAAATGTAATGCTTATACTTCTTTCTTCATATCTGATAATACACAGATTGATTCTGCATCAAACTTATGTTTACCTAGTAAGATGTATATCAGTGAACAGAACTTTTTTGATGAAGATGATGAACCTATGACTATGCAGGAAGTTCTGGAAGAAGTTTGTAAATACCTTAATGTAACTGCTGTAGCTGATGGTGATAAAGTCTATTTCTTAGATTATGATGCTATTAGAAAGGGGATTAATACCTACTATAAGTTTACCATTGGTAATGCAGCATCTACAAAAGTAACATTACAGCAGTCAAAGGAAATAGAAGCCAGTGATTATGTGGAAAATGGTGGTCAGTTATCCTTAGATAATGTATATAATAAGGTTACTGTTAAAGACAGTCTGTACAGCTTTGACAGCATTATCCCTTCTATCTGGGATGAGAAGTATTTAGCCAACTATGGTGGTAGCTGGTCTTATGTGCAGGAAGTAAATGAAGATGGTAAAGGTGGTATGCACAAATGTTTCTTTAAGTATCTGAAGAACAATAACTATAAGTGCTACTATTATAATAAGACCACATTAGCACAAGTATCAGAACCTTCTACTATTAATTATGCTACTACACAAAACATAGTAGGTGCTACTATCTGTAAGGCATTCTTTGATAAGGTTACTGATTTTAATAAAAAGTACAACAACATTAACTTTACTGACTATGTATTATTACACGTTCATAATACTTATGATGGTAAACTAAGACCATTATTCGAACTTACAGTAAATGATAGTAATGTTAGCTTCATTGGTGGTTCTACCTACTTAATTATTAAGGGTAATTTTCTGTTTATGGATAGACCTGATGAAATGTATATTATGCAGGGATATGCAAATAAGGATGATAACTTTAATCCAGATAACCTTTACATAGACTGTAAGCTAAAGTATGGTAATATGTACTGGAACGGTTCTAAGTGGACTAGTACAGATTCCACATTCAAACTATACTTTGACAATCAAGGACAAACAGACCATTGCATTAATAGATTATTTCCAGTGAAGAACAATATTACTTGGAATATGGGGATAGACGGTGAAGGCTATGCTATTCCAATGCCAAATACTAGTGAAGTGATTACTGGAAAACCTACATTTACATTATACCATCCTCACAAAGTGGATAATAGTTATAGATGTGATGCTGTCTGGCTAAGTGATTTTGATATACAGGCAAAAGTTCAGAACTACCAAAAAGATGAAGATAAGGATTCTGATACAGAATATAGCAATATTATCAATGAGGACTTTGTTAATGAAATGGATTCAGAAGATTTTGCTATATGTACTTGGGATAATAAGGAATGCAATTATAGTTCAGTTTGTTATAGTCCTAATGGTTCTTCGTTCACTTATCTGGATAATGTGTACAATAAGGCTACTAAGCAGATGTATAGACTAGAAGAACATCTTATATATAGGCTGGTAACGCAATACAGCACACCTTCTGCAATTCTGAATTTAAACTTACAGAACAAATTTAAAGTATATGCCACTATGACAGATAACCATCTTCCTAATAAGACCTTCATAGTAGACAGCATCACTACTGATTATAGATTGGGTAAGCAGGAAATACGATTAATAGAGAAGAAGTAATATGCAATTTACAAGAATAAACATAAGTAAGACATTTCGTAATGGTGAAATTAATGCCAGTAACATTACTGGTTCTGGCATTGGTGGTGGAAGTTCTAACATAGATCTTTCAGGCTTTGTCAGATTAAGAGGGCAAACCAGCCAGACTATAGAAGGTGCTATAGCTGCTACTAGAGATATTGTAGCTTATCAGACAAATCCAGAAGCAGGAGACTTTCAGTTTCCTATTGCTTCTACTGATGCTTTAGGCACAATCAAAGTTGGTAGCGGACTTAAAATAAATACAGATGGTACTTTGTCTGTAGATGGTGAAATTGGTGGTGGAGGTGTAAGCAGTTGGGACGATCTTACAGATAAGCCAACTACATTTCCTTCTACTTGGGAACAAGTAACAGGAAAGCCAACTGAATTTATACCGTCTGCACATACACACGTAATGAAAGACATTACAGATTTTAATGGAGTTACAATAGATACAGACCAGACAATTACAGGGCAAAAGACTTTCAGTAAGGCAATATTAGGACAGGCAGATGTAGTGGCTTATGCTACAGGAAAACACGATATAACATTTCCGATTGCCAGTAAAACAGCTTTAGGTTGTATTAAAGTTGGAGAGAACTTAACCATTACAGAGGATGGTACACTGAATGCACAGGCTGGAGGTGGAATTACTTCTGTTACTTGGGGTGATGTGCAGGATAAGCCTATATTTTCCACAGTAGCCACTTCTGGAAGTTATACAGACTTATTGAATAAACCTTCATTATTTAGTGGTAACTACAATGATCTGACCAATAAACCCATTATACCAACTAATAATAACCAACTTACTAACGGTGCTGGTTATATTACTGGCATTAACTTATCAATGTGGAATGGTGCAGCTACTTCTGTAGGTAATAAAACTATAGGTAATTCCAGTAATGGGAATTATGTAAATATTGTCGAGGATTTGAAGGTTACACAAAATTGTACATTCAATAAGACACCTAAAGTTGGTAGTACGAATATAGCTCTGGTAACGGATATTCATACACATAGTAATAAAAGTTATCTGGATAGCATTAACCAAAATCTTTCAACATCTTCAAATGTACAACACGCACAAGTTAAGTCTACAGGTGAAGTCATTGCCTATTCAACTGGAGCAGGAACACAATCACCATTTAAGTATTGGAAGCCTTCTGTATCTTCTTCTGGTGTACTAAGCTGGACTAATTCAACAAGTGAAACAACACCTTCCAGTGTAAATATTAAAGGACAAGGTGTAACTTATCAATGGTCTGGAACTTCTTTAAGATTGGGCACTATTAATAGCAGTGGTAGTACTACTTGGGGTAGCTATGTTAATTTGAAAGGTGATAGTGGTAGCGGTTCTGGAAGTTGGAACGGCGGTCAAGTAAGCAACACAATTATTACCCCTAATCTGTGGATTAATACAACAAATAGCGGACACAGGTTAGCGGTAAATGGTTCAATGAATATAGCAGGTATTAGCATCTTTAATGATAATGCCACATTTAGAAAGTCAAATACCAATACACGTATATGGGGTAACGCCATTGATGCGTGGAGCGATACAACAGCAGGTAGACCGCGCTTATGGGTTAATTATTACAAACCTTCTGGATGGAGTTATCAAAGTGAGTTTTTTATTGGTAATGGTGATGGAAATGGAACACAAGTAGCAACAATAAATGCAGATGGCAATGGAAAGATATTAATAAAAAATGGCACTGGTACATTATCTGATGCAAGGCTTAAAACTATTTTCAATAAACAGGAGAATATCTTAGATAGGATTCAAGATATTAATGTATATGATTATACCAGAGTTGATGATGAAGATAAGATATTGCGTACTGGAGTACTGGCACAAGAAGTAGCTAAAGTATTTCCTACATTGGCTGTTGCTAATTATACGGATGAAGTAACAAATGAAAGATATTACACTGTTGATTATGCAACATTAGGAGCAGTTATTTCAATAGGTGGTTGTAAAGAACTGCACAGCATTATCAAGGAACAACAAATAAAGATAAATGAATTGGAATCCAGATTAACAAGTTTAGAAACTAAAACCATTTAAAGGATGAAGAAACTAATTAGGTGGTTAGCCAAAGTATTTAAGGCTAATATCATTGTAGAAAACATAATGTATAAAGAAAAGATAATATATAAACCATTGGAAGATGAATTATCTGGCAGTATCTCTTTAGATGGTGATTTGTCTGTAGATGGAAGTATAGAAGCGACAAAAGATATAGTATGTTATAAGAGTAAAACCAATTAATTATGGCAAAGCTAGGAGCTACAAATATATCAATAATGGATGTCCGTAATATATTGGGCTATCCATCAACAGACTTAGGTACATTATGCACTTGCAATAATATAAACCCGTGGTCAAAATGGAAACCTATTCATTGTGCCAATACGCTTACACTCAATAATGAATTATTAAAAAGCAATAAGTATGGTATTAAGATCCTAGAAGCAAACAATCCTGGTGCACTTGTAAATTTGATTAAACAAAATAACAATTTAGGGTATGAGTATGATAAGCCTAGAGGCGGATCGTTCAGCCCTTATAGATTGGGAGACTTCCGTAATTACTACCACAACGCTTTATTGCCAGTATCAGCATTTTATAAAGATGGATATGAAGTACATATTGGAGGTATAACGTCATCCAATCACGGCAGCTATGAAGCAATTATAGAAGGAATAAAATTACCCGATTTAGAACCAGAAGAAAGCGATTATATATCAGAAGGAATGCTATACAATTATCTTGATAATTCTGGAGATAAAATACCATTAAAGAAAGGAGTATATTTTACAGATGGAACTAACAACTGTTGGTATAGTGGAAAAGCATACTACTGGACAACGGAATTTCAAAGATTTAGTGGTAAACAGGTTGAAGCCTATGAATTTTATACCAACGCGACAAGAACACCCAATGATTTGTGGGTAGCAGATGCAAAAGACAGGTTTTATGCACTTCCAGAACCTTGTCATACAATTTCTGTTGACAATCGAGTACCAGCAGGAAGTAAAAAGGTTTTAGTAAAATGTCGTGCTACATTATCCACTGATCGTAGATCTGTCTCTTATACATTACAATTTAGTGCCGTTGGAGAAGTCTATAGAGGTGGTACAATATCAAATATCCATATCCGTATAGCGAAAGACTTAAAGGGTATAAATGTGATAGATACTAAGAAAATTGCCGATAGTCTGACTATACAAGATGAAACAGAATCTTCAACTTATACTGGTACTCTTAGAAATCTTAATAAAGAATCAAGTATGTATGTACTTGTGTATTATGATAACTCAATACAATATACAACTGCGCCGTTTATGGACGTAACAGATCCAGAAGTATAACAATATGACTAAGACAAGAATTAAAGCAGAACTGGCTGCTGCTATAATATTGGTAATAGTTGGATGCTTTCTACTGATAGCAGCAATACATATTCCGCCTATAGGTATAATTCACCCGTCTGTACTTGTTGCATTTGGAGAGATAGCGATATTTGCTGGTAGCCTATTTGGAATAAATTTACATTATAAACTGGAATTTAATAAGATGAAGGCTGAAGTTGGAGCAGATAAAATAGAAGATAAATAATTAGAGCCTGTTTACCTTTATATGGTGGACAGGCTTTTTTTGTATATATTGGGGACTAGACCATTTAAAGAAAGAATATTCAATTATAAATAATTAAAATATCATTAGTTAATTAATATTCAGGCACTCAAACCACTTTTTAATATTATTTTATGTATTAAAATACAATATAGTTAATAAAATATAACTGCATTAATAATACAATTTATTAAATATTGATAATCAATGATTTAAAAGCCTATATTATTACTATATTGCGATCAATTAATCACAAAAATTAATACATTATGGCAGATAAGAAATTAGAAAAGAAAGAAGAAAAGATCTTCACATTGGAAGGTAGTGGAAAGATGTTGGCATTTACGAATGTAAATAGGGAAATCAATAAAAGTATAGTCAATTCCAAAAAGAAATCTATTGAAGAATTTGGCTTACTAACTCCAATTACAGTAGTAGATGCAAAAGACGTGATAGATAAAGGAATTACTGTTTATGATGCCAGTAACCCTAAAGATATAGTAGATTCTGATAATGCAGATAATTATCTGGTAATACTGGATGGACAGCATAGATATGCAGCTATCAGAGAGTTAAACAAGAAAGACAAGTATTTTGATATTTGGTTAATGTACCCACTTAATAAAGATGTGGCTATTACTACTATGCTGATGGAGATTAACACTACGGCTGTTAATTGGGAGAATGATAATTATATTGATGTATTAGCCAAACTAAGACCAGAAGATAAAGGACTGGCTTTTATCGATAAGTATATGAAGTTAAGACATAAGAGGATTAAGAAAGGTGAACCATCTGATAACCTGCCTAATAACGGTTATGGTTTGTCTGTATTATCTAAGTATCTTACATTAAAGACAGATATAAACAAACAATATCTTTATAAGATGGCTAATAACCCTAATAGACAACTGCCTGATTCTATAAAAATAAATAGAGCAGAGAAGATAATACAGACTGGAATAGAAGTAGGTTTTACACATATATTCTTATCTAGCAGATTCTTTATTGATTGGATCATTAACTGGGTTCTACAGGAATATTCAGTAGAGAAGATACTAGAATGTATAAAGGAGTCAATGACGCCAGATAAAGCAAAGAAATTGATGGAAGAATGTAATGCAGATAATTACATAAAACAATTTGATGAAGCAATAGAACTTCATTGATACATTAAGTCCAGTTATCCTAGTGGTAGCTGGACTAATTTGTATTAAAGGGGTATGGGGTTGAATTTTAAGAGAAAGTAGAAAGTAACCACGCTCCCCCCAACTTTTCACGGCTAGTAAGTTCCTAAAGTCCAAAACTCCATCAACAAAGACAACTATATAACTCACTTATAATCAGTATTATCATATACTATATATAACTGCAAATGTTAAATCTACTACCTATAGACGATAAGTAGTACTACCTATTTGCGATAAGTAGTACTACATATAAATAATATACTGTATGTCTTGAATTAGTTTACTATGACTTCCGAGTTAGTTTAGGGTATGTTCCGGATTAGTTGTTCCGAGAGGGTGGGAGATTTCGGATGAATTGCTTTTTTAATCAAAAGGTTGGAATATATGAAATAGATTGATTTCTACACGTTTTCGTCTCTTTCGTTGCGGATGGCGCGTGGAGATTTGCCGAAGTTGGCCCGGCAGAAATGGGAAAAGTTAGACAAGGATTCGAAACCGTACTTATAGCAGATCTCGGATATGCTTGCATTCGTGGTTATCAGGTCGTTTTGTATATCCAGGCATTTCTTTTTGGTCATCCATTGGTAAGCCGGCTCTCCGAACGTCTCTTTGAATAAACGTCGGAAGGTGGTAGTGCTATATCCTCCTAATTGCGCAAAAGACTCGACATCTTTCGCTTTCAGGTAATTTTGCATGACAAAGTAGCGGAATGTTTGGCTATACCTATATATAGGTGCATAGAAATTGGCGATCTCTTTCAAGGTATAATAGCAGTTGAGCAGGAAAGACAACTCCGTCTGCTTGGCTTTCAGGAATTCCGCACACAGGAGTTCGTTGTTGAGGTACATTTTGAGCCCGTTGATAAAAAGGCGCAAAGGGAAACACATATCCATGACGACAGGGAGCATGGGAGACTCTTTCGCCAGTTCCAGTCCTTTGTTGAAACGGTCGGTACAAATGTTTTGCGGAGTCTCGAACAGGTAAAGGATGCATTCCGTGGATTCCAGGATGTGGAACTCTACACGTGAACCGATCGGCTGCATGATGAACTGCCCGTCGTGAAATACTGTGCCCGGATGTTCATCGCTGGTTACCCGAACGGAGCCGGATATCAGAAAATAGATCGTATTTTGTGAACACCGTTCTTTCGGGATCATCATTCCTTTCGGGAAAGAACGGTATTTGAATATCTGCTTCTGATAGTGGGAGCAAGAAGAACAGTCTGTATATTTCTGACAGATAAAATCTGACATCCGTGGCTGAATTTAAAGTTTTACCTTTTTGCTTTTACCTTGATTTTCATTATGGAAACGATCTACGGCTGTGACTACATAACGGTATTTGCGCTTTCCGCCGTCGTAGGGCAGCAGATAGTTCGTCTCGCGTGTGACCGCTACGATCTTAGAAGGATCATCCAGATTGACCGGTTCCTTGTTTTCGAAGCGGTAAATGACGAAATAGCTTGCCAATTCGGGATTGGTCTTGCTCTGTTCCGCCTGCCAGTGCAACATATAGCCCTGGGCAGTCCATTCGGCTTTCAGTTTCTTGACCTCTTGCGGAGCCCGGTTGTGCAGATGGGTGTAGGCCGGGATCAAGGCCGGATAGCGGTGGTAGTTCCGTTTCAGGCTGTCGGCCACACCCTTGTTGTTCCAGAGTATTTCGTTTGCAGGCCAGAAGCAGTTGCCTTTTACTTTCGAGAGCGAACGTTCGTAAAGCATTTTGCGGGTGAGCTGGTCCGCTTTCATGGTGCGTGCTACGTCTTGGCCGATATACAGATGCGTGCCTTCCCGCGTCGCGTTTTTGTTCCACCATTGGATCAACGTGATATAGTCGGCTGCCGGATGTCCGATCTCCCAATATATCTGTGGAATGTTATAGTCTATCCAACCCTCTTTTACCCAGCGTGTCACATCTGCATACAGGTCGTCGTAGTTTTGCAATCCGTTGGTGTTGCTGCCTGAACCGTCGGGTGTGCTTTTTTTGTTGCGGTAGATGCCGAACGGGCTGATGCCGAATCTTACCCACGGTTTGGATAATAGGATGGTACGCTTGATCTCACGAATCAGCTTGTTCACATTTTCCCTTCGCCATTCTGCACGTTGTGATGCTTTATATCCTTTGTTCAAGCCGTATTTTTGAAAACTTTTGTCGTCCGGGAAAGGCATGCCCGCTACCGGATAGGGATAGAAATAGTCATCCATATGGATCGCGTCTATATCGTAACGGCTGACGATATCCCGTACCACTCGGCAGATGAACTGCCTGCTTTCCGGTAATCCCGGGTCAAACAGGATTTGCTTGTTGTAGGTCACGAACCATTCCGGATGCTTATTATATATATGTGAATCTGCAAAACGGGTATTCCCGGCTGTGCTTGCCCGGTAAGGATTCAGCCAGGCGTGGAATTCCATATTCCGTTTGTGGCATTCTTCGATCAGGAAGGCCATCACGTCGAAGTCTCCGTCCGGGGCGAGTCCCTGCCTGCCGGTATAGAAACGGCTCCAGGGTTCGATATCCGATTTATAGAAAGCGTCGGCTTCCGGGCGTACCTGGAAGATGATAGCGTTGATCCCGCATTTTTGCAGATAGTTGAGCTTACGGATAAAGTCTTTCCGCATTTGTGCGGGTGTCATATCCTTATATTCTCCCTGGAAAGCTGTCTGTATCCAAGCCCCGCGAAATTCTCGTTTCGCTTCTTTTCCAGTCGGTTGCTGCGGTTTTTGTTGTGTCGTCTTACATGACGTTACTGCTCCAAGCAGCAAGATCAGTAACAGACGAAGGTATTTTGCCATCATGAAGTCTTTGAGTTTGAGATTCTTTTGTTTGTTGTCCTATACACCTTGTACAAGCCGACACAAAGATACGAAAAGTTTAAAAGCCTCTATCTTTTTTATGTTATAAACAATGGTTTTGGAAATAATGCTGGATAAAAACTTGTTTGAGAAAGCATTTTTGAAAAGATATAAATCAATATAGAAACCAGAGGTGAAAGATAATCTTGCTACTTTTACCGCTGGAATCTTAAAAAGAACAGACCATGAGAAAACCTCTGCTTAAAACATTATTTAGCCTTTCGCTATTGGCTCCTTTTATGGGGAGTGGGCAAGATAAAAACGTGCTTGAATCCGGCTTCGTGAATCCGGCGGAGCAAGTACAGACTTCCGTTTATTGGTATTGGATTTCAGGGAATATCTCGGAAGAGGGCGTGAAGAAGGACCTCTATTCGATGAAAGAAGCCGGGATCAACCGGGCTTTTATCGGGAATATCGGACTGGAAAGAATCCAGACGCCTTATAAGACCGTGCCGTTCTATAGTGAGGAATGGTGGAAAATACTGCACGCAGCCCTTAAAACAGCAACGGAATTGGGGATAGAGATCGGCATCTTTAATTCACCCGGATGGAGCCAGTCGGGCGGTCCGTGGGTGAAACCGGAGCAGGCGATGCGTTATTTAGCATCGGTAAAGGTGGAGGTCAGCGGTGGAAAACAGGTAGAGGTGGTTTTGACGAAGCCGGATAAGGACTTTCAGGATGTAAAGGTGATCGCTTTTCCATCTATCGGGAAGAAAACAACCCGGTTGTCGGCAGCAAATACCAAAGTGACATCTGCTATGTCTTTGCAAAATCTGAACCATTTGGTTGATGGGAATAAGGAAACGGTTATGCTTTTTACGGAAAAAAGCGAAAAGCCGGTGGCGATCGATTTCAGGACGGACCAACCGTTTACTTTACGCAGTTTGCAAATCTTCCCTGCCCGTCAGCCGATTCAAACCAATGCCCGTTTATTAGTAAAAGAGAACGGGGGCTATCGGATGCTGTCCGAATTTAAGATCGACCGTTTCAATGCGAATTTGAATGTCGGCTTCGGTCCGTATGCTCCGGTTGTTATCTCTGTCCCGGAAACGACGGCAAGCGAGTTCCGGTTGGAACTGGCAAACACGGCTTCCGGTACGGGATTGGGAGAGGTGGAATTCTCATCTCTTCCTATTGTGGAACGTTATCCCGAAAAGACATTAGCCAAGATGTTTCAGACTCCGCTTCCTTATTGGCATGAATACCAGTGGCCGGTACAACCGGAAGTGGGTGATCCCTCTCTGGTTATCGATCCGGGGAAAGTATTGGATATTTCTGCTTTCTTGCAAGGAGACCGCCTTGTCTGGAAAGCTCCGGCGGGAGAATGGACGATCCTGCGTACCGGTATGCTCCCGACGGGCGTGACGAACAGCCCGGCCGATCCCGAAGCGACCGGACTGGAGATAGATAAGATGAGCCGCAAGCATGTAGAAGCGCATTTCGAGGCTTTCATGGGTGAAATATACCGTCGTATTCCGGCTGAAGATCGTGCTTGCTGGAAAGTAGTCGTACAAGATAGTTACGAAACGGGCGGACAAAACTTTACCGACGATTTATTGTCGGAATTCCAGGCGCGTTACGGCTATGACCCGTTACCGTTCCTTCCCGCTTATGAAGGATATGTGGTCGGGAGCGAGGATCGTTCCGACCGTTTCCTTTGGGATCTGCGCCGTCTGATCGCGGATAAGGTTGCATACGATTATGTCGGCGGCTTACGGGAGGTGTGCCATAAATATGGCTTGATGACCTGGTTGGAAAACTACGGGCACTGGGGGTTCCCCGGTGAGTTCCTGCAATATGGCGGACAATCGGACGAGATAGGAGGCGAGTTCTGGAGTTTTGGCGATTTGGGGAATATCGAGAACCGTGCCGCCTCTTCCTGTGGACATATCTATGGAAAGCAGAAGATTTCGGCCGAATCGTTCACCAGCGGAGGGACGCCTTTCAGTTGTTATCCTGCCATGATGAAACAGCGTGGTGACCGTTTCTTTACGGAAGGAATCAATAATACGTTGTTGCATGTCTATATCTCGCAGCCATCGGAAGAACGGGAACCGGGGATGAACGCCTGGTTCAGCAGCGAATTCAACCGGTTGAACACTTGGTATCCGCAGATGGATTTGTTTACATCCTATCTGAAACGTGTCAACTATATGTTGCAACAAGGTTTGAATATTGCCGATGTCGCTTATTTCATCGGCGAAGATGCTCCCAAGATGACCGGTATTGTAGAACCGGAACTGCCGAAAGGCTACCAGTTCGATTATATCAATGCCGAGGTGATCGAGCGCGACCTCTTTGTCAAAGACGGTTTGCTGACGCTGCCTCATGGTACGCAATACCGAATACTGGTACTTCCGAAGCTAGAGACCATGCGTCCCGAACTGCTTGCCAAGATCGGGAAACTGATCGAAGACGGGGCGGTTGTCTTGGGGCCTGCTCCGAAACGTTCGCCGAGTGGCGAATCTTTTCCGATGGCTGACAGGCAGGTTAAGAAATTGGCCGACGAATTATGGGGCGGTCTGGACGGGCGGAGCGTGAAGGCAGCTAAAAGAGGAAAAGGAGAGTTGTTGTTGGGTATGACGATGGAAGAGGCCTTGAAGCATATCGGTTGTGTACCGGACTGCGGATTGCCGGCGGATGCTCCGGTTCTCTACGGACACCGTTCTGCTGGAGATGCTGAGATCTATTTTGTCTCCAATCAGAAAGACGAGACAGTTGAGATCAGTCCTGAATTCCGTATCCGTTCAAGGCAACCGGAGTTATGGGATGCGGTAACCGGCCGTATTCGTACGCTTCCTGCTTATGAAGAGACAGCTACGGGGACAGTTGTTCCTTTGAAGTTGCATCCTTATGAGAGTGCTTTTGTCGTGTTCCGCCGGCCGGCCGTAAAGGCTGAGGGAACAGGTTTGGAACTGAACTATCCGGTTCCGCAGACGCTTGTTCGCCTGGATGCTCCTTGGAGAGTCTCCTTTGAGGAAAAGAGAAGAGGTCCGGCAAGCCAGACTTTTGTCCACCTGGAAGATATCAGCAAGAACGAGAATCCCGATATCCGCTATTATTCCGGTACGATTTGGTACGAGACGGAATTTAAATTGAAAAAGAAGCCGGAGGGCGAATTGTATCTGAATCTGAACGATGTCGGTGTAATGGCAAAAGTGAAGATCAACGGTCGGTATGCCGGTGGTGTCTGGACGGCTCCCTACCGGGTAAATGTTTCGGATTTGGTTCGGAAAGGGAAGAATAAAGTCGAGATAGAGGTCGTTACCACTTGGATGAACCGTTTGATCGGTGATAGCGGTTTGCCGGAGTCCGAACGAAAAACCTGGACACCCTGCAATAGCTGGAAGCCTGCCGATACGTTGCAGAAATCCGGCCTGATCGGCCCCGTTTATATAGAATGTGTAAATTGATTGTTTCCGAATGTGAATGTCAAACGTTTACTTGGCAAAACGGCAATCCTTTTTTACCTTTGCGATGTTTATATTGGGTACGGATTACACAGATGTGTAATCCGTGTCTATATGTCAGGCTGATAAATCATCATTATGTCCGAAAACAATTCTATATTCATCAAGGGAGCTCGAATCAATAACCTGAAAAATATCGATGTCGAGATTCCCAGAGATAAACTGGTCGTTATAACCGGCCTTTCCGGTAGTGGAAAATCATCATTGGCATTCGATACGTTGTATGCGGAGGGGCAGCGTCGCTATGTGGAGAGCCTTTCGGCCTATGCACGCCAGTTCTTGGGGCGTATGAGTAAGCCGGAGTGCGACTATATCAAAGGCATTCCCCCTGCCATCGCTATCGAACAGAAGGTGAACACCCGCAACCCGCGCTCGACGGTGGGAACTTCTACGGAGATATACGAATACCTTCGGCTCCTATATGCCCGTATCGGGAAAACTATCTCTCCCGTGTCTGGGATAGAAGTGAAGAAACACCAGGTAAGCGATATTGTGAAAGAAGTTTTAGGTTACCCTGCCGGAACACGCTTTGCCGTATATGCTCCTGTCGTCCTGCCGGATGGACGTGGCATCAAGGAGCAGTTGGAAATCTTGCAAAAAGAAGGTTATACCCGTTTGTCCATTGGCGAGACCGTTTACCGTATCGGTGAAGTATTGGCGGATGACACATTGCTTTCCTCCCCGGTGATCGAACTGTTGATAGACCGTCTGGTCGTATCGGATGACAAGACATTGAAAAGCCGTCTTGCTGATTCTGCCGAAACGGCATTTTTTGAAGGGCACGATACCTGTATCATCCGTATCTACACATCCGAAGGAACGGTTGTAAAAGAATATTCCAAGAAATTCGAGGCCGATGGTATGGTGTTCGAGGAACCGACCGATATGATGTTCAGTTTTAATAACCCGTTAGGCGCCTGCCCGACTTGTGAAGGTTTCGGGAAGGTGCTCGGTATCGATGAAAATCTGGTCGTGCCGGATAAAAGCTTGTCTGTTTTCCAGGGAGCGGTAGTCTGCTGGAAAGGCGATGTGATGGGAGAATGGCTGAAAGAGTTTATTGTGAAGAGCGAGAAATACAACTTCCCGGTCCACCGTCCCTATTACGATCTGACACAAAAGGAGAAAGACCTGCTTTGGCACGGTGCCCGCGGGCTGCATGGCATCGATGACTTTTTTAAGTTTGTGGAAGAGAACCTGTATAAGATACAGTATCGTGTGATGTTGGCACGTTATCGCGGAAAGACCGTTTGCCCGACCTGTAAAGGGTCCCGCCTGCGTCCTGAAGCCCTGTATGTAAAGGTAGGGGGAAAGGATATTGCGGAACTGGTTACCCTTCCGATCACGGAAGCAAAAGCCTTTTTCGATAATCTTCGACTTGACGAGAACGAGGCATCCATTGCCAAACGTTTGCTGACGGAGATCACTAACCGCCTGCAATTCCTGTTGGATGTGGGGTTGGGCTATCTGACGCTTGACCGCCTGTCTGCCTCTCTTTCCGGAGGAGAAAGCCAGCGTATCAATTTGGCGACCTCTTTGGGGAGTAGCTTGGTCGGGTCTCTTTATATATTGGACGAGCCGAGTATCGGACTTCATTCGCGCGACACCGATTTGCTGATCAAGGTGCTCCGGCAATTGCAGGCATTAGGCAATACGGTTGTCGTGGTAGAACATGACGAAGAAATTATCCGTGCGGCCGATTACATTATCGATATTGGTCCGAAAGCCGGTCGCTTGGGTGGAGAGGTGGTCTATCAGGGTGATGTGGACGATTTGAAAACCAGTAGCAACAGCTATACCGTCCGGTATTTGACAGGAGAAGACCAGATAGAAGTGCCTCTTTATCGTCGTCCTTGGAATAATTATATCGAGGTGAAAGGCGCCCGTAAAAACAATTTGAAAGGGATCGATGTGAAGTTCCCCCTGAATGTGATGACAGTCGTAACAGGCGTCAGCGGTTCGGGTAAAAGTTCGCTCGTGCGTGATATTTTTTACGAAGGTGTCAAGCATTATTTAGACGAGGCTGCCCGCTTGATGGTTGACTGTTCCGGCTTGGAAGGCGATATGCACATGATCAAAAATATCGAGTTCGTAGACCAGAACTCCATCGGCAAGAGTTCCCGTTCCAACCCGGTGACCTATATCGGGGCCTACGATGAGATCCGTAAACTTTACGGTGAGCAGCCTTTGGCTAAGCAGATGGGCTATTCGGCTGCCTATTTCTCCTTTAATAAGGAAGGCGGACGATGTGAAGAATGTAAAGGAGAAGGAAAGATCACGGTCGAGATGCAGTTCATGGCCGATATCACCCTCGAATGCGAAACCTGCCATGGCAAGCGCTTCAAACAGGATGTACTCGATGTCGAATATCACGGTGCGAGTATCTATGATATGCTGGAAATGACCGTGAACCAGGCGATTGAGTTCTTTGGACAATATCCGGGATCACAGGAAAAGAAGATCGTCAAAAGGTTGAAGCCGTTGCAGGATGTCGGCCTGGGTTATATCAAACTGGGACAGACTTCTTCGACTTTGTCCGGCGGTGAGAACCAACGTGTGAAGTTGGCCTATTACCTGGGGCAGGAAAAGCAGCAGCCGACTTTGTTCGTATTCGACGAGCCGACTACGGGTTTGCACTTCCATGATATAAAGACCCTGCTGAAAGCATTTAATGCATTGATCGATAAAGGACATAGGCCAGCAGAATTGGGTAT
>ENA-ORTG01001266-ORTG01001266.1-human-gut-metagenome-genome-assembly--contig:-NODE-1266-length-23740-cov-9.946971_pt1 | contig 23740 bp, 19 predicted proteins | sample MGYA00241906_ERZ509176 | MGnify/ENA primary metagenome ERZ509176 (study PRJEB26280, sample SAMEA2338811) | human gut metagenome | biome: human gut; feature: human-associated habitat; material: faeces...
GGTGCAGCCCGGTGTTGGTGACCACCACCTGCACCAGCACGGTGCCCAGTCCCTGGCCGATGCAGCTGGCGCCGGAGTAGATGTGTACCTTGCCGTCGTCCTCCACGATGAGCTTGCAGCGGCCCCAGTCGGGAATGCCCACGCCCACGCCGGCGTTCTTCATGGCGCAGGCGATACCCACCGGATCGCCGTTTTTCACCGCCTCGTCATAGGCGGGCTTGATGGCCTCCAGTGTTTCCACAAGGCCGGTGGACTCGTCCACAATCTGGCCGTTGGGCAGCACACCGCCGGGGCGAATGGCGTTGCGGTAGCGGATCTCCCAGGGGGAGATGCCCGCCAGGTCGGCCATCTGGTTCAGCAGCGTCTCGGTGCAGAAGCAGGTCTGGGTGACGCCGAAGCCCCGGAAGGCGCCGGCGGGGGGATTGTTGGTGTAGTAGGCGCGCCCCTCGATCTCGAAATTCTCATAGGCATAGGGGCCGGCGGCGTGGGTGCAGGCGCGCTCCAGCACGGGGCCGCCCAGGGAGGCGAACGCGCCGGTGTCGGACACCACGCTGGCCTTCACGCCCTGAATGATGCCGTTTTCGTCGCAGCCCATGGTGAAGTCCATGTCGAAGGCGTGGCGCTTGGGATGCACCAGAATGGACTCCTGCCGGCTGAGCTTGAACTTGACCGGCCGGCGGCTCAGATAGCACAGCAGCGCAGCGTGGTGCTGCACGGACATATCCTCCTTGCCGCCGAAGCCGCCGCCCACCAGGCAGTTCTGCACCTGGCAGTGGTCGTAGTCCACACCCAGCATGGACGCGCATTCGTGCATGGTTGTATGGGCGCTCTGGTCGGTGGTCAGCAGCCTCACGCCGCCGTTATCCAGCGGCAGCGCCACGCAGCACTCCGGCTCCAGAAAGGCGTGCTCCGTCCACGGAGTGGAGAAGTGCTGGGTCAGCACATACTTGGAGCTTTTGATAGCGCCCTCCGCGTCGCCGCGGGAGACGTGCTTGTACGCCTGTACGTTGCTCTCGTCTCCCTCGAACACCAGCGGCGCGCCGGGCGCGCCGGCCTCGGCGGGGCTGTGGATGGCGGAGAGCACCTCGTACTCCACCTTCACCAGCTTTTTGGCGGCCTCCACCGTCTCCTGATCCACGGCGCAGATCAGTGCCACGCTGTCGCCCAGATAGTGGGTGATCTCTCCCACACCGATGAGGGTGGGCTGATCCTTTTTCAGATGCCCCACGTTCACCTTGCCGGGAATGTCCTTCTGGGTGGCCACGCAGACCACGCCCGGCAGCGCCTCCGCCTCGGACGTGTCGATGGACAGGACGCGGGCGCGGGCGTACTGGCTGCGGACAGCGCCGCCGTAGCACATGCCGTCCACATAGATATCATCGGGGTACTGACCGTAGCCCAGCACCTTCTCCTCTACGTCCAGACGGTGGACGCGGCTGCCCATCTGCCAGTCGTCGGCAGAGGGCGCGGGGAGCTTCCCCTCCCGGAAGATCTTCGCCGCCAGCAGAATGCCGTCGATGATCTTCACATAGCCGGTGCAGCGGCAGATGTTGTTGCGGATGGCGAAGGCGGCCTCCTCGCGGGTGGGGTCGGGGTTCACGTCCAGCAGCCCCTTGGCGGAGATCACCATGCCGGGGATGCAGAAGCCGCACTGCACGGCGCCGGCCTCGCCGAAGGCGAAGGTGTAGACCTGCTTCTCCCAGTCGGTCAGCCCCTCCACGGTGACGATGGTCTTGCCCTCCAGCTTGTCCGTCTGGGGGATGCAGGCCTTGGTGGGCTTGCCGTCGATCAGGACATGGCAGGTGCCGCAGGCGCCCTCGCTGCACCCGTCCTTCACGGAGGTCAGATGCAGCTGGTCGCGCAGATAGCGGATGAGCTTCTGGTTCTTTTCCACAGTGACGGTCTGCCCGTTCACGGTAAATGTGGCCATAGTGTATCTCTCCTTTATGCGTTGTGCTGTGAAAGCGCACGTATATTCAGCATAACTATACCATACTCGTGAGAGGAAAACAAGGAGGGAATGTACCCGGCGGCTGGAAAGCGTGATAGTAAATGAAGAATAGCGCTGGCGGGCGGCAGCGTCGTCCGCTGCCGCGGGGATGGGACGTCGGGGACGCCGTCCCCCACAGAACGGAATGAGGACATACAAACGGGGACGCCGTCAGGCGTCCCCGAAAGCTCGTATCATTCCCTGTTCTCCAGCACCGGCAGCATCACCTGTAAGCGGAACTGCCCGCCGCCGCAGGAAAATTCGCACAGGCCGCCGTTGCGCCGGGCGATGGTCTGGATGCTGAGACAGCCATAGCCGTGTCCCACGCCGCGGTCGCTGACGGGCAGGCCGTCCTTCATGGTCACGGCCTCGCCGCAGGGATTGATGATCTCGATGAGCAGCTTATTGCGCTGCACGCCGCAGTACAGCGAGACGGTGCGGCGCTCCGGCGGCAGCTCCTTTACGGCGCGGAGGGCATTTTCCAGCCCGTTGCTCAGCAGGGAGCACAGCTCCGTGTCGGAGATGGTCAGCGCGTCAGGCAGCCGCGCCTCCACTGTGAGGACGGTGCCCTGCCGCTGCGCCTTGTCGGTATAGGATGAGCACAGCAGATTCACCAGCTGGTTTTCGCAGAAGCGGCGGGGCGTGATGGCCTCGATGTCCGCCTGCACCCCCTTGATGTACTCCTGTGCCTGCCCCGGCTTCCCGGCGGACAGCAGACCGTCCAGCATGTTCAAGTGGTGGCGCATGTCGTGCTGATAGACGGCGGTCTGCGTCTCCATGCGGTGCAGGGCGTCCATCTCCAGCTGGGACTGCTCCAGCTCCATGGTCAGCATGGAGCGCTGCATCTCCGCCGCCGCGCGCTTCTGCGTCTCCAGATAAAAGGCGGGCAGGAACAGGATATAGAACGTCACCAGCACCGTGGGCAGGAACTCGCTGATGATCAGCACGTTGGAGTACAGCGCATTGGAGTACACCGTGGTGGCATAGTCAAATATATAATAGGTAACAGGCAGGCTGCCGAACAGCAGCAGCGCCCACCGGGAGTAGGTCATGGTGGCATAGGCCGCCTTCACCAGAAAGCGCTCGCACAGCCAGAACACCCCCACCAGCAGGACGATGTACGCAATGTCGGCGGCCAGCATGCTGCCGGTCAGGGCTTCCACGGCGTTCTTGCCCCAGCGCAGCGGCTGGCAGCACAGATAGGCCGTGCAGGTGCTGACCACAGCCACGCCCAGCGGCTTTTTCAGCGCCAGCGTCAGTATCAGCACCAGCGGCAGGTGGACAATCAGCGGGTACAGCTGCATGGTCTTGTCCGTGCCCAGTGTCAGCGCAAACAGGGATTGCAGCACCAGAAACACGGGGCACAGCAGCGCCACCAGCTTTTTGTCTCTTTTTTCGGTGCAGCCGCCGGCGATGGATACGCTGAGAAACAGCCCGTAGATCAGCACCAGCCCGTAGTTGAACACGTCCAGCGCCGACTGGAATGTCACATCAAATACGCCCTTCATGCGTCCCTCCCGGAAAACAGCAGCTCCAGATAGTCCTTCTGCAGCTGGTTGTACAAAAGCCGCGACACCGGCACGCTCCGGCCGGAGAAGGTGACGACCCCGGCGGGGGACAGCTTCTCCGCCTGCAGCATATTGACGATGTAGGAGCGGTGGGTGCGCATGAACTCCGGACGCGCCAGCAGCGCGCCCTCGTACTCCTTCAGCGCGCCCACCACCTCGTGTACGGAGTCGTCCGTCATGTGGAAGAACAGGTGCTTGCCCATGACCTCCACATAGCTCAGCTGGGAGAAGGGCAGCCGCACCAGAACGCCCTCGGAGCGCACCGTCAGTCCATCCTGCGGGTTCTGCTCCCGCTGGTACAGTCTGTCCAGCAGCGGGAACAGCAGCTTGGCGCTGACCGGCTTGAGCAGGTATTCCAGCGCCCGCACGCCGTAGCTCTCGTAGGCGAAGCCCGGCGAGGTGGTCAGGAACACGATGTCCGCTGCGTCATCGAAGCTGCGGATCTCACGGGCGGCCTCCATGCCGGTCACGCCGGGCATGAGCACGTCCAGCAGGTACAGCGTAAAGCGCTCCCTCTGGGCGGCGTCCAGCAGCTCTCCGGCGCTGCGGAAGGAGCGGAGCCGGACGGCGGCGCGGCGGTCGGTCCGCCACGTCTGCAAAAGTCCCATGACCTTTTCCAGCTCCTCGATCTGATCGTCACATACAGCGATATACATGGCAGTTCCTCCTGTGCCTGTCTTGCAGATCATGCACGGGTATTCTACCACAGAAAACCGGACTTGTCAGCCGCGATTTTGCATTTCGTGGGTGCCAACGCGCATTTCAGGAATGGGAGCGCACATTTTTCCGCCCATCTGCTATGATGTGAGCCGCAGGGGGAGGCATCCCTGCGGAAGGGGGTCAATGTATATGGGTTGGATCGCAGCGCTCATCAGCACATCTGTGCTGGTCATACTGTGGTTCTGGGAGGTGCGCCGCCGTCTGCGGGAGCAGCACAGCATGGTGGAGAGCGCCAGAAGTCAGATGGATTCCTGCCGGCGGCGTGCCGCCGGCTCCTCCGGCGACGCGGATGCAGCGCAGGTGCTGCGCCGCTGCGAGGACATCTACCGCCAGGCGGCGGAGCATTACAACAACACACTGCGCCGACCGCTGATCCACGTCCCCGGCTATCTTATGGGCTTCCACCGGGAGCCGGACATACCGGAATGCGGCTGCGGTACAAGTCAGAAAACAGCATAGCATGAGGAGGATATGATCATGGGACTGTTCAGCAACAACAAGAAGCTCTGCCCGCTGTGCGGCGCGCCCACACCCCGGCTGCTGCCCACCAAGGTGGAGGATATGCCGCTGTGCAAGGAGTGCGCGGCGAAGATCGACCTGCCCGGCGGCACGCTGGACACCATGCGCGTGGCTGATCTGGAAACGTACATGGCCTGCTACGAGGAGAACAAGCCCCTGCGGGACGCGTTCACCGAGACCATGCGCCGCAGCTTCGGCTTCCTGAGCGGTTCGCTGGTGCTGGACACCGACCACCGCCTGCTGCGCTTCGGCGCCGGCGACAGCTTCGTGTTCGGCCCGGAAAACTTGAAGTCCTTCCGCATCACGGAGGACGGCCGCCCGCTGTTCGAGGCCAGGGACGGCGTGCTGTATTGCCATTACAGCGACGTGCCGGACAGAGTGGCCGCCATGCAGCCGGCCATCGACCGCTTCTACATGGACGTGCACGACTACGAGCGCATGGAGGAGATGGATCGCCGCATGCACCGGGACGATGACGACCACCGCCCCGTCCGCTTCCGCCCCACCTTCGACATGAAGGAGCCGGTGGAGAAATTCGCCGTGGAGCTGACGCTGGCGCATCCCTACTGGCACAGCTTCCGCGAGGAGATCGGCGCACCCGATTTCGACAGCTACAACCCCAGCGTGGCGGAGTATCTCAACGAATACGAGGACGATGTGAACGGTCTGCATGAGCTGGCCGCCGCCCTGCTGCACATCATGGATGCCAGCGGCACCGAGCAGTGGGACGAGGATCCCTACGCCGCCTATGCCTCCGCCGCCTCTGCGGACAGCGCTTCCGTGGCCGCTGCCGCTGCCGCCGCTGCCGTCGCCGCGGTGCAGCAGTCCGCCGCGCCGGTAGACACCGTGGCGGAGATCCAGAAGTACAAGGCGCTGCTGGACGCGGGCGTCCTCACCGAGGAGGAGTTCGCAGCCAAGAAAAAACAACTGTTGGGGATCTGAGGATGAATAAAATGAAACGACTGAGTGCTCTGCTGCTGGCGCTGGTGATGGCGCTGTCTCTCACCGCCTGCGGCGATGAGCCCGCGCCCTCCGGCGGGGACGGCAGCTGGGCGGTATACTGGTATCTGTGCGGCAGCGATCTGGAGAGCGAGGGCGGCTTCGCCACCGGCGATCTCAACGAGCTGCTGGAGGTGGCGCTGCCGGAGAACGTCACCGTGGTCATCGAGACAGGCGGCGCGGCACAGTGGCAGAACGAGGTCATAGACGGCAGCCTGCTGCAGCGCTACGTCTACGACAGCGAGGGTCTGACCCTTGTGGACGAGCAGCCCTCCGCCAGCATGGGCGACAGCGAGACGCTGGAGGAATTCCTGCGCTTCGCCAGAGAGAACTATCCCGCCGACAGAACGGCGGTGGTGTTCTGGAACCACGGCGGCGGCTCTGTGTCCGGCGCGTCCTTCGACGAGCTGTACGACTACGACTCCCTGACCCTGGGCGAGATGTACGAGGCCTTCTCCGCCGTGTGGGAGCCCGACACCGAAGATCCGCCGCTGGAGCTGGTGGGCTTCGACACCTGTCTGATGGCCACCGTGGACACGGCCTACACCTTCTGCGACCTGAGCCACTATCTGGTGGCCTCCGAGGAGACGGAGCCGGCCAACGGCTGGTACTACTCCCAGTGGGTGCAGGCGCTGGCGGACGATCCGTCCATGGACGGCGCGGCGCTGGGCAAGGTGATCTGCGACGCCTATTACGAGGGCTGCGAGGCGGTGGAGACGCAGGACAGCGCCACGCTGTCCGTCACCGATCTGACGAAGATACAGGGGCTGCTGGACGCCTATGAGGAATTCGGCGCGCAGGCGCTGTCCGCCGCGGCGCAGGATCCCGGCTTCCTGTCCCGGTTCAGCCGTGCGGCGGCCGGCACCGAGAATTACGGCGGCAACACCCGCGAGCAGGGCTATACCAACATGGTGGATCTGGGCGGCATTGCCCGGCACACGGCGGACACCCTGCCGGGCGCACAGGCGGTGCTGGACGCGCTGGACGAGTGCGTGCTCTATCGGGTCAACGGCAAATACCGCAGCGAGGGCACGGGGCTTTCCTGCTACTACTCCTACAGCGGCGACGTGGACGATCTGAACGGCTACATACAGCAGGGTGCAGGCGCGGCCTTCAAGTACCTGTACGCCTATCAGCTCACCGGCCAGCTGGATCAGGACGGCATGGACTATATCGCGCAGCTGGGCGTGGATACGCTCGCACCGGTGAAATCCCTGAGCACCATGGGCTGGAATAACGCGCCGCTGACGCTGTCTGACGACGGCTACGCCACCCTGACGTTGGGGCCGGAGGCGGACAGCATCCTGGCCGGCATCGGCTTCAGCCTGTACTGGCTGGACGAGGAAAACGACGCCATGCTCCTGCTGGGTACCGACAATGACATGACCTGCGACTGGGAGAACGGCGTATTCAGCGACAACTTCCGGGGCGTGTGGGGCAGCATCGACGGTCATCTGGTGTACATGGAGCTGTCCAGTGAGGGCGAGGACTACAACCTGTACTCCGTGCCCGTGCTGCTCAACGGCGAGGCATACAACCTGCAGGTGGTCTATGACTTCACCGACGAGGAATGGCGCATTCTGGGCGCGCGGCAGGGTATCGGCGACAGCGGCATGGCTGACAAGGAGCTTCGGCTGCTGAAGCCCGGCGACGAGATCACCACGGTGTGGTACCTCTCCGACTGGAGTGAGGACAGCGACTTCGAGGCATACGAGGCCGAAACGCTGACCGTCACGGCGAACACCGCTTTCTATGAGCAGTCACTGCCGGACGGTTCGTATCTGATGATCTTTGAAATGCGGGATTCCCAGGGCAACAGCGCCTATTCGCAGGGCATCGGGTTCACTGTGGACGGCGAGGATATCACCACGTCGGTCTATGAATAAACAGGGTATAAGCCGCTCTGCGGTTTATATAAATACATCCGCCGGAATCGGCGGGAAACAAGAATTTTGGAGGAATATCACAATGAAAAAGTTTTTTGCCTGCCTGCTGGCTCTGGTCATGGCACTGAGCCTGATGGCCTGCGGCGGTGACACCGGTACCGATGACGCCAACACCGGCGACGATACCCAGGTGGAGGACAACACCGGTGACGATGCCGCCACTCCCGGTGAGGGCGACAGCATCATGGCCATCCTGAACGACCGCTTCGTGGCCGCTCCCGAGCTGGCGGGCACCACCTGGACGTTCATCGGCGGCTATGTACAGGGCAAGCAGATGACCGAGGATCAGACCAACAAGGTGCTGAGCCAGCTGGATAACGAGTACGCCTTCTATTTTGATGAGAACGGCGCCGTCTCCCTGACCGAGGGCACGGACACCGTCACCGCAGGCACCTATACCATCTCCGAGGACGGTATGCTGGCCAGCATCAGCATGGACAATGACATCAAGTACGCCGGCAGCTTTATCGAGCAGGATGACGGCCCCGTCATGGTGGCTCTGCTGGACGGCACCGGCATGAACGCTCTGTACTTCCATCTGGTGGTCGAGGGCTAAGCACCCATACACAAAAAAGAAGCACCCGCGGGTGCTTCTTTTTTGTCTTTATTCCTCGTCCTCCGGAGGCGCTTCCTTGGGCAGCAGCCACACCTGCGCGGCATTCACCTGATGGTCGGCAATGGAGGTCACATGGATGCGCATGCCCTCCGCCTCCAGCGTGATGTCCTGCTCCCCGTCGTCGGGGATCATGCCCAGCGCATCAAACACCAGCCCGGTGAGGGTGTCGTGCTCCTCCTGATCCAGCTCGATGTCCAGTGCATCCTCCAGATCGTCCAGCTCCACGTTGCCGGTAACGGACAGGGAGCCGTCGGGCAGCTTCTCGATGCGGGGCTCGTCATCGTCCGGGATATTGCTGTCATCGCTGCCCAGATCGCCCACCAGCTCCTCCACCAGATCGTTCAGCGTCACGATGCCCACCATGCCGCCGTACTCGTCCAGCACCACCGCCAGCGGGTTGCCGGTGCGCTTCATGTTGCGGAACAGGGCGTCGGCCTTGATGGTCTCCGGCACGAAGTAGGGCGCGCGCACGGCGCCGGCCATAACGCTCTCCCGGCTCTTGTCCGCCAGCCGGAAATACTCCTTGGCGTTGAGGATGCCCACCACGTTGTCGGCGCTGTCCTCGCACACCGGGTAGCGGGTGTGGCGGGTGTTGTGTATCGTCTCCGCCCAGTCGTCCATGGTGTCGTCCAGCCACAGCAGATCCACGTCCGTGCGGTGGGTGGCGATCTCCTCGGCGGTCAGGTCGTCGAACTCGAACACGTTCTGGATAAACTCCTTCTCCTCGTGGTCGATGCCGCCGTTCTCGCTGCTGGCGTCCACCATCATGCGGATATCCTCCTCGCCCACCTGCTCCTCCGCCTCGTTGGGGTCGATGCCGATGAGCCGCAGCATACCGTTGGTGGACACGGTCAGCAGCCAGACGATGGGCGCGAACAGCTTAGAGATCACCGTCACCAGCCCGGAGATGCCCAGCGCCACCTTTTCCGACTGCTTCATGGCGATGCGCTTGGGCACCAGCTCGCCGAACACCAGCGTGAAGTAGGACAGGATCAGTGTGATCAGTATAACCACCAGCGTGTTCAGCGTGGCGGGCGGAATGGTCACGCCCAGCCCGATGAGCCAATCCACCAGCGGGTCGGAGAAGTTCTCCGCCGCGAATGCGCTGCCCAGAAAGCCCGCCAACGTAATGGCGACCTGAATGGTGGCCAGAAATTTCGCCGGCTGCGCCGTCAGCTTGCTGAGGCGCTTCGCCTTCCGGTTGCCGTCGGCGCACATTTTGTTCAGCTTGACCTCGTTCACCGACAGCACGGCGATCTCCGCGCAGGCAAAAACGGCGTTGAGGAGGATAAGCACTACCTGTAAAAGCAATAGCCAACCTATAGAAGTTCCCAAGATCGATCTCCTTTCCTGCTCTCCGCCCTTCCCGGCGAAAAGCGCAAAAGACACGGCCTGTGTGCCCGGCGCACAGGTCATGTCTTACTTATGTCCGATTCGTATTCGTATTTCGTTCAGGGCAAGAGTCGCTGCCGGCTGTGTCCATCCTGTGATAGAACCTCCCTGCTGATGTAGCATGGCACCATTATACCGTTACTTCCGTGTGCTGTCAATATGATTCTCCCTGGCGCAGAAGGGGAACAGCTCCCCGAACAGCGCCTGTCCGTATTCGTTCAACCGGGCGCAGTACGTCTCATAGGCCGCCATAATCTGCCGCGCCTCGTCCGTCAGCTCTGCGCCGCCTCCGCCGCTGCCGCCGATGGTGGAGTGCAGCAGCTTGCAGCCGAAGCCCTGCTCCGCCGCGCGGATGATGCTCCACGCCTTGGAGTATGCCATGCTCATGGAGGCCGCCGCCGCCCGCAGCGACCGGTGCTTCTCCACCGCCTTCAGCAGCTGCTCCACGCCGGGGCCGTAGCACTTCTCCTCCGCGAACAGACGCGCCGTCAGGCGCACGGTGATATTCTTTTCCACAGCCGCGCCTCCTCTCCGTTTCTTTTATTGTACCAGACCCGCCGCGTGTTGACAACCATTTTCCGTTGTGTTACCATCAGGATAAAGAGGTGATACTATGCTGGTTCTTATACGCGGCGCCGGGGACATCGCCACCGGCATCGCCCTGCGGCTGCACCGCAGCGGCCTTCAGGTGGTCATGACCGACCTGCCCCGCCCCACAGCCATCCGCCGCACCGTCTGCTTCTCCCCCGCCATCACCGACGGCGAGACAACGGTGGAGGGCGTGCGCGCCGTATATGCGCCGGACACGGCAGCGGCGAAAAAATATCTGTCACAGGGCGCGGTGCCCGTGCTGGCCGACCCGGAGCTAACCTGTCTGCATGAGCTGCATCCCGACGCGCTGGTGGACGCGATTTTAGCCAAACGGAATCTGGGCACCCGCATGACCGACGCGCCGGTGGTCGTGGGCGTAGGCCCCGGCTTCACCGCCGGAGAGGACTGCCACGCCGTGGTGGAGACCATGCGCGGCCACACGCTGGGACGCGTGATCTATCGGGGCAGTGCCCTGCCCAACACCAATATTCCCGGTCTGATCGGCGGCTATGCCGGCGAACGGGTGCTTCGCGCCCCGGCAGACGGCATTTTCACCCAGCTGCTGGACATCGGCGCGGAGGTGAAGGCCGGCGACATAGCCGGTACGGTGGGCGGCGAGCCCATGCGCTGCACCATTGACGGCGTGCTGCGGGGCATACTGCCCAGCGGAACGCCGGTACACAAGGGCATGAAATCCGGTGACGTAGACCCCCGCTGCCAGCCGGAATACTGCACCACCGTCTCAGACAAGGCGCTGGCCGTGGGCGGCGGCGTGCTGGAGGCGATCCTGCACCTGAGCGGGGCGCTTGACCAAATATAAGGAGGAGCTGCTTTATGGCAGAGGAACCCATCAAACTGACAAAGCTGACCCGCTGCGCCGGGTGCGGCGCCAAGGTAGGCGCCGGTGTGCTGGCGCAGCTGCTGGAGGGCATCCGCGTCCACCACGACCCCAACCTGCTGGTGGGCTTTGACAAAAGCGACGACGCGTCCGTGTACAAGATCAGCGACCAGCTGGCGCTGGTGCAGACGGTGGACTTCTTCCCGCCCATCGCCGATGATCCCTACCTGTTCGGGCAGATCGCCGCCACCAACGCCCTCAGCGACGTGTACGCCATGGGCGGCGAGCCGAAGCTGTGCCTGAACATCATGGCGGTGCCGGAGTCCATGCCCCGCGATGCGGTGCATCAGATCCTGCGGGGCGGCTATGACAAGGTGTACGAGGCCGGGGCGCTGATCACCGGCGGTCACAGCATTCTGGACGACGAGCCAAAGTACGGTCTGGCCGTCACCGGCTTCGTCCATCCCGATAAAATGCTCACCAACTCCGCCGCCCGCCCCGGCGACGTGCTGGTGCTCACCAAGCCGCTGGGCATCGGCGTGCTCACCAGCGCAGGCAAGGCCGACCTGCTGACGGAGGACACCGTGGCGCTGATGAACCGCTTGATGACCACGCTGAACAAGGGCGCGCGGGACGTGATGGTGCGCCATCAGGTACACGCCTGCACGGACGTCACCGGCTTCGGCCTGCTGGGGCACGGCTTCGAGATGGCGCAGGGCAGCGATGTGACCATCACCCTGCATGCGGAGGCGGTGGACTTCATCCCGGAGGCGGTGGAGTTCGCCCGCATGGGCGTGCTGCCGGCGGGCATGTACCGCAACCGCAGCTTTGCCGAAGCCGCCGTGGATGCAGGCGATACGGAGACGGCCATACAGGATCTGCTGTTCGACCCCCAGACCTCCGGCGGCCTGCTGATGGCCGTGGCGCCGGAGGACGCGGACGCGCTGATCGCGGAATTGCAGGGTGCGGTGCCCAGCGTGCAGCGCATCGGCACCGTCAGTGAGTACACCGGGGGAAAGCGCATCCTGCTGCGATAACGAAAAACGGCACGCATTTGGAAATGCGTGCCGTTTTTTATTCCGTTTTCGTCCCGTGGAAGCGGTCGTAGACCGCCTGCGCCGCGGCGCGAGGCACCACGGCGGCCAGCTGCTCCACGTCCGCCTGCTTCACGGCGGTGACGGTGCCGAAGTGCTGCAGGAGCTTCTTCTTCCGCGCCTCGCCCACGCCGGGGATGTTGTCCAGCTGAGAGCGCTTGGCAGACTTGGTGTGCTTCTGGTGGTGGTAGGCGATGGCGAAGCGGTGCACCTCCTCCTGCACCGTGCCGATCAGGGCGAACAGCGCGGGCGTCTGCTGAATGCCCAGCTCCTGCCCCCGGGCGGTGATCAGGGCGCGGGTGCGGTGCCGGTCGTCCTTCACCATGCCCAACACCGGCACGTCCAGACCCAGACCGGCCACCACCTCCTCGGCGATGCGGGCGTGGTTTTCGCCGCCGTCGATCAGCAGCAGGTCGGGCAGGGGCGCAAATTTTTCATCCCCGTCCAGATACCGGCGGAACCGGCGCGTCAGCACCTCCTGCATGGCGCCGTAGTCGTCCCCCTCCCGGCACGTCTCCACCCGGAAGCGGCGGTAGGCCGACTTCAGCGGCCGTCCGTCCTGAAAGACCACCATGCCGCCCACCTGATCGTCGCCGCCGGTGTGGGAGATGTCATAGCTCTCCATCCGCCGGGGCAGGGTGGGCAGCTGCGCCAGCTGCTGCAGCTGCCGCAGCGTGCCGCTGATACGCTGGGCGGCGTCCGTGACCCGCTCCACCTCCTCCCGGGCGTTGCGATGGGCGATATCCAGCAGGGCGCGGCGCTGGCCGCGCTGGGGCACCCGGACGGCCACGGCGTGACCGCTGCGCTCCGTCAGCAGGGTGGCCAGCGCGTCCGCGTCCTCCATAGCGGCGGGCAGCAGGATCTCCCGCGGCAGGGACTGGCGGGACAGATAATACTGCGGCACCACGGCGGACAGCAGCGCGTCCTCGCTGTCGGCGGCGTCGGGAAATACCTCCGTCTGCCGCGCCAGCAGGTCGCCGTTTTCAATGTGCAGCACCGCCACGCCGGAACGGGCGGGACTGGTATACGCGCCCCATACGTCGGTATCGGCGCAGATACCGGCGATGACCCGCTGCTCCTTGCTCAGCACCGACAGGGCCTTGATCTGATCCCGCAGGGCGGCGGCCGTCTCAAAGTCCAGCGCCTCCGCCGCGGCGATCATTCTCTCCGTCAGCTCTCCGGTGACGGCGCGCAGCCGCCCCTCCAGCAGGGATGCGGCCTGCGCCATGCGGCGGCGGTACTCCTCCCCGTCCGGCTGACCCCGGCAAAAGCCGTCGCACCGACCCATGTGGAAGTTCAGGCAGGGGCGTTCCTTGCCAATGTCCCGCGGAAACCGGCGGGAGCAGGTGGGCAGCCGCAGGGCGGCGCATACGGCGTCCAGCGCCAGCCGCGTTTCGTGCCGCCCGCCGAAGGGTCCGTAGTACCGCGCGCCGTCATCGGCGGTGCGGTTCACCAGCGAAAACCGGGGATAGCTCGATTTTTCATCCAGCCGCACAAAGGGATAGCCCTTGTCGTCCTTCAGGAGGATGTTATACCGGGGCTGGTGCCGCTTGATGAGGGAGTTTTCCAGCACCAGTGCCTCGAACTCCGAGCGGACGATGATGGTGTCGAACCTGTCCACATGCGCCACCATCATCTTTGTTTTCTCGTTGTGGCTGGCGGTGTCCTGAAAATACTGGCTGACGCGGTTTTTCAGTTTTTTGGCCTTGCCCACGTAGATGACCTGCCCGGTCTTGTCCATCATCAGATAGACACCGGGCAGCAGGGGCAGCTCGTTGGCCTTGGCGCGCAGCTGATCGCGTGTCACCGGCGGACACCTCCTCGTCTTCTGTCTTTTCCACAGTATACCACCGGGAAAACGGCGGAGCAAGTCGAAAAAACAATTCCCGGAACCGGTACCGGTAAAAAAACATTTGACAAACCGGAGAAGTAGGTGTACAATACGACTTGCATAGGTAAAGTCACCCCCCTTTATTCTATGTGAACCCCCCCTGTCGGGTATTCCCCCCTTTTACCCGACACAAACACGCGGAGTACGCTCGTGCTCCGCGTGTTCCCATGCTTACAGGGAAGCGCCCGTCCGTTGGACAGGCGCTTCCTTTTTTTGCCAGTTTTGCGGCGGCATACGGGGCGGACAGAGTCGTCCGCCCCTACGGCGTTCCTACGGCGCGAAGCGCTGTCATTGCGAGGAGCGCAGCGACGCGGCAATCCGTTCTCAGCGCGGCGGCGCCGCGCTGACGGCACGTCGGGGACGCCGTCCCCTACACTCATCCATTCCCCTATACACCACAGAGGCTTATTTCAGTTCAGCGTGCCCTCGTTCAGGTCGAACAGCGCCTGGATGCGGCGGCGCAGCACGGCGTGCTCCGGCGCTGTCAGGCGGGGATCGGCGGCCATCAGGGTCTGGGCGGCGTCCCGCGCCTCGGCCAGCAGCGGCATATCGCAGCTGAGATCGGCGGCCTTCAGCGTGGGCAGGCCGTGCTGACGGCTGCCGAAGAAGTCGCCGGGTCCCCGCAGCTTCAGATCCTCCTCCGCGATGCGGAAGCCGTCGTTGGTGGCGGCCAGCGCCCTCAGGCGGCGGCGCGTCTCCGGATTCTGTGTGTCGCTGAGCAGGACACAGTAACTCTGCGCCTTGCCGCGTCCCACGCGGCCACGCAGCTGGTGCAGCTGGCTCAGGCCGAAGCGGTCGGCGTTCTCCACCACCATCAGCGTGGCGTTGGGCACGTCCACGCCCACCTCCACCACCGTGGTGGACACCAGAATGTCGCTCTCGCCGGCGGCGAAGGCGGTCATGACCTTCTCCTTTTCCCCGGCCTTCATGCGGCCGTGGAGCAACGACACCCGCAGGTCGGGAAACGTCTTTTCCCGCAGCTGCCGGGCGTAGGCGGTGGCAGCCTTGCGCTCGTCGGGCAGGTCGTCCTCCTCCCCCACCAGCGGGCAGATGACGAACACCTGATGCCCCTCGGCCACCTGCTTGCGGATGAAGGCGTTGAGCCGCAGGCGGTACTTCTCCCCCACCACGAAGGTGTCCACCGGCTGTCTGCCCGGCGGCAGCTCATCGATAATCGACACGTCCAGATCACCGTAGATGATCAGCGCCAGCGTGCGGGGAATGGGCGTGGCCGACAGCACCAGCAGGTGCGGCGACGACCCCTTGCGGCTGAGGGCGGAGCGCTGATCCACGCCGAAGCGGTGCTGCTCATCGGTGATGACCAGCCCCAGCGCGTTGTAGGTCACGTCCTCCGTCAGCAGGGCGTGGGTGCCGATGCAGAGGGTGATGTCCCCGGCTTGCAGCCCCTCTAAAATACCGCGGCGCTCCCTGGCCGGCGTGGAGCCGGTGAGCAGGGCGCAGCGCAGGCCGAAGCGGGCAAACAGGGGTGCGAGGTTTTCGTAGTGCTGGCGCGCCAGTATCTCCGTGGGCGCCATCAGCGCCGACTGCCAGCCGCTCTGGGCGGCAAACCACACGCAGGCGGCGGCCACCATGGTCTTGCCGCTGCCCACATCGCCCTGACAGAGCCGGTTCATGGGGCGGCCGGAGGTCATGTCGCCCACGGCGTCCCCGATGGCGCGGCGCTGGGCGGCGGTGAGGGCAAAGGGCAGGGCGGCGTAAAAATCGGACATATCCGCCGCCCGGCAGGGCAGGCCGTGTACCGACTCACGCCGCTGGCGCAGCAGCGACAGGCCGCAGCTCAGGAGGAACAGCTCCTCGAACACCAGCCGCCGCCGGGCGGTGTTCAGCGCCTCCGGTGAGGTGGGAAAGTGGATGTTCTCCAGTGCGAAGCCCGCATAGCACAGGTGGTGCGCCCGCCGTATCTCGTCGGGCAGCACGTCCTCCGGCAGGTCGCGGCACTCGTCCAGCCCCTGCCGCACGGCCTTGGCCATCATGATCTGGGTGATGCCCGCCGTCAGGGGGTAGACGGGCATGATGCGCCCCGTCAGCTGCTGACCGCCCTCCTTTTCCAGCAGGGGGTTGGCCATCCGGCGGCGGATACCGCCGCCCTCTGCCCTGCCGTAGAAGATATACGTCTCGCCCCGGTGGAGGGCGTTTTTGCGGTATTCCTGATGGAAAAACGTGATGTCCAGCACGCCGCCCTCGTCCACGGCGCGCACCTTCACCACCGTCTGACCGCCGGAGATGCGGTGGGCGGTGGGCTCCTGCGCCAGCATAGCGCGGCAGCAGGCGTACTCCCCCTCCGGCAGGTCGCGGATGGGGAACAGCTTTGTGCGATCCTCCCAGCGGCGGGGATAATAGGAGATCAGGTCGCCCAGCGTGCGGATGTGCAGCTTTTCCAGTGCCTTGGCGCGGGTCTCGCCCACGCCCTTGATGAAGCGGATATCGGTGTTGAGATCAGCCACGGACGTACCCTCCCTTGCGGTTTTTCTCCATTGTAGCATATTTTGGAAGGGAAAACAAGAAAACAGGGGCGGCTGCGCCGCCCCTCAGCGTGTCGATAAACCCACACCCCTGTCATTCCGAACCAGTGACCGATGTCACTGGTGTGGGAATCCGTAACCTTTTAGCTGGGAATCTGCGGAAAAGTGCAGGAATTATGCGTTTTGGAAACGGATTGCCACGCCAGTCTGCGGACTGGCTCGCAATGACAGGCTTTTTTGACAGACTGAAGCGCGCCCCGGCGGGGCGCGCTCCTGCTTGTTCCGTTATCGCTCATTCATGCCGGAATATCTTCTTCTCCAACGCGAAAATGCGGGGTGAGAAGGTGCCCGGCTCCATCGTCTCATACGTCTCCCGGTATATCTCCATCCGGCTGTCCACCGAGTCGATCAGGCTCAGCAGCTCCGCCTCGGCGCACAGCGGCCGCACCGCCGCACCGAACTCCGGCTCGCCGTGGTGGGAGAGGATCAGGTGCTGCAGCAGCACGGATTTCTCCTCCGGTACGCCCAGCCGCTGCGCCGTCTCCGCCGCCTCCTGCGCGCCCATGACCAGATGCCCCAGCAGCTGCCCCTTAACGGAGTAATCCGTGGCCAGCCCCAGCTGCGAGAACACGAACTCCCGCTCCTTGGCCATGTCATGCAGCAGCGTGCCGCACAGCAGCAGGCTCCTGTCGATGGTCTCCGGATACATGCCCGCCAGGAAATCGGCGATCCTCATCATGTTGGCGGTGTGCATCAGCAGCCCGCCCAGAAAGGCGTGGTGCACGCTCTTGGCCGCCGGGATAGCCGCCAGCGCCTCGCCGTGAGCGTCCAGCATCTCCTCCGCCACCGCGCGGTAATCGCCGTCCTCGATGGACGCCGCCCAGCGGCGCAGCTCGCCCATGGCGGCGGTGCGGTCGATGGGCGCGGTGGGCACCAGCGCCGCCACGTCCACCGGATCGTCCTCCGCCGCCAGACGGATACGCCCCGCGGTGAACTGTACGGTGCCCCGGTATTCACCTGCGGTGCCCCGCACCTTGACCACCTTGCCCTCGTCACCGGTGCCCAGCGGCCCCGGATAGTCCCACACCTTCAGCTCTATGGTGCCGGTCTTGTCCGACAGTGCGCCGGTCAGGAACGGCTTTCCGTTGGCCGCCACCTTGGGATTGGCAGACTTTAATATATAGTAGCCCTCCACCTCGTCACCGGGCGCAATGGCGCTGATGCGTTTGTTGTATTCCATGCAGCTTCTCCTCCCCAAATTTTCTTCCACAGCATGATACCACATCCGCCGGAATTGAGCAAGCACATCCCCCTTTTTACGGCAACGTTCCCGCCAGACAAAAATTCTGGTTCCCTGACACAGTTTGTATTTTGGTTCGTGACGGGAAAACTTGCGAAAATCCCCCATTGTTAAGGATTTTCACAAGTTTCCTTTCACGACGCTTCTTAACATGATTCGACGCTTTATTTATGAAATTTTTATGTCTAACATGAAAACATTAACGTGCAATTTATTTACTCGGTGCTATAATCTGAGCATGATTTTTCGGGGCGATCCGGACGTCCCGGAAAGAGAAAAATCACTTGACAAAGGAGTGTGTTTTTGTGCTGACATTTATCATCGGTCTGGTTATCCTGATCGGCGGTGCCGCTCTGTACGGACGCTTCTGCGAGAAAGTATTCGGACCCGACGACCGCAAAACGCCTGCCTATACCAAGGAAGACGGCGTTGACTATGTCCCCATGAAGGGCTGGAAGAACAGCCTCATCAACCTGCTGAACATCGCAGGCACCGGCCCCATCCTCGGGCCGATCCAGGGCATCCTGTTTGGGCCCATCGCGTTTTTGACCATCCCCATCGGCAACGTCATCGGCGGCGCCATGCACGACTATTTCTCCGGCATGATCTGCCTGCGCGACGGCGGCACCCAGATGCCCGAGATGATCCGCCGCTACTCCACCAAGGGTATCTATAAGTTCTACAACGTGTTCGTGTGCGTGCTGCTGCTGCTGGTGGGCGCTGTGTTCATCTACACCCCCGGCGACATCGCCGCCACGCAGCTCTTTGGCTTTGACGGCAAGGCCACCTCTGTTTCCACGTGGGTCATCTACGGTGTGATCTTCCTGTACTACCTGATCGCCACCGTGTTCCCCATCGACGCCATCATCGGCAAGATTTACCCCATCTTCGGCGGTATCCTGCTGTTCTCCGCCATTGGCATCTTCATTGGCATCTTCGTCACCGGTATGCCCCTGATGAACATCTGGGACAGCTGGGCGGCTCCCGTGCTGGACCTGACCGGTGCTGACGGCACCGTGGGCACCTTTACCTACGCGGACTACTTCGCCAACGGACACTTCCTGCCCATCTTCTTCGTGACGGTGGCCTGCGGCATCCTGTCCGGCTTCCACTCCACCCAGACCGCTATCATCTCCCGTACTATGAAGAGCGAGCGTCAGGGCCGCAACACCTTCTACAACATGATGGTGCTGGAGGGCTTCATCGCCATGGTCTGGGCTGCCGGCGCTATGGGCGTGTACAACCTGGCTCTGCAGGAGCCCAATGCATCTCTGGCCACCGGTACCGTGGGCGTCGTCTGCAAGTACCTGCTGGGTCATGTGGGCGGCATCATCGCCCTGATCGGCGTTATCGTGCTGCCCATCACCTCCGGTGATACGGCGCTGCGCGCCCTGCGTCTGAGCCTGTCTGAGACGCTGCACATCGACCAGTCCACCAACGGCAAGCGCATCAAGCTGGCTGTGCCTATCTTCGCGCTGGTCATCGCCATCCTCGTGTTCGCCAAGACCAATGCCGACGGCTTCAACATCCTGTGGCGTTACTTCGCATGGGCGAACCAGACGCTGTCCCTGTTTGCCTTCCTGAGCATCACCGCGTGGATGTTCGAGAACGGCAAGGGCAAGTGGGCTTGGATGCCCATGATCCCCGGCTGCTTCTACACCTTCATCTGCATCACCTACATCGCCAACGCACACATCGGCTTCAACATCCCCTGGACGCCCGCCTACATCATCGGCGTGGTGTGTGCTGCGGCTTACGTTGTGGGCTGCTGCGTGTACGGCAAGAAGCGTGCTGCCAAGCTGCTGGCCAAGTAAAACGCACTCCTCCTCAGTTGGTAAATACGAACGTACAAGCGCAAGGGACGGCTCACGCCGTCCCTTGTCAGCTTATTCAAAACCCCACCCCTGTCATTCCGAGGAGTACCCCAAGGGCACTTGCTTCGCGGCGCGAAGCGACGTTGGAATCCGTAATCTTCTAGGTGTGGCCGCATCTGCACACGCGTCTTGCCGCCGCATTTGGGGCAGCGCAGCCATTCCATTCTTGATTTCAGCGCTTCCACCATGCAATATCACCTCTGTTCGTTCGTCGGGGCAGAGATCAACGTGATCTGCCGCATCTTGCTGCTCTCGTTCGCTTCCGCCTTCATATATTTGAGCGCGATCTCATTGATCTCCGAAAGAAAACCGGAAAACTCCTCATCTGTCAGCAGCAATGTACAGTTTGTGAGCAGCAGCATATCTCTCTTAGGGTCAACGTCGTCTCCCGCAAAATATCTCGCAAACGACGCACAGATGCTGAGCAGCGACATCTGCACGGCATTTCCGCCCTCATCCTCCGTCGCCAACGCCTCCTTGTTCAGCTGATACACGCTTTCGACCGTGCCGCGGATCCGGTTCTCGCCCACGACTGTGAGGATAGAATGCTCCGCAAGGATTCTGATATGGCGGTACAGACTTGCGTTCGGAACATCAGGCAGCGCCCTCTTGAGCTCCTTCACCGTGCCCGCTTCATGGAGCAAAAAATACTGGAATATTCTCTGCCGAACGGGATTCATAACCACTTCCGCTATCTCCATTTTCGCTATCACCTCTTAAATTATTTTGCAAATATATTATATTCTCATTTTTGATAATATCAAGCGAGAGTTTTCCCAGCAAAGAAAAACGGATAAGAATACTCTTCCCTTTTTGCCGCCGGTGTGTTATAATGCACGGGCATCGTGTGCAATGCGCGTCGGCGCGTTGCTCAGGAGGAGCCATCCCCATCAAATCATTCCATATCCGGGTATAGCAAAGTTGGTATCGCGCCTGGTTTGGGACCATCAGGCCGGGAGTTCGAGTCTCCCATCTCGGACCACAGCCCCTGAAATCGAACGATTTCAGGGGCTGCTTTCTTATTCTTTGTCTATCGCGGCGCAGGATCTGAGTCGTTTCATATTGAATCTCGCGACCCGTAACAATATAATATTTATATAGGAGGAATACATATGAAATGGGAAAATATAAATCTGCAATTTGGAAATGTCCTCCGGAAAATACGAGAAGGGCGTTGTATGACGCAAGAGGAGTTTTCAGCATTTTGCGGAATAAGCCGTGCCTATTACGGACGCGTTGAACGCGGGGAACATAGTGCTACTTTGGAAATCTGTCAGAAGATATCAGAGGCAACGGGACTATCCTTTTCGGAATTGTTTGAGGATATTGTTTAAAACGTCATATATGACGTTGATTACACTATTCGACGACTGTATAATTAAGCTGTGGATGGCAGTTCTGTCTGCGTATCCAAATACAACGTCTCGAATGACAAGGAGAACTATTATGAGTAATCACGAAAAGCGAACCCTTACCTTTAAGGTGCAGTCCTTCCGCCGCATCCCAAACCCCTACCTCAAATCAGAGGAAGGAGAGAAAGGTGCGGAGATGTACATTGCTATCTGCGACGTTAAGGATATCCCTGACAATTTCCCTATGGAAACAAATCCCCGCGAGCAGAAAATGACCTCTAATGTGGCAAAAAGAATTAAAGAATCTCTTCTCAACGCCAGCGAACTGAACTTCTATCTGCTGAACCGTGGCATTCTGCTTTCTGCAAAAGATGTATCCTACAGCAATTACTCCAACGAGATGACCATCAGTTTTGAAGATAGCGAAGTTCACGGAAACGTCGACGGTGGCCATACTTACAGAACGATCCTCCAGTACCGTGACCAACTTGATCGTGGTCAGCAGTATGTAAAAATTGAGATTCTGACGGGCATTGAAGGAATTTTCCAGAGTCTTGCGGCTGCACGTAATACTTCCGTTCAGGTACAGGATAAGTCTATTGCCGAACTGGAAGATCGCTTTGATATTATCAAAAACACCCTTGCTAATGAGAGCTATATCTCCCGTGTTTTCTTCAAGGAAAATGACACCGGTGATATTGACGTTGCTGATCTGCTGGCTCTTCTGAATATGTTTAATATCACCCGTTACAATGGCATGGTCTCTTTCCCCATCAACTCTTACAGTTCCAAGAAGAAATGTATCGATCTGTATATCGCTGACCATAAGCAGTACGGGGAATCCGGGGAGAATCCCTATGTGAAAATGATTGGTATCATGCCTGATATTTTTCGCCTGTATGATGCTATCGAGGTCGGAATGAATAAATTCTATCGTCAAAAAAACCCCGGTGGTAGATATGGCTCTACCAAAGGTGTCCAGGTCCCTAAGCCTGGTCAGCAGTTCTACTCCAAGTTCTTGGGTAACGACTTGGATGTTGCTTCTCCCAACGGCTTTATTTACCCTATCCTGGGTGCGTTCCGTGCGCTGGTCGAGGAAAAAGATGGCCAGTATCGCTGGAAGAAGGATCCCTTCGCTGTTCTGGAGAAGGTTGGTGCTGATTTGGTTGAGTCCACCGTATCTATGAGCCGTTCCTTGGGCAACAATCCCCAGTCCGTCGGCAAGGAAGCCAACATCTGGAAGACTCTGTATATGACCGTTGCTTTTGAAACTATGGCATAACACTATATCGCAAATTGCACAATCCGCAAAATCAATCAAAATACCGATATCATGCCGACATGGGCGCCGATTACTCGGTACCCATGTCGGTGATTCTTTTTATTTACTCTTTTTCGCCTTTTTCTTCCGCCCTTCCTTCTTATCCTTCTCCGGCTCCTGTGGTGACAGCGCACCCTCCGCCTTCTGCCGCTTCAACTCCGCCAGCTCCGCTTTCATCTCCACGATGAGCACCTTCAGTTTCTCTTCGCACTCCTCACGGGTGTGAGCATAGACATTGCGGGCGTGCTTTTTGCCATCGGGCCATTTGGGAGAATAGCGTCCTTCAAAGAGGTGGTCGTTGATCTCACTGATGCAGCCGGTGCCGGAGCGGCGCTTGCGGCCCACGTAGGGCTTGAAATTGGTCATGCTCGGCTTTTCCGCCTGGGCCGGGGCAGTTTCCTGCCCCGGCTCCGAACTGCCTTCCGGCGGCGCTGCTTTGCCGATTCCCCGGTCGATATTGGCGGCGGCTGTTCGCTGCATATCGTCGGTGATGTGGGTGTAGATGTCCAGCGTGGTCGCCGCCGACACATGGCCCAGCATGGCGGAGAGGGTCTTGACGTCCATGCCGTTCTGCAACGCCAGCGTCGCGAAGGTATGCCCTTACGGTATAATTACGACAAACCGGAAAAGCCCCGTATATCAAGGGTTTTCGGTTATCTGGCAAGGTTTTTCATCCTTTTCCAAACCGAAAAATCGAGCCGCGAAGTAGTTATATCGTAGGGGGTGTTATAGTAACGACAAAAACTAAATACCGTTTGGGCGGGCTGTCAGCCCGTCCAAGAAATCAGGACATTTCCTCTGAAAAGAAGAAATGTCCTTTTTTTGTACCCAAAATCAGATGCCGACAGGAGAAACACAATGCCTGAAAAAGCAGCGCAGAAGGAACTGGGCAAAAAGCCCGTACCATCCAAAAAGCCGAAACCGCAGCAGGAAGTAGTCGTTCAGATTCCGCTCTCCGAACTGCATCCGTTCCCGGATCATCCCTTTCAGGTGCGAGAGGATGCGTCCATGCAGGAAACCGCCGAAAGCGTCAAGGAATACGGCGTCCTCGTCCCCGCGCTGGCGCGGCCACGGGAGGACGGCGGCTATGAGCTAATTGCTGGCCACCGCCGCAAACACGCCTGTGAGCTGGCGGGGCTGGCCACCATGCCGGTCATTGTCCGCAACATCGACCGGGACGCTGCCACCATCATCATGGTGGACAGCAACCTCCAGCGCGAGAATATTCTTCCATCCGAACGCGCCA
>ENA-ORTG01001282-ORTG01001282.1-human-gut-metagenome-genome-assembly--contig:-NODE-1282-length-23478-cov-4.847415_pt1 | contig 23478 bp, 20 predicted proteins | sample MGYA00241906_ERZ509176 | MGnify/ENA primary metagenome ERZ509176 (study PRJEB26280, sample SAMEA2338811) | human gut metagenome | biome: human gut; feature: human-associated habitat; material: faeces...
GGCCTGCGGTATTCCTCCTTTTTGATCTGGCTCCGAAGCTGATATCATGGAGAGCTGGCGAAGCCGTATAGATTGGTTAGTAAGTTCCGGCGAATCCCGCGTTTCACTGAGCAGGCCAACAAACCGCCTGCCGCAACAGCATATAGTCCAAAAGGCAGCAGATCAGATTTTCTGAAGCCCCGGCAGATCCGCAGGCAGTAAAGACGCCGCTTCATCGTCCAGCAGGTAAATGCAGTTTGGATGCTCTTGCAGCACAGAAGCAGGCACTCGGTTAGTCACTGGTCCCAAGATCGCCTCCGCCACAATTTCAGCCTTCTTTTTGCCATTGGCAATCACAATTACTGTTTTGGATTCCATGATCTGGGCAATTCCAAGCGTAATCCCCTCTGTCAAAGGGAGATCCTGACCGCTAAAATACTTCCGCTGCACAGACTTTGTTGTGGCGCTCAGCGGCGTCCGGTGGGAGCGCAGTGAAAAATCCACGCCATCCTCGTTAAAACCTAAGTGTCCGTTCATGCCGATCCCCAACACTTCCACAGAAATGGGGCCATAACGGTCGATAAAGGCATCCTGTTCCTCCAGCTGGGCGTCAATGTCTGATTGAGAGCCATCAAAGAGGAAGGCATCAGCAAACGGTTTGCTCATCTTTTTCAACAGTTTTTCACGGATGAAGTTGGAACAACTGCCCGCATCGTCCGGGCCAATGCCTACCCAGTCATCCAGTTGGACAAACTTCAATTCGGCGGGGTCGATCTCTCCGCGGTTCACCTTACTGCAGAATACCTCCAGCATACCGACCGGCGTATCACCGCCAGGAAAACTAATCAGCGCCTGAGGCTCCGCTTGGATTTGGTGCTCCACTATATCCGCGGCGGCACGACTCATGGCGTCATAATTTTTCGCAACGAGTACCTGCATATAACAATTCTCCTTTCAGATTGTACTTCTGTATGTATCATACCATCAAAGCCATCTGTTTCGTTATAACGATTTTGTCCCATTTTCTGAGTTTTTTTGCCATCAGAGCATGGCAAAATTTTTATAGAAACTGTGCGAAAAACTTCATTGCTTACCTCTTCCGCTTTCTTTACAATGAAAAAGGATGATAGCCGCTTTCCATCGTGCGGCACTATTAAGAAGGGAGACTTTTTTATGATCGTTAAAGTCGGCGTTATTGGAATCGGTACCGTTTCTCAGCTGATGCACCTGCCCATTCTCAGCGGGCTACATGAGCAGTATCAGATTACTGCCGTGTCCGATATTTCCCCCACTCAGCTTGCGTTTATCGCGAAAAAGTACAACGCAACACCCTATACCGACCCCTATGAGTTGGTAAAAGATCCCAATGTGGATGCCGTATTTGTCTGCTCCCCCGATCAGTACCATGCCGCATATGCCCTGGCCGCTATGGAGGCCGGGAAACATGTGTTTGTGGAAAAACCTGTTACCCTCTGCATGGAGGATCTGGAAAAGCTGATTGCTGCCGAAAAGGCACATCCTGAGCTGGTGTGCATGGTGGGCTATATGCGCCGCTACGGTAATGGCTTCCTCAAGTGCAAGGAACTGCTGCAAGCTGATGACCGAAAGATCGAATATATGCGTTTCCGCGACATTATTCTGGAGGGCGACTTTTTCATGGGACAGACCCGTCTGCCCTATTTGTCCAGCGACATTCCCCAGTCTGCCAAGGAGGAGAGCGGACGTCTGCGCCGGGAACAGGTGGGACGTGCTCTGGGCGAAGGCTGCACGGAACAGCAGCGCATTACCTATGTGATGCTCACTGGCCTTGGCTGCCACACGTTAGCCGCCGTCCGTGAGTTGGTGGGACTGCCGGTGGAGATTGAATCTGTCTCCGTTCAGGGAGAGCATGTGGTCATCGTGTTCCGCTATGAGGATTTCCTCGCGGTATATGAAATCGTCAACGATCAGGATGTGGTGCAGTTTGATGCCGCCATCGAGATCTATCAGCATGACCGCCGCATGAAGATCAAATACGAAACTCCCTATCTGCGGTATCAGCCCCAGACCTTTGAGGTGATCGAATCCACCAAGAACGATACCAAGACCACTCTGTATGGCCCTGACTACAGAGATGCCTTTGAAAACGAGGTCAAATATTACCACGACTGCATAGTAAATGGCACTAAGCCCAAATCTGATTTTTCTGACGCCATGGCTGACCTGAAGCTGTTCCGCGACATCTGTATGAAGATCAAGGAGTAATTCGCATGGATGAGTCACTGCTTCAACGCTATATTTCCCAACAGAGCGCTGTGTGGAAGGCTCTGCTGGATAAGCGGGAAAGTCTGACTGCTCCCTTTGCCGTGCTGGAGCCGAAGCCTGATCGGGTAATCCTGATCGGCTCCGGTTCCTCCCACTATGCCGCACTGATGGCACGGCCAGTTCTGGAGCAGGCGTTCGGCGTAGAAGTCAGCTGCTTCGTTCCCTCGCAGGAAGAACAGCTGATCCGCTGCCGTGCTGCGCACCCATTGTATATTGCCGTTTCCCAAAGCGGCATCAGCACCAATACATATACGCTGATCCGATCCCTGCGGGCACAGGGTTATCCTGTTGTCGCGCTGACAGAACATCTGGATTCTCCTGTCGGAAAGGCGGCGTCGCTGGCCATTCCACTGCTCATCGGCGAGGAGCGTATCGGCGCCAAAACCAAGGGGGTCACTGCCACGGTGTTGACGCTGATGCTGCTGGGGCTTTCCGTTTGCCGCGATGAATCTTACCGGACGAGATTATATGCCGCGCTGGATGCGCTGATTACCCAATCGGCGGAAAATCTTCGCCGCGCACAGATATGGAGCCACGCACATTTGGAGGAAGTAATTCCCTTCCGCCACCTGTACGTCATCGCCGGAAACGATGGTCTGGGGGCTGCTCAGGAAGCCGCTCTAAAGCTGCTTGAAACAAACTACCTGCCGGTTTCCTGCTATCCTTTAGACGAATACATCCACGGGGTTCAGAACGCCTTAGATGGTGATGCCTGTCTCATTTGCCTGCTGCCGCCGGAAACGCATACCGAGCGGGCGCGGATGCTGACGCTTACCACCTTTGCCCGTTCTGTGGGGGCGCAGTGCTTACTCATTGCTCCTGGCGGTGTGGAAAATGATCTCACCGCTTTGAATCTGCTGGATACCGAATGCCGTGAGCTCCGCTGTCTCACCTATCTGCCCGCTGTGCAAACTCTGGCCGCCGTTCTATCTGCTGCCCGTGGAATCGATACCTCCCGCCGCCGTTATCCGGATTTTTTTGCCCGGATGGGCAGTAAAATGGAGTAACGGCTATGGGAAAACGCCCATTGAATCTGCCGTTTCTCGGTTTGCAGGCACTGCTGATCTTAATTGACTGCATTGCCGTTGCATATGTGTCACCCATTCTGGTCTCTTTCGGCTATTCCCCTATGCGTATCGGACGGGTGATGACTTTGGCGGCGCTGGCGGCCACCCTTGCCCGACCGGTATGGGGTTATCTCAACGACCATTTTGCGTGTGCCCGGCAGGTTACGTTGCTGGCCACCGCCGCAGGGATCAGCTGCTACTGTCTGCTGGTTTTTGGGGGTGACGCCCGCCCAGCAGTAACGGCAGTTGCCGTTATGGGGCTGAATGTGACCATTGTGTGCATGATGAACTTTGTGGACGCTTGGGCGCTGCGGCTTATCAGCGAGGGGTATGTGCTCAATTACGGCGCCACCCGCGCCGGTGGGTCGCTGTCCTTTGCGCTGGGGGCTATGGTCTTTGGCTGGGCAGCCGCCCGGTGGGGCTTTCGTCCGGGAAGTGTGATTTTATGGGTACTGTTCATACTGCTGGCAATCGTGATCCTGCACCTGCCCAATCCGGCGCCCGCGTCAGCTTCCTCCGTCGGCTTTTTTACAGCACTTCATCATGATGCCGCCGCCTTAGCCGGAAACCGGGCGTATCGGCTGATGCTCCTGGCCTCTTTCCTGTGTATGCTGGCCTCATGCGCTATAGACAGTTTTCATTCTGTGCTCATTCTCGCTTTAGGCGGGACGGAACGGCATGTAGGCGCGGCGCTTTTTGTGCAGGCGATCTGCGAACTGCCTGTGATGATTGGATACACCCGCCTGCGTGACCGTCTGTGTGCAGGCCCTGCGGTTCTGATGTCTGCCGCCATGGTATTTTACGGTTTACGTGCGCTGACGCTGGGCTTCGCTCACAGTCTGTGGGTGCCTTTGGCCGCATCGTCGCTGCAAGCGCTTTCTTTCGCGCTGTTTACACCTGCCTGCGTGGATTTCATATTAAGAACGGTATCCCCGCAGCGCCTTTCCACCGCCCACCTGGTCTTTCAGGCTCTTGGATCCGGTCTTGCCGCCATGGTGGGGAATACGCTCAGCGGTGCCGTAGCGAATGCCGTCGGCATCTACCGCATGTTTTCTCTGATGAGCTTACTGGCATTTCTCGGCAGCGCATTTGCCTGGAAAGCTGCTCACATTCCGAAAGAAAGAAGGGTATCCGAATGATTTTCATTGGCTGTGACGGCGGTTCTACAAAAACTGAATGGCTTTTGTGCAATGAGAGGGGCCGCGTGCTGGCCCATCGGACTTTTTCCGGCTGTAACTGTGCATTCCTGGGTGAAGACGGCTTTGCGCGGCTGATGGCAGACAGTGCCGAATCGCTTTTAGCTGACGCTGGGATCAACGCTGCCGATGTTGCCTCTGCCATGTTCGCGCTCACGGGATACGGTGAGATCCCCGGCACGGAAAGCAGCTTCCCTGCTGCCCTGCGGGCGGCGCTGCCGGGATGCGGGCAGATCTTGATCGACAATGACTCTGTGGCCGGATGGGCCGGTTCTCTGGCAGCCAAGCCCGGTATCAACGTGGTGGCCGGAACCGGGTCCGTGGCCTATGGAAGAGATCCGCAGCGGCACGGTTACCGTGTGGGCGGGTGGTCCCTGTTTTTTGCAGATGAGGGTTCCTGCAGCTGGGTTGCACGGCAGTTAATCACGGAATTCGTCAAGCAGTCAGACGGCCGCCGCCCACGCTCCGCTATATATGAGGAGGTACGCAGTGCTCTGGGGATCACCAAAGATTTGTATGTTTCCGGGTATCTTCAAACGGATGTTCGAAATAATTCCGCACTTCTGGCCCAGCTTCAGCCGGTAGCCCTGCGGGCCGCCCGCAGGGGAGACACCTCCGCGCTGGATATCTATCGCCGCGCCGCCGCAGAACTGGCTGAAACCGCCGTAGCCATTCGCTGCAAACTGGACTTCCCTGTTGAAGTTCCTGTCCGCGTCTCCTATTCCGGCGGGCTCTTCCACGCGGGAGAGATCATTTTGCAGCCTTTCCGCAAAGAGATGGAACAAAACGGCTTCACCATAGAACCGCCCCTCTATTCCCCCGTGATCGGGGCTACCGCCCTGGCAGCAGAGCGGTTTATTTCCCCCGCAGCTTTGGATGACCTGCTGGCAAATGCCGCGCAGGCGCTATGATCGAACAGAAAGGTCGAATAAACTATGAGTATTCAAGTCACGATCGGCACTGCCCCTTGTTCATGGGGGGTATGGTGGCCGGACGGCACCCCTTCCCGCACACCCTACAACGTCTTTTTGGATCAGGCTGCTCAGGCCGGATATAAAACGCTCGAATTGGGACCTGTGGGATATCTCCCCACAGATGTGGAACAACTGCGTGATGAACTTGACAGCCGGGGGCTTTCTATCTGCGGTGGCACCGCCTGCTATGAATTTCTCAAGGCGTCATCCTTTGCTGATGTACGCAAGGACGTGGATGATCTGTGCAAACGTCTGCTGGCATTCGATGTGCATTATATGATGTCTATGGACGGCACAGCCTTTGCTCCCGGCGAAAAGGATAAACTGACAGAAGCCAAAAAACGTACGTTCGGCATTTTTGCAGAGATGGGCCGTTACTGCCGGGAGACCTATGGCGTGGAAGTATTGATACACCCGGAGCGCAGATCCCTGATTGAAACGCCGGAGGAATTGGAGGAACTGATCGATCTGGGTCTCTCCATCTGCTATGATAACGGCCACTTCGCCGCTGCCAACGGCGGTTGGCAGCGAGGCGACCGCACTGCTCTGGATTTTCTGGAAAAACACATCGACAGGATTCCCTATCTGCATTTCAAGAATGTATCCCCCGCTATTCGCCGGCTGGAACTGGAAGGCGATCTTGCCCCGGACGATCCTCGACAGGATGAGATGATGTGCGATCTGGAGGATGGCGTCATCGACTATGAAGCCTACCGAGACCTTCTGGATCGGCTGAATTTCAGCGGTGTGGGCATTATCGAGCAAGATTGTCCCCACGCCACCACGGACGAGGCCTTTGCCATGGCGAAGCGCAATCTGGAGTATCTGCAGCGCATCCGTTTGATCCCCCAGGAATGAATAAAAACGTGAGACAGCATTACTGTCTCACGTTTTTTCGATTTAAATGTGCCCATTCGTCTGGCTGCGGTACTCTTTTGGCTTGACGCCGGTAACTTTTTTGAAGATTTTGGAAAAATACACCGGATCGTAGATTCCCACAGCCTCTGCAATTTCATAAGCCTTTTTATCCGTGGTCCGCAGCAGCAGTTTTGCCTGCTCTATACGGGTATTGAGAATATAAGTGCTGAAGTTTTCCCCCATCTCGCGTTTAAAGAGTTTGCTGAAATAGCTGGGACTCAGATGTACCTGCGCCGCCAGCAGATCCAGAGAAAGGTTCATGCTGTAATTCTCATCAATGTATTGCTTGACCTCATAGATGATGCTGTCGATATTATCCGGCGTTCTGCCGACACGCAGCAGCGTCTCCCGTACTACTGTCCGCAATTCAGTCTCCAGTTCAGCCGGCGTTTCGCAGTGCAGGGCTGCGTAGTCCTCCGGTAAGCTGCCATCGGAAAGGTTGTGGCTCAAAAGCAGACTTGTGCAGAAGCTGTGCAGCAGCCTGCCAATCTGCTGCATCCCGGAAAAGGGAATTTTTGCCTGATGCATACAGGTAAAGAGTTCCTCGAGATTTTTGGCCGCCGCATCCCGGCTACGGTTTTCCAAAGCACTTTCTACCAGCCGGAGTCTTTCCAGCAGATCCTTCGCCGTATTTTCGGAGAACTTCGGCAGATCCTCGCTCCGCATAACAGAGGGCTGGCTGCTGTAGAGGGTGAATTGCTGGGCATCATCTGCCTCGCTTGCCGCCACGGAGAGATGCAGTGAATTCTGATGGTGACGGCTGATGCCAATCGTCAGCACGAAGTCCGTGTTCCGGTCCACCTCTTCCACCGCCTGCACACAGATAGACTGAGGGTCTTGCCCGGTCTCCATTTGCAAAACAGCATAGCAGCAGTTATCACTGCGGGAAATCAGATAAAGTTTTCTTTCCCCGGCACAGGCACATAGGATCCGCTGGGCTTCTTGCAGCATGGCACATACATCGCCAGTTTCTTCACGGGAAAGCACGTGCATACTGAGGACATAGTAATTGTCCAGCTGAATATGAAGCGCATTAAGCCGTGTCAGCGTGTACAGCAGAGAGTGACGATTATGAAAAATCATTTCTCCCAAAAGTAGCTGCTGTTCCAACAGCAGGTTTCGCTGCTCCGCCGCGGCACTGCCGTCTTTTTCCAGCAGACGGCAGGCTTTGTTCAATGCTTCCGTCAGCGCATCCTCCGTTGTGGGTTTGAGCACGAAGGCCGCCACCTGATACTGAATGGCCTGCTGGGCATATTCAAAATCCGGAAAGCCTGTCAGCAGAATGATCTGCGTTCGCGGGCAGTGCTCACGCACCCAGGCGCACAGCTGCAAGCCGTCCATTTCCGGCATGCGGATGTCCGTAATCAATATGTCAGGCGCTTGTTCCCGGATCTGACGGACTGCATCTATACCATCTCTGGCTACTGCCGATATTTGGCAGTCACAGCTGCGCCAATCAATAAGCTTCATCAGTCCCTTGGGGATGATCGGCTCATTATCCACCAGCATAACAGAATACATCATCACATCTCCTTGTCTATCGGCAATGCCAGCATGATCTGTGTTCCAGATCCCGGATGGGACCGAATGGTAAGGGAGGCCTGATCGCCGTAAAGCAGATTCAACCGCCGCAGAATATTAGGCAAAGCAATATGATTGTGCCGTCCGGCCTCCTGCGCTTTCTCCAGATCCACTTCCGCCGGATCAAATCCTACGCCGTCATCCTCCACTCGAACGCAGACGCTGCTGTCCTCTTCCCATAACCGTACCATGACGCTGCCAAGCCCCCGCCGCGGCTCAAGACCGTGGACCACAGCATTTTCCACAAGAGGCTGAATCGTCAGCCTTGGTACGAGGCAGTGTAAAATATCCTCATCCTCATAATCGACAGAAAAGTGCAGATTCGCCGCTCCGAAACGGCTCTGCTGCAGATCCATGTAATAGCGGACATAGTCAAGTTCTTGGGCGAAGGTGATCTTCTGGCTTCCTCCGCCGGCACCCATGTTGCCCCGCAAAAGCTGAGCCAGATCCGTAACCATACGGGAAAGGTCCTTTAAACCCGCTTCCACGCAGCGCATATGGATCGTTTCCAGGACATTGAATACAAAATGAGGATTGATCTGAGCTGCCAAAAGTCTGGATTCACTTTCGCGCAGCGCAATGCCCTTTTGATAAGTTTCCTCAAAAGCAGCGTCCAAATGATCGGCCATGGCATTGAAGGCCTCCTCCAACACCGCAAGCTCCCGACAGTTACTGCAGGGCATTCTTGCCGTATAATCCGATGCAGCCATGCGCCGCAGCGCCGTTTCCATATCCCGCAAAGGCCGCATTACCAGATAATACCCCAGCGAGGCAGCGGCTGTCGTCAGTAGCAGGATCAGAATACAGGACACAAAAAAAATCAGATTTGTACTCCATACCTGGTTGTAAATTGCTGCTGCCGGAACAAACACATCCATTTGCATCTGGCAGCCTTGGATCTGTCTGCTGACATGGTAGTAGCGGTCTCGGCTGTGGCCTGTACCCAATCGTGAAAAGCTCTCCATATTCGAATCTGCGATCACTCTGTCCGCAGTTTCCGGTTCATCTCCCAGAGTGTAAAGCGGTTCGCCGTCTGTGTTGCTGAGAATCAGGCAGGTGCCGGGATACAGTTCCATCAACCCATCCGCATTGACCATAGAACTCACATCCAGTTCCATCACCAGCTTGCCTAAGTGCGCCATGGTGTCAATGTTTTTATAATCCAGCAGAAAATACACCATATTCTCCGGCGCACCGGGAATCTGAAACAGCGTTTTGGCCGAGGACAGTTCCCGACTCTGGTTACAGATGTTCTCCATGCGGCGTTGTTCCTGCGCATAGGCTCCCTTGGCGGAATAGAAGGTGTACTGACCGTCGTCCCGAAAAAGATAAATACTGCTCAGCACATTACGGCTCCAGGCGGATTGATAGGCTGTTACGCTGCCTACCATCTGTTCCAAGGCGCCACGTCCCATACTGCTCAGATAAAATTCTGTTCTCTGCATGTTTTTTTGCAGCATAGGGTCTCCCAGCGCGCTGAAGGCCACCTCTCGAGCCAATTCCATAGAATTTTTCACGGAGGCATTGGTCTGATCGATGTAAAAGCCTACATTTGCCTGTGCCTGTGTTTCCATTCGCTCCGGAACTGTGCGGAAAAACACCAAGAATGTCAGAATAGACGGTGCTAAAATCGTAATCGTTACAATGGTCAGTAACCGCAGCAACAAGGATTTCTGCCGTTTCATGTCTCATTCACCTCTCCGATGTTCCCGCGTTTCTCGTTTTGTCTAAAACAATATAGCAGATATCTGCTGGTGAGGCAAGTCGCTGCAAATTGATCGAGCTTTAAGGATAAATAAAATTTCATTGTTTTTAATAATAAATTTTAGTAGTTTTCGCTGGCAGCACAGCATTTTATCCTGTCAGAACAGATTTGCCTAAGAATCAGGACAAAAGAATCTTATTACTTTTCACAGACGATATGGTACAATGTGAATTACAAAGAGGCTTGTACTGCGCGCCTCTCATATAAAAGGAGGAAAAAGTATGAAAAGAATGTTCGCCTGCCTTCTCTCCCTTGCGATGCTGCTGGCCCTTATTGGCTGCGGTGGGTCATCTTCCCAACCCTCCGACAGTGAAGACAGTGCTTCCAGCAAAGAAATCGTGATCAAATATCCCACCTTTCAGGTCGGTGCCAACACGGCAGCTCCTGTTGTTGCCAAGTTGGTAGAAGAATTCAACGCCGAATATGCCGGTAAGTACCGCATTGAGGTGGAAGATGTTCCTGGCGATGCCAACTATGCCGATAAAATCAAAGTCATGATTTCCTCCGGGGAGTTGCCTCCTGTGGTTTACGGCGGCGGCTATAAGCTGCTGGATCTGGCACTGCAGGCTGATCTGGTTGTGGATCTGACCGATGCCGTTAACGCTGACCCGGAGTGGAAGGCCATGTACAACGAGACTTGGGAATCCACAGACTGCCGTGACGGCAGAATATACGCATCTTCTTCCGAGGGACAGTTGATCGGTTATTACTATAATAAGGAACTGTTTAATCAGGCTGGTATCAAGCCCGCTGAAACCTGGGAGGAATTCTTCGACAACTGCGATCGTCTTCTGGCCGCTGGCATCACGCCGCTGGCCATGGATACCGCCGACGGCGCTTGGTGCACACAGCTTCTGCTCGGCGCCATGATCGCTGGCAGCGGCGATGAAGGTCTTGAGTTCATGAACACTTCTTATCCCACCAACTATAACATTCCCAGCGTGGTGGATGCCATTGCCAAGATTCAGAAGCTTTATCAAACCTGCACGACCTTGGATGCCAACGGCGGCGCTTATGAGAATGCAGCCAATAACTTCTTCTCCGAAAACGTGGCTATGATCTGCAATGGCCCCTGGATGATTGGCGATTTCTCTGATACCTCCAAAACCACTGAGGGCTTTTCCGATAAGGTTGGTGTTGCGACCTATCCCGGTGGATTTGTCTATGATGCCCCTATTGAGGGTATGTTCGTTACTAAGCAGTCTGATCCTGCTCTTGAAGAGGCTGGTATTGCCATGGTGAAGTTCTTCACCAGCCCCAAGGCCCAGCAGACTGCTCTGGAAACGCAGGGCATGGTTCCCGCCGGTGCCACCGTGGAAATCACCCAGACCGCACTGGACGCGTTTCCCCTGTTGGCTGACTTCCTGGAGCAGGCTTCCGTCTGCGAAAAGCGCGGCAACACTTTGACCGGCCTGATGGTCCCCGGTTTGGAGGATACTTTCAGTGCTGAACTGCCCAACTTGGCTTCCGGTGCTGATACGCCCGAGCAGTTCTGTCAGGTTCTGACGGACTTTGCCACCGCCAACCCTGTGACCTGATCTGCTACAACTTCGCGGAGCGGGCTGCCGAATGTAGTTCGGCAGCCCGCTTCCCCCCACATTCTACCGACTTACCGCCTCCAAGGAGATGGACCATGAAACAACGAAACACCGGGTGGATCGCTCTATTTTTGGCCCCCACCTGTATTATTTTCCTATTGATCTTTGCAATCCCGCTGGTCATGGTTTTCGCAACGTCCCTATTTGACTATCGTTTGCTACCACGGACCTTTGAGTTCATCGGTTTCAGTAACTTTATAAAACTTTTTACACAGGATGCCAAATTTCTGCCGGTATTGAAGAACACAGTGGTTTGGATCGCCATTCACTGCGTCCTCCATGTGGCGCTTGGCACCGTTCTGGCATTTATTCTGTACAAAAAGCCCCATGGCTGGAAATTTGTCCGCGTAACCTACATGATTCCGAATATTATCTCTCAGTCCGCTATCGCCATGATCTTTTTGAATCTGTACAATGCGCAGTACGGCGCTTTGAACTCTCTTCTCAAGGCAATCGGTCTGGAACACTTACAGCATAACTGGCTATTCGACACGGCCACCGCTTTCCCGGCTGTAACGATGACATGGTTCATCTTTGCTGGCTATACCACCACATTGGTGTTGGCCCAGTGCCTGAGCACGGACGAAAGCATTATTGAAGCCGCTAAAATCGACGGCGCCACCAGTTTTCAGATCGACCGGCTGGTAATGTTTCCCCTGGTCAAGCGCATGATCGGCACTACGGTCATCATGGCTGCTACATATATGCTCCAGATGTTCTCCATGATCTATATCACCACCGGCGGCGGCCCTGGCGTTTCCACTGCCAACTTGCCGCTGTACCTGTACACCACCGTGAAAGCCAATAACTACGGTTACGCCAACTCCATCGGCGTTGTCATCATCATTGTGGGCTTTATCACCATGACGCTGATTAACCGTTTGTTCGGTATGAATAAAGAGGACTGATCATGACACATTTTAAGCTAAGCCCCAAGCAGAAGGCTGCCCGCGTTTTTTCCTATCTCTTTATGGCGCTCTGCGTCCTCGTGGCGCTATTCCCCATCGTTTGGGTGGTGCTGTCCTCCTTCAAAACCAACCGTGAAATCCTCTCTAACGGTTTGCAGCTGCCCAGCACTTTCAGTTTCTCCGGCTATAAGCAGGCTTTGGAGATGGCTCCTATTTTGAAATTCTTCGTCAATAGTCTTATTGTCTCATTCGCCAGTACGGCTTTGAATGTTTTCATTCTGGCGATGGCGGGATATGTATTCGCTAAGAAAAAATTCCGCTTCAAAAATCTCATATTCGGGATCCTGTCCCTTTCCATGGTGATCCCATCCACCGCGCTCATGAGTCCCGTGTACACGGTAATCACCAAGCTACACCTGTATGACACCAAGATGGCGCTTATTCTGGTCTATACCGCATTGAACATGCCCATTTCCCTGATGATCCTGCGTTCAGCCTTCGCCGCTATTCCCACGGAATTGGAAGAAGCAGCCTATATTGACGGAGCCGGTTTTTTCCGCACGTTCTGGCAGGTGATGATGCCCTGTGCTAAAGGTGGTCTGGCCAGCGCGGCAGTATTGGCTTTTCTTGGGAGCTGGAACGAGTTTACATTTGCCCTGCTGCTCACCAGTTCTACCAGTACGCGAACGCTGCCGCTGTCGCTGAGCTACTTCACCTCTCAGTTCAGCTTCAATTACACCGCTATGTTCGCGGCGATTACCATTGCGGTCCTACCCAGCATCATCGTATTCTCCATATTCCAGGAGCAGGTATGCTCCAGCCTGACCGCCGGCTCTGTAAAGGGTTGAGATCGTTAAACTCCAAGGTACGCCGCTCGGTCTGCTATCCGCAGAACCGGTCCCGCAAAACAGCTGATCCGTCAACTGTCTGACCATAATTATTAAAAAGGGATATGCACCGTGAACGGTGCATATCCGTAAGCGTAAAATCTAACCACGTATAAAAGGCCGCCATCTCAAGGAGCTTTTGCTCACTGAGATGGCGGTCATCTATTTTTGCGGCATATAGCATTCTTCCGGAGCGCTCGCGGGAAGCAGCTTTTCAGCCCATGCCTCATCTGTTTCGCTTAGACCCGGCGCATTTTGCAGGAGCCAGAGCAGATATTGGTACGGGTCCAAGTCGTTTTCCTTCGCCGTTTCGTAATGGGAAGAGGACATAATTCCGCCCCATAACAAAGGGCTTTATGCTGCGCTCGGCACGGTTGTTGCTCAGTTCCAGACGGCCATCTTCCAGATATCGAACGAGATATGGCCATTGTTCTTTCAGGTAGTGCAGTGCTTTGCCAAGTGCGGATTTCGGCGCTGTCCGGGGGATCAGATCATTTGCCCATGCCAATAAAGCGTCTAAAACAGGCTTAGCCTGCTCCAGCCGCTTGGTATAGCGTTCTTCCGGTTTCAATTCCGCAAATGACTGTTCCAACTGGAACAGCTTCGCAAAATAGCACAGCGCCTCTGCTGCCCTGAAGGTTTGCTGCTGTTCCTTGGGCAATGCGGTCAGTGCCTCATCAAATTTACGTCGGGCATGAGCTGCGCAGCCCACCACTCGGATGCGTTCCGGCAGCTTGTGGTATCCTTGGTATCTATCTGCATGAAGCCAGCCAGAGAACCCGTCCAGAAATTCTTCCGCGTGTTTTGCTTTTCGGTCCTCTTGGTACTCAGCTTTCCACAACAAGCTCGTGCAGGCGGGAATGCCGCAGAGTATGTCCCGCGTAGCGCATTGCATTGATAACGGCCCGATGGAGGGCTTCTGGGGCATTTTGAAGCAGGAACGCTATTATGGCAGACGGTTTACCAGCAAGCGGGAGCTTGTGCAGATGATTGAGACCTATATCCATTATTACAACACCAGACGGGTGCAGCGTAATCTGGGCGTGTTGACCCCGATGGAAAAGCACGAGCTCGCCCTCGCCGCATAAAAAGCGGCCAGCAGCACATGGCTGTCGGCCGGAAAAACTTTATATTTTTTCACTGGTGTCCTCGGCCCGGTGTAAAATTTTGTGTAAGCGATTTTCGACAAAGTCAAGAATGGCGCTGGAAAGCAGGGCGGATTCTGGCCTGAATCCCTTGATTACCGAAAGCCATGGCGGTCAGAGCGGTATGCGCGCGGGCACGGCGTGAATGCCAGCCTGGCCGCTGTGGCATACTAGGACAAGGGAGTCAGCCAACGGCTCGGTCTGCGAACATGATCTCCAGCTGGCTGAGCACCAGATCCCAGTTCTGGTATCTGGCGTGCCAGTGCTTCACGATGCGCTGTGAGGCCAGATACAGCATCCGGCGCAGGGAGTCGTCGTTCGTGAAGGAGGGCTTGTTCTTCGTGATCTGCCGGAACTGGCGATTCAGGCCCTCGATGATGTTCGTCGTGTATATGATTTTCCGAATCTCAACGGGGTATTCGAAGAATGTGCTTAAAACTGGCCAGTTTTCCTCCCAGCTTTTCACGCAGGAGGGGTACTGCTTACGCCAGGCCTCCGCAAAGGCCTGCAGGTTTTTCTCGGCTTCTTCCAGCGTAACGGCACTGTAGATCTTTTTCAGATCCGCAACGACTTTCTTGATGTCTTTGTAGCTGACATATCTGGTGGAACTGCGCACCTGGTGGACGATGCAGCGCTGCAGCCGACTTTTTGGGAAGACGGCCTCAATAGCCTGCATCATCCCACACAGGCCGTCCGTGCAGAACAGATATACATCCAAAACGCCCCTGCTTTTGAGATCATTCAGCACATTCAACCAGAATTTGCTGTTTTCATGCTCTCCGATCCAGACTCCCAGGATGTCCTTTCTGCCATCCATGGTGACACCCAGCACCACATAGGCTGCTTTGGTCACGTACCGCCGGTCTTCCCGAACCTTATAGTGAATGGCGTCCATGAACACGAACGGATACACCGGCTCCAGCGGACGGTTCTGCCAGGCTGTGACCTCCGGCATGATCTTTTCGCTGATCTTCGTTACCAGCTCCGGAGAGATCTCCACGCCGTACAGTTCCTTGACCTGCTCAGCGATATCCCGCTGGCTCATACCGCAGGCGTACAGCGCCAGGATCTTATCCTCCATCCCGTCTGCATTCCGGTCATACTTGCCGATGATCTTAGGCTCGAAGGAGCCGTTCCGGTCCCGGGGCACCTTGATGTCCACCTCACCCAGCTGGGTCTTGACGGTCTTCTTCGTGTAGCCGTTGCGGTAGTTTCTGGGGGCTCCCTCCGGCTCGTCTGAGCGCTCACAGCGCTCTCGACCAAGCTCCTCGTCCATCTCTACTTCCATGACGGTCTGGATGACGTCCCGGAACATTTCCTTCATGGCCTCCATGATTTCCGTCGTGCTGGTGAAGTGCTGGCTCTGAACATATCCCTTCAACAAATCCTGTGGTACTGGCTGCATAATCTTCGTCTCCTTCGTCTTGAATGTTTGTTCTCATTCTTGACTTAATCGAAGATTTTCATACTGTCGAGGATCGCCGATTACACAGAATTTTCTGCGGTCTCCTGTCCTCTTGACGGGGTGCGGTTCAAAGGGCACCGGGGCGCTGCTTTTTCAATTGGTTTTTATTGGGCGCACAAACGGAGATCAGCCGTATCCGCAGGTCACCAGTTCCCAGGCGCCGCCGCTGCGGCCCAGCCACCACTGCAAGCCCTCATACTCCGTATCGGCATTCCAGGCGTCCCGCTGCTCCACGGGGGAGTGAAAGCTGCTGGAAAACAGGATGCACTGAGTAAAAGGCTCAGTCTGCTCTTTCATTTCCAGCCCGTTGAGCCACTCAATGTTTTCGTCGCTGCAGGCCGCGTCGCCGCCGTAGGCCAGGCTGTGAAGTTCACAGCCTTCCCAGGTGGCAAACTCCGCTTCAATTACCTGGATGGCAGCGTCCATGTCCTCCTGGGTGTAGAGTTCGGAATTGCCGTAGTCAATTTCCACCTTGGGCGGCTCCTGGGTGTCCTGCTTGCCGCATCCGCCCAGAGTGCCTAAAATCATGATCGTCAGGGAAACAGCCAAAAGTTTTTTCATATCCATTCCTCCTGCATTCCTCAATCATTTACTTTTCAGGTGATTCTGTGGCCTGACGGCTGAGCCGTCAGGCCACAGGTTTTTTTACGCCTTGACCTCTACGATGCGGACCACGCCGTCATAAACATAGAGGTTCATGGTGCCGCCGTAGGCTTTGGCATCATCCAGCGTCATCCACTTGCCGGTATCATCGTTGTAGCACTGAACATTGGAGGGGACCTCGTAGGTCCGGCTGCCGAAGGTCACGGCCGTCTTGCCGATCCAGGCGCTGGAAGAAACGTTGCTCAGCTTGCTCATGGTGTCAAATCTGGTGAACATGAGGTTGCCCTGAGAACTGGTCTTGATGCTCACCGCCACAAAGGTTCCATTACTGATATGATTACCGCTGTTGATGGGGCCGTAGGTCTTGTTTGCAGTCTCGATAGAGATGGTCTGGGAAGTTGTTTCCTTATAGCTGCCGTTTACGCCTTCCTGCTGTTCCTTGTCATTTTCATAGCCGGGATACCATACCCAAACCTTACTCGTAGAACTGTTCACCACCGCACGGCCAAAGATCATGTCAGCTTCCAAACCGTTATTCAGCACGATCAAGTCTACCTGACCGGCCCAGTTGGTCCGGGCATAGGAGACGCGGCCGGAGTTGACGCCGGTCTGGCTCAGCTCGCTGAGGGCGATCTGTCTGCCGCCGTCAAAGAGCATAACGTTGTCCGCCAGCTTTCTGCCGCCCAGCGTACCTTCCTTAGGAAGCAGGTCACCGCCGACACCGCCGGAGATCTTGTTGAGCTTCAGGCCGCTCTTGTCGGCATACACCGACACTACCTGACCGGCGTATTCGCTCGCTGTGCCGATGTTCAGCAGCGCACCGCCGCAGACCAACTGCACATCACCCTTTTCGGACACCACCGCCATGGCATTGCCCCGGGCACCGGTGTTGTTGGCATCCTCGGCACCGGCCACCTGACCGTCCGCCGTCAGCAGAAGGACGATCTGTTTGCCGGGCTTCAGCTTGGACAGGGAATCCACTGCCGTAGGCAGAACATTCAGTTCCTTGCCGCCCAGCACCGTAATGGTGGCGGGGCTGCTGGGAGAGGGCTTGCAGTCCTCGTAGTAGACGGACACCCGGGTATCGCTGACGATGATGGAATTGGTGGCGGAGGCGTAGGTCGCAACATCATACCGTTTGAGGTCTGCTGCCGTGGCAGGAGAACCGTTCTTGTAAATGTTGTAGCTGGTGCTGCCCGCCAGAGAATCCAGTCCGGCAACAGAGCCGTTGGCACCGATGATGACCGCCGCATTGGAAACGCCATTGCTGCCGGTGATGGGCAGGAAGGTCAGGATCTCGCCGGCGCTGTTGAGGACCGCCTTGCCCTTGGAGCCGATGAGGCTGGTGGAGGCAACGGGATGCGCCATGGTATACGTCTTACCGCCGGCAGTCATCGTGCCCTTACCGCCGTCCACGGCGGTGAGATAGACCTCCTCGCCCACTTTGTAGCTGAACAGCGCCTCGCCCTTGCCGTGCTTGGCCTCAAAGAGGTTTAGGAACAGCCGGGCCGCCTGCGCGCGGGTCAGCCCCGCATAGGCAGAGGTGATACCTGTGGACTTCAAAAGGCCGTTGGTCTGGGCCTCCGCCATGTAGCTCTGGGGCCACACGCCGCCCATGTCCTCGTCCTTGTAGCCCAGGCCCCGCATGAGGATCGTCACCGCCTGTCCGGCGGTCACGGTCTGGCCGGGCTTGAACTTACCGTCGGCAAAGCCGGAGATGATCCCCTTCCTCGCCGCCATATTGATGTAGGCGGACGCCCAGTGGGAGGGCTTCACGTCCGGGAAGATGGTGACGGTGGAATACCGCCCCAGCTCGCCGCTGCCGTCCATGGCGTAAACCGCCATTTTGCAGAACTGTGCCCGGTTCAGAACGGTGTCCGGGCGGAAGGTACCGTCGCCGTAGCCGTCCAGCACACCCATGAGCCGCAGAGTTTCCACGGCGGTGGCGGTATAGCTGTCGCTGACGTCGGAAAATTTGGTGACAGCCGCCGCCTCGGCAGGCACCGTCAGCAGGGAGCCCAGCATGCTGATCGCCAGCAGCCAGGTCAGAATTCGTTTTTTCATAAGTCTCTCTCCTTTAATCCGCCCGCAGGGCTTCCACAGGCTGGAGTTTCGATGCTTTTGCCGCCGGGTAGCTGCCAAACAGCACACCCAGCGCCACGGAAAGGCCGAAGGCCGCCAGCGTCACCCAGGTGGCAGGGAAAATGGTCATCTGGAACAAAATCTTGCCCAAAGCCAGACTGCCAATTGTGCCGAAGATAATGCCTACAATGCCGCCCATGCCGCAGAGCATACCGGATTCGATGAGGAACTGGGCCACGATGCTGCTGCGCTGCGCGCCAAGGCTCCGGCGGATACCGATCTCGCGGGTCCGCTCCGTCACCGTCACCAGCATGATGTTCATGATACCGATGCCGCCCACCAGCAGGGAGATGGCGGCGATGCCGCCCAGCACCAGAGAGATCATAGTCAGCTGCTGGTTCTGATAATCCTGCCAGTAGCCTTCCTTCTGCACCTGATAGCCGCCCATGCTCTGATCCACCACGCCGGAGAGATACCCGCCGATCTCGGTGATGGCGGTTTTCATGCTGGCGTCATCCTTGGCCTTTACCAAAAATTCTGTGGGGGCCGTATCCCCCAGCAGCCGGGTAGCGGTGTAGGAAGGATCATAAAGTTATCCGTCTGGTAAGCGGAAGGGGTATCTGGCTCCACGCGGGCGCCATACACGCCCACCACTTCAAAGTTGTTGCCGTTGACCTTCATGATCTGTCCCACAGGGTTGGCGCTGCCGAAAAAGACCCGCGCCGCCTGCGCGCCCAGCACGCAGATCTGATTGTATTTCTCGCAGTCCAGCCACGCAAGGTCTCTGCCCTTTGCGATTGCCAGATTGTTGCAGGCGCTGTACTGGTCGGAGCCGTAGTAGATCTGCGGGGGACCGCTGACCACGTTGTACTGCTGGTCATATTTCCACTCCATTGTGGAGCTGTTTTTCGTACCGTATACCACCGTAGCGTTGGATGAGCCCTTGGGGGTAATGCCAATAATGGACTCCTTCAGTCCGGAGCAAAAGCGGTACAATCCGGTAAAATAGTCCTTGCTGATAGGGTTGCCGTCCTCGTCGTACGTATACGCATACACGCTCACTTCAATGCGGTTGGCGCCCATGGCGGCAAACTGCTCCATGGTTTTGGCTTTCATGCCCTCCATGGTGGAGACGATGGTCATAACGGCGGCAATACCGATGAAAATAGAGAGAATGGTCAAGGCGCTGCGGCCTTTTTTCCCGCAGATGGACCGCCAGGCCATCTTAAATGCCTGCCCGATGTTCAATACCAATCCACCTCCTGTGGGTGATCCTCGATGATCTTTCCGTCCGCGATCCGCACAATGCGCCGGGCCGTGGCGGCGATCCCGTTGTCATGGGTGATGAGAATAACGGTGCTGCCCTCCTTGTTCAGCTGCTGAAGGAAACCCAGCACCTCATGGCCCGTCCGGGAGTCCAGCGCGCCGGTAGGCTCATCCGCCATGATGATGGGCGGATGGGTGGAAATGGCCCGGGCGATGGCCACACGCTGCTGCTGGCCGCCGGACATCTGGGTAGGCTTATGCTGCGCCCGGTCGGCGAGACCCACGCGGGTCAGCGCCTGTATCGCCAGCTCCCGCCGGTCAATGGGATCAATGCCCTGATAGATCAGCGGCAGCTCCACGTTTTCCAGCACCGTCAGATTCTGGATCAGGTTGTACTGCTGGAAAATGAACCCGATCTGCTTGTTGCGGATGCGGGAGAGCTCCTTGTCGGAAAGCTCCCGGACATCCACGCCGTCCAGACGGTAAGTGCCCCGGGTGGGGATGTCCAGACAGCCCAGCACGTTCATCATGGTGGACTTGCCGGAGCCGGACTGGCCCACCACCGCCACGAACTCGCCCTTTTCAATATCCAGCGAAACGCCGTCCAGGGCCCGGACCTCGCTCTCAAGGCCCTCGCCGTAGATTTTATAGACATCCCGCAGTTCGATCAGTTTCGCCATGGCTTAACCCCATACCTGATCGGTTATCATCTGGGTGAACACCGTGTCGCCCTCGTTCAGACCGGACTTGATCTCCACGTTATATGTATCCTGAATACCGATCTCCACCTGAACGGGATAGAAGCCGCTGGGGATCTCCTCGTCCTGATAGGGCAGCTCCAGCGCGTTGTCCGGCCGGCTGTCTGCCTGCACATAGACCACGGTGGCGGAAGAACCATCCTCCAGTCCCACGGTACGCACCGCCTGGATGGGCACCATCAGGCAGTTGTCGTTCTGGCTGGCCTGGATCTGATAGTTCACATAGCTGTTGACTTGCAGGTTGCCGTCCGTGTTGTCTGCGGAGATGGTGATGGGATAGGAGGCCACGCCGTTATTCACGGTGCTGGACAGGCTCACCGTCTCCACCGTGCCGAAGGCGCTGGTGCCCCACTGGTCCAGGTTCACGGGCATGCCGGTCTTGATATAGCTGATGTTCCGCTCGTCCACGGTGGCGCTGACAGTCACGGCGGAGGTGTCGGAAACGGTCACAAGGGTGCTGTTTGCCTGAAGTTCCTGCCCCGGCGTCACGGACAGACCGATAACCTGACCGGAAATGGGAGCCACCGCATTGCAGTTGTCCAGATTCTTCTGGGCGGCCTCCAGCTTCTTCTGGGCCTCTTCCAGATTCTGCCGCGCGGTGAAGATCTCCGTTTCGCTGTCCTCGCCGTCGATCCGCACCAGAATCTGACCGGGCGTTACGGCGAGATAGTCCACCAGATTACTGGAGATCACCGTGCCGCTGACGGTGGAGTTCAAATCTCCCACCCGGTAATACTGCAGTTTAGCGGCTTCGTAGGGATACACGGTATCGCCGTTCACAGTCGTAGTGGCAGTAGCCACCATATCCTTGGCCAGCACACCCTCGTTGGGGATCACGATTTCGGCGGAAAACAGCTTAGAACCCTCCGGCGTGATGCGGCTGACCATGTGGACTGCCTCCACGGTGCCCTCCACGGTGGTCATCAGCGCAGGGATGGAGACCTGCACCTTCTGCCCCGCCTTCATCTCCCCGGCGTAGGCGTAGCTGTAATACTGCTCCAGACGCATCCGGGTATCGTCCGCGAGGACGGCGACCTTGGTGCCCTTGCTAATCTCGTCGCCGGGGTTCAGTGTCACAACATCCATCAGTTTTCCGGCGTAGGACGGAGAAAGATTCAGCCCCGCAATGTCCTTTTGCAGCGTATTGATCTGCTTCTGATAGCCCTCAACCTCATCGCGGGCCTTCTGGACCTCCGTGGCAGCATTGGGGGAATCAATGGTAAACAGGGGGTCCCCCTGCTCCACTTTCTGTCCCTCCTCCACGAATACATCCATCACCGTGCCCGCAGTGGTCAGGCTGATGGTTTCACTGGTCTTGGCCTTTACCAGACCGCTGCCGTCCACCTCAGAGCTGATAGCGCCGTAGGACACCGTCGCCATGCCTACCTCGCTGCTGCCGTCCTTCTTTTTGAAGAATTTCACGCCGCCTGCGATCAGGGCGGCCACGACCACCAGCGCAACGATCCGCCGGATCGTCCGCCGCCGCTTTTTCTTGTCTGCCGTGCTTTTTTCCGGCTTTTTCGCCGGGATCTCCGGTGACGCCGGAGCGGCTGTCTCCGCCGGGGTCAGCTCCTTTTTCTCTTCCATGATCTCTGCCATGACATATTCTCCTTTTACGATTCTCCGGGCCGAGGCCCGCTTGTTTCCGATCCAGTGCTGTCAGCGCCCAAACAGGGCTGCCGACAGGCATATTCACCTTCGCTCACTGATGTTAATATAGCCAATAGGGTAAATCAACAACAAAACAGTAACAAATTCCATCAAAACCGCTTTCATTTGTAATAGACGGATTCAGCCGCGAAAAGGTTTCCTTTTTTGCAAAAACTTTTTGATAACAGCAGACCGCACCGCCCGGATGCTGCGGGCAGTGCGGTCATTTTTTGTTGGATCCGGGAGATCAGGCAGCCAGCCGCCGGGCGCTCATGCGCTGGATCAGCACGATGCCGCCGACCATCACGAGGCCAACCACATCCGATGCGGTGCCGGGGATCATCATGCACAGACCACCGGCAGCCATTGCCAGACGGAACAGCATGGGGATCTTCTTATAGACGAAGCCGTTCAAAGCCGCAGCCACGCCGAACAGGCCGATGAGGGCGCTGACTACGATCTGCACCACTTCAAATGCGCTGCTCACATTGTCAAACAGCATAGCGGGGCTGTAGGCAAAAATGTATGGCACGATAAAGGCTGCGATGGCCAGCTTGGTGGCGTTGATGCCGGTTTTCATAGGGTTGGCCTTGGCAATGGCGGCGCCGGCATAGGCAGCCAGAGCCACCGGAGGCGTAATGTCCGCCACGATGCCGAAGTAGAACACGAAGAAGTGAGCCGCCACCAGGGGGAAGCCCATCTGCACCAGAATGGGGGCGCAGGTGGAAGCCATGATGCAGTAGTTGGCGGTGGTAGGAACGCCCATGCCCAGAATGATGCAGCAGATCATCGTCAGCAGCAGGCCGATCATGGTAGCGTCGCCTGCCATCTGCACGATGGCATTGATAAGGATGGAAGCAAGACCGGTGACGGTGATGCAGCCGGCGATCATACCGGCCATGGCGCAGGCCACAGCCACGGTGATGGCGCCCTTGGCACCGGCCTCCAGCGCCTCCACGATTTTACCGAAGGTCAGCCGCTCCTCCTTGTTCAGGAAGCCCACCACGATGGCGGCCAGAATGGACACCGCCGCGGAGAACTGCATGGTACGGCTGCCGGAGGAAACCAGGAAGATCAGCAGGGCCAGAGGTATGATGAGATAGGCACGCTTGGCAAGCTCGCCCCAGGAGACCATCTCGGACTTGGGCATACCCTTCAGTCCCAGCTTCTTGGCTTCCAGATGGACGGCGATGAAAATGCCGGTGAAGTACAGCACGGCGGGAAGGATGGCCTTTACAGCTACCTTCGCATAGGGGATATTCATGTACTCTGCCATCAGAAACGCTGCTGCACCCATGATGGGGGGCATGATCTGACCGCCGGTAGAGGCGG
>ENA-ORTG01001284-ORTG01001284.1-human-gut-metagenome-genome-assembly--contig:-NODE-1284-length-23452-cov-10.213403_pt1 | contig 23452 bp, 20 predicted proteins | sample MGYA00241906_ERZ509176 | MGnify/ENA primary metagenome ERZ509176 (study PRJEB26280, sample SAMEA2338811) | human gut metagenome | biome: human gut; feature: human-associated habitat; material: faeces...
CAAAAGGATCTGTAAGAAAAAAAGGAAAGAAATGGTACTACCGCTTCTATGTAGAAGATGCAAGCGGCAATCTGGTTCAGAAAGAATACGCTGGAACAGAAAGTAAAAGTGAAACGGAAAAACTGCTCCGTCAGGCAATGGATGATTACGAAAGCAAGAAATTTGTCGCAAAGACAGATAATCTTACTGTAGGAGAACTTCTTGATATGTGGGCGGAAGAAGAACTGAAAGTCGGAACACTCAGCAATGGTACAGTGGAAAATTATCTTGGTGCAATCCGTTGTATCAAGAAACATCCGATTGCAGAACGCAAATTAAAAACCGTTACTGCTGAACATTTACAGGCATTTCTCGATCTGCTTACATTCGGTGGGGAATTTCCAGATGGAAAAGTGAGAAAAGGATACAGTAAAGATTACATCCATTCCTTTTCAGCAGTATTACAACAGGCTTTCCGGTTTGCAGTATTTCCAAAACAGTTGATTACTTTTAATCCTATGCAGTATATTAAGCTGAAAAAACAGGCAGAGGATGTGGATTTATTCTCAGATGATGAGGTAGAAGAAGGCATACAGCCTATTTCCCATGAAGATTATGAGAGACTGATAGAATACCTCAAAGTAAAGAATCCACCTGCAATCCTGCCAATCCAGATCGCATACTATGCGGGACTTCGTATCGGTGAAGTTTGCGGATTGACATGGCAGGACATCAATCTTGAAGAACAATGCCTGACCATTAAAAGAAGTATCCGCTATGATGGCACAAAACATAAAAACATCATCGGACCGACCAAGCGAAAGAAAGTAAGGATTGTTGATTTTGGCGATACTCTGACTGAAATACTGAAAACCGCCAGAAAAAAACAGCTTAAAAGCCGGATGCAGTATGGTGAACTTTACCACCGCAATTTCTACAAGGAAGCACAGGACAAAAACAGAGTGTATTATGAATATTATCATCTGGACGGAACCGAAGAAATCCCGGTAGATTACAAGGAAATCTCCTTTGTCTGCCTGAGACCGGACGGATGTCTGGAACTGCCAAGCACACTCAGCATTGCCTGCCGATCAGTTGCAAAAAGGCTGGACGGATTTGAGAATTTCCATTTCCACCAGTTGCGACACACCTACACAAGCAACCTCCTCTCAAACGGAGCTGCCCCAAAAGATGTGCAGGAACTGTTAGGGCACTCTGATGTCAGTACCACAATGAATGTCTACGCCCACTCTACAAGAAAGGCAAAGCGGAACTCCGCCAGACTTCTTGATAAAGTGGCAGGCAACGACTAAATAAAAAATTCCCTTATTTCCCTTGCTGATTCCGCATAAGGTCAAAAATAAGGGAAAATACATATCATTTCACTATTTAAGGGGCTGGAAAGCCCGTAAAATAAGGAAAGTTCAAGAAATCTCTCCACAAATTCCGATTTGCAAATTTCTTTCTCTCATAATACCACACTTTTTTCATCATAGATACAGCTATTTCTGCTTCCGAAATTCTTCTAGTATTTTTTCCTCCCTTTCTCGTTCCTCGCAATATTTCCAGAAATCGTCCAAAAATTCATCAACAGATTTTTCCGGTGCTTCTGTCGGTTCAAGTTCTTCCAGCCTTTTTACAATTTTTATAACTTCTTCGGCATCAAATTCCTCATCGGTTGCTACCAACGTATAATAGTCAAGTTTTTCTTTCAGCATATCTATTTCTTTTTCCTTATTCATGCCAAAGTCCTCCCTTCACTATATACATGACAGTTTTCGACAAAATCTTACAAATTATTTTGGAATTGTTTTCTTCTATTTGTCCTTTTTCGGTGGAAATTCCATCTTAAACTTATACTGGAATCCCTTGATTTCTTTACCATCTTTCGTATAGGAAAATTCCTGTACACTCTCTGGAATCAGGTACGCATCATAGCTACCCTTCTTGCCTTTTAATCCTTTTACAAGTATCTTTTTCCCTTGAAGCAGGCTCTTGACCTGTGTATCGGAAAGTGTTACCCCAAGTGCCTTGCCGACATTCATACCGCACTTCCCGGTACAGTACGCTCCGAATTTTCCCTTGACTACATCAGCACCACACTTCGGGCATTTGCCTAGCACTTCCTGTCCACCCTTACATGTGCCAAACATGGCTTTATGTTCATCACTAACGCTGTGATAGGTCTTTACAAGATCAGTTACCATTGCTTCAATACCTGACATAAACTGTTCTGCAGCAACTTCTCCTTTGGATACAAGAGTAAGCTCATTCTCCCAGTCAGCGGTCAGTTTCGGAGATTTTACTACATCTGGAAGTATCGTGATCAGCTTCATTCCATCCTCTGTCGGAATCATCTGCTTTTTCTCACGCTTTACAAATCCGTCTTTTACCAGCTTTTCTATGATATCGGCTCTGGTGGCAGGTGTGCCAAGTCCTTTTCTCTCCACTTCATCGCCCATATCCTCTACTCCGGCTCTCTCCATGGCGGACAGCAGGCTGTCCTCAGTGTAATGTTTTGGCGGCTGTGTGAAATGCTCGGAAACCTTTGTCTGCTCCACTGCAATCATCATGCCCTCACGAAGCTCCGGCAGCTTCTTTTCTTCCTCTGCATCCGATTTATCCTCTGCGGTTTTATAGGAATTTTTGAAGAAATCCTCAAATTCCTTCCATCCATTTTTCCATACTTCCTTACCGGATACCTTAAATACAGTATTGTTGCAGGTAATCACTGCCTTTGTGGAATTATAAATGTGCTTCTCCCCGGTCGCACACAGCAGACGGTTTGCACAAAGGGAAAGTATCTTCATTTCGCTCTCCGGGATTGCCTTTAAGTCCTGCTTGATGATCTCCATGGTAGGAATGATTGCGTGGTGGTCCGTCACTTTCTTGCTGTTCAAAATTCTTTTAATATCTGGATTGAACATGATATTCTGTTCAAATAACAGAGAATTGAAAATCGCTTCGATCACATTTTTTGCAGTACCTTCCATGTCATCGGAAAGATACTGGCTGTCTGTTCTTGGATAAGTCACTAACTTTTTCTCATAAAGGCTCTGCGTATATTCCAATGTCTGCTTGGCAGTAAAACCAAACAGACGGTTTGCATCCCTCTGGAGTGTTGTAAGGTCATAGAGTTTCGGCGGTGCTACCCACTTTTCTTCCTTTACCACGGAAGTGACAAGAGCCTGTCCGTTTTCACAAGTTTCTGCAATTCTATCTGCTTCCGTTTTATCACTGATATGCTCTGATACCGCATCCAGACCATTTCCCATGATGTGAGCCATATAATAGGCTTCTTTCTTGAAATTCATGATTTTACTTTCACGATCCACCAGCATGGCAAGTGTCGGTGTCTGCACTCTGCCAACCTTCAATGCCTTACCGCCATATAATACCGTAAAAAGTCTTGTCCCATTGATACCCACAAGCCAGTCTGCTTCCTGCCTGCATAATGCTGAATGATACAAGTTATCATAGTCGCTGCCTGGGCGAAGATTATGGAAACCGTCACGGATAGCACTTTCCTCCATGGAAGAAATCCATAACCGCTTCATCGGTTTTCTGCACCCTGCCATGTTGTAGGTCAGGCGAAAGATCAGCTCACCCTCCCTTCCGGCATCGGTAGCACACACGACGGCATCTACCCTGTCATCATGCATGAGCTTTTTCAAAATCTGATACTGTGCTTTTGTATCACTTTTCACTTCATGCTGCCATTCCTGCGGAATGATCGGAAGGCTCTCATAGCTCCATTTCTTCCATGCTTCCTCATAGCTTTCCGGCTGTGCCAGTTCTACCAGATGTCCCACGCACCATGATACCAGATAGTCATTGCCTTCCAAATATCCGTCCTTACGCTGTGTGGCACCAAGAACTGCCGCAATGCTCTGTGCCACACTCGGCTTCTCTGCAATTACAAGCTCCATCTCTATTCCTCCCCATTTTCTTCATCATTCTCGTTGTTGTTATCTTCATTGTCATTCTCGTCTGTGTCTACTGATTCTGTATCATCACCACCATTTATGAATGCTTCGTCGGAATCCTGCTCGGTTTCTTCCTCGTCATCATAATCGTAGTCCTCGTCAAGCTCGTCCTCATCTTCATCCTCATCAATGAAGTTTTCCTTTTTCTTCTTGGATTTCACAACATATACCACTCCGATCACAGCTACCGCAGCAATGCCTATTAAAATATATGTAAAGCCGGAACCATCTGCTTTTGCGGTATCCTCTTTCGGCTCACTTGTATCTTCCGTGCTATCTTCGGTACTGCCCTCAACACTTTCCGTTCCCTGTTTTTTCTCTCCTGTGGTATCTGCATTATTATTTGACAATGCACTGTCTTTGGTAGGAATTGCAGATTCCAATGCTGCTGAATTTTTCGGAAGTGTCTCGCTGTTATCCGTTGTGGTATTTAACAGGTCATTTTCACTGACTTCGGTAAGGAAATATACCTTTTCATCTTCCCCGTCACGATCAATCACCAGATAAAATACCTTTTCTGATGCAGTCTGGATTGTATAAAATTCCTTGCCTTTTTCAGAAGTCTGGCTGTCACTGCTCTGGTCGGTATCCTTAGAAGTATCTCCCGTACTCGGGGACTGCTTGGCTGATGTTCCTGTACTGCTTGAAGTTGTTCCACTGCCTGTTTGGGAAACAGTATTTCCATTGCTGTCTGTCTTGGTATGGTCTGTAACCTGTGCGGTTGCAGAGCTAGGCTTGGTTGCTGACGCATCCACCGGGAGCTGCTGTGCCGGATCTTTTTCACTGCTGTCCTTATTCTCCGGATCGGTGTAATACGGATTGGCTGTTTTATAGATTTCAGAGGTATTTCCTGCATTATCCATGGCAGAAATCGTGAAATACTGATACCCTGCATCGAACTGTTGCAGACGGATATTCAAGGCTCCATTCGTATGCTCTGTAAACTCATAGCCATTGACATAGATTGCCTTGATACCGGAATCCGTATCATGTGCCTGAATGCTCAAAAGACCGTCGCTGACTGCCGCATTTAAGGTAGGCTTCGTAAAATCAAAGCACTTGATATAGCGATTTTTCTCATAGGTCTTGCCCTTCTGGTCTGTGACCTGCACATAAATAGTGCTGTTTTCGGAAATCTCTATGTACATATCCTCGGTAATATCTGTCCAGCTTCCATTCTGTCCGACTTTTGCCTTTACTGTCTGAATGGTAAAATTGCCGGATACAATAGTATCCTCCACCTTGACTGTTACTTTCGTGGTATCGTTATGCCACCCAGAAGGTGTATTGATTGTAATTTTTACGCTCGGATTGATATAGGCACATTCCTTATAGTCCTTTGCACACACCGCACAATCCTCATCCACCGCATACTGACTGCATTTTTCCTTGCAGGTGCATTTTGCGGCAGGCTGTGTTTCTTCAGACGAATCTTCTGTTGTGCCTTCTGTGGAATTTTCCGTCTTTCCCTCTCCGGTATCTGTTCCTGAATTTTCTTCCCTGCCATTGCCGGGTGTAACTGTATTTTCTGCGTCACTTGCACTTTCCGTTTTCTGCTCGGCAGTATCCTCCGCATGAACCTCTATCGTATTTGTCCTGTTGGCAAAAAATGCCCCAATCGGCATACAAAAAAGTATTGCCGACAGCATAAGGGACACTACCGCCCTAGCCGATAATTTCCTGTTTTTCATTGATTGAAACCTCCTTTTCCTGTTCCCGTTTCTGTAATAAATTTCTGACTTCATCCTCACTGAGCTTGTTTAACATCTGCAAACGCTCCGATGAGATTTTATATTTTCGTATGATCTTCATGGCTTCGGCATCCTCCGCCATCTGTTTCTGTTCTGCAAGGTCTTTTTCCTTTGCCTGTAGCTGTGCTATCTGCTCTCTGACCTTTTTAAGCTGTGAATTGATTCGTTCTACTGACAAAAATAATTCCTCCCTTCGCTAATTCAATCTTCCAAAACCATAGAAATGGCTCTGCCAGTAAGAAGTATTGATTGATGTGTACTGAATTGGATCACCGCAATGCACCATCGTACCGTTTCCACAGTAGATACCAACGTGTGTAACCGGACGTCCTGCATTATAGGTTCCTGTAAAAAATATAATGTCCCCTGCCTTTGCATCTGCCGCTGATACCGGAGTACACTGGTCATAAATGCCCTGTGCTGTGGTTCTTGGCAGGTTATGTACGCCACTATTTGAAAATACCCAGCATACAAAACCGGAACAGTCAAAACTAGCCGGAGCTGTGCCGCCAAAAGTATATGGCATTCCCAGATACCTGTTTGCTTCACGCATAAGCGTCTGTACGGTTGCATCATCATAGGATTCCGGCGGTATCACATTGCCGGTTCCTCCTCCGGTGCCGCCCGTTGTTTCTCCATAAATGGTCTGCTCTCCTGCTTCAAAATAAAATAACGGGTTATAATACTCCCCGTTATACAAGCACTCGATATGAAGGTGGCTTCCGGTACTGCTTCCTGTATTTCCGCTTTTGCCTATATTGTCACCTTTTTTTACACTCTGCCCTGCGGACACATTTAAGCTGTCCATGTGGGCATATTTTGTGGTATATCCCTTGCTGTCCGTAATCACCACATAATTCCCATAGTATGAATCGTAAGCCGCTTCCGTAACCGTTCCGTCATGGGCTGCATACACGAGCGTTCCTGTCGGTACTGCTATGTCCACACCCCTGTGAAGCTCCTCGTCTCCTGTGTTTGGATTTTTCCGGTAGCCATAATAACTGCTGATATAGTAGTACCAGTAGTAATCCACGGGTGTTCCAAATACCTGTAACCCGCCTTTTGTCTCCGTGTAGGCGGCAAAGATTTCTGCCTGTTCCGTATCCATACGTCCGGCAACAATGCTCTCAAGAGGTGTGACCGTTAAAGTGACTCGAAGGATTGTTACGATATATTCTTCTTCCTCCTCATACTCGTATTCCTCGGTACTGATGCTTCCATCTGCATTTGTAACTGTTCTGGTTCCGGTCTTTGTGACTGTCCTTGTCCGTGTCTCCTCCACTTCCTCAGTAGTAAGGGAATACATGGCATCAAATAATTCCTGAATTTCACTCTCCATTTCTGCGGCAGTAAATTCCGTATGGACTGCGGAAAGATAACTGATCAGTGTATATGGATCATGCCCGATTGCACCAAGGTTATAATCGTATTCATCATATCCCGGATAATCAGTTTCAATCCGGTCAATCTTGTTTTGCAGCTCCATTTCCTTTTCTGTAAAAGATAAATCTGCTGCATCAATCTCTGCCGGAAGGCTAAGATATGTGCTTGCCATCGTTGTTGTTACAGTTCCGGTAAACATGGAACCGCAGCTTGATAATGCCGACATGATCATAATAAGCAGAAGAGCAAAAATACCCACTGTGATAATCAGTGTTTTATTTTTTGTGGCAATCTCCTGTAACTTCTTTGCAATGCCGGTTGCAGCATTGGCTGTCTTTGTAAATGTTTCCTTTGCAGTCTTGGCTTCTGCTCCTGCCCGCCTTGCCTTGGCATACTCACGCTTGATACGCTGTTTCTGTAGCTGCCTTTGCAACTGCTTCTTTGGACTGTTGCCCTTTAGATGTGGATTTTCACTGATGAATTTCTCATACTCCAGCTTCATATCCGCTGTGACCTGTTTTTTCTGCAATCGCTCTAGGCGGTCACGCTTTCTCTGTGCCTTGCTCTTGCGGTGATATTTCATGTAATGGTAAACATCTTCTGCACGCTGTTCTGTCTTATGTGCACCCTCCACAGCAGAATTATCCTTTTCTGTCTCTGCAATCTTTCGATGCACAAAATACATATTTTCGGTCTGGAGTTTGTGAACCGCAGCTTTTCCAAGTCCGTCAGGCTTGAATGGCTTCTCCACTTCCACCGGAACCACCACATACTTTGCTTTTCCGGTCTGTTCATCAAAGACACGTTTCATCTCATACTGCCGCTTTTTCGGCATCTTGTCCTTTGCTTTCTGTAACTTCTGACGACTCTTTTCCGACTTATCAAAAGCCTTCTGTACTTTTTTGTCGGTAAATTCTTCCGCCTGTCCCTGCGAAAATGTGGCATCCTTTGTCTGGAAATCTCCATAATCGGACTGCTTTGTATTTTCTGACTTCGCACGCTCTCTGTGTGCGTGTTCTCTCTGCACACGCCCTTTGTGATATTTTCCTTTTTCCTCAGACCGTTGGTAGGTATTTCTAACGTGGTAATTGTCCTGAAAACTGTCTGCGTCCTCTGTATGGAAATTTGTAGCATTACCGTTTTCCTCATTGATAAAGCTGTTTTCCTTTAAGAATGTCTTTTCCGCTTCGGCTTCCGACTTCTGGACGCTGTGACCAGAAGTTGCTTTTCCTGTACGACTGCCATGGTTCGCATCCCTTGGCAGATTGCTCACAGGCTTCTCGCTGGCACTAAACTGGTTTTCCACAGAAAAGGTGTTGTCCTGCCTGTGTTCTATATGTTTTACTCCAGTCACTTCCTTATCTTTGGAAAATGTCTCTTTTTCAAATGCCTTTGCCGCCTGCTTCTTCTTTCTTTTTTCTGCCATTTACACTGCGTCCTCCTTCTGCACCGATTCCTCCGGCTTGGTATTCATAATTCTGTAAGTCTTGGTGTCTGTCGGATATTTGTCTACAAATGGAATTACCACGTTATCAAACAGTATCAGACCACTTCCCGGCTCGGAGTTGGTGACATAGGAAAGTTGCTTATCAGAAAGTCCCAGTTTATCAGCGAGAATTGCCTGATCTTTGGCATTCTGATTTAACAGATACACAAAATCGCTGTTACCCAAAATACCTTCAATCTCCTCAGAACGAAGAAAATCGCCCACGTTCTGCGTCAAACCTGTCGGAATACCGCCCCATTTTCTGAAACGTTTCCAGATTTCCACGGAATAAATAGCTGTCTGCTTCTCCTTCAGAAGAAGGTGGAACTCATCACAGTAATAACGGGTAGCAATCTTTCGCTCCCTGTTCTGCGATACCCTGTTCCAAACCGCATCCTGCACGATTAACATACCCAGCTCTTTCAACTGGTTTCCCAAATCTCTGATGTCAAAGCACATGATACGATTGCCGCTGTCTACGTTGGTATGGTGGTTGAAGTAATTCTGGGAACCATGCACATACAGCACAAGGCTGTTTGCGATACGCTCCGCCTTTGGATTTTTGTGTGCTAACAGGGCATCATATAAATCTTCCAGCAGCGGCATATTTTCCGGCACCGGATTTTCAAAATACTTGTCATAAATATGACGGATACATTCGTCGATGATACCTTTCTCATCGTTCTCCAGACCGTCCTTGCCACCTGCGATCAGGTCACATAATGTTATGATAAAATCAGATTTCAGTTTTAATGCTTCCTTATCCCCCTTATGGCTCAATTGAATATCCATAGGGTTCAGATAGTCTTTGGAATTGGTGGCAAGTTTTACCACCTGTCCATGAAGTGCAGCCACAAGAGCAAAATACTCTCCCTCCGGATCGCAGATGATAATATCGTCCTTTGTGATAAGAAAACAGCTTAAAATCTCACGCTTTGCACTAAAACTCTTACCACTTCCGGGAGTACCTAAGATAACTCCGTTTGGTGTACGGAGCCTTTTTCTGTCTGCCATAATCATGTTGTTGCTAAGTGCATTTAATCCGTAATAGATTGCCGGTGCAGGCATAAATAACTCCTGTGTGCAGAATGGTACTAAGATTGCGGTGCTTTTTGTGGAAAGAGTACGCTCAATGCCTGTCTCATTGCATCCAATCGGTGCGGATGCCATAAGTCCCTGTTCCTGCAAATACTGTAAACATCTGAGGTCACAGTTTGCCTGCTGAATGATACCGGACACCCTCTGCATTAAGCTCTCCAGTTCCCGCTTGGTTCTGCCATAACAGGTAATAAGGAATGTCATGTTGATCATCTTCTGGTTGCTCGTATTCAAATCATCGAGAAATTCCAGCGTGTCCTTTTCATAAGTCACGATGTCTGTTGGAAGAATATCCATATCATAGCCGCTTCGGACTGCCTTTTTCTGCTCTTCAATCTTCATTTTCTGGATATTGGAAATAACCGCTTTTAACTTCTTGATTGCCTTTACCGGATCTTCCGTCTGCATGTGCATGGAAATCGTAAGATTAGCATCAATATCCAGAAGATGCTTGATCAGCTCGTCCGTAAACTTCGGTGCGATAATATCCAGATAGGACACACAGCCATACATATTCCCCGACTTAAAGCGGTTCGGATAGCGGAAATCAAATCCCGGCGGTGCAATATAGTCCTTGACCGACTTACCGGATTCTGCCAAATCCTTAAATGAAAAACGGAAAGGCTCCATCGTATCCTGATTAAAATATTCATGCAGGATGCGCAGTCTTTCCTTTCCGTCCAGTCCCCTCGCAAGGGTTCCTATGTTGTTTAAGTTCCGTATGACATCTTTTTCAATGTTGTTAAGGCGGCTCTTGGCTTCCTTGTAGCCGTTGCTTTCTACACCAAAAATCAGATATTTTGATTTGATGATACCGTTGTTGCCCTTTGCCGCCTGCTTCTTTAACATCTCCGTGTATTCCTCACGGATGTCGTTAAAATCATCCTCCTGCCACGGAATGTCAAACTGTTCTGTAAGCATCTGCTCGTTGACCTGCCTGTTGAAAAGCACCAGTTCAAACTTCACAGACGGATCAAAATAATTGATAAGCTTGCTGTACTGTGCCAGTATGTCCGCCTGGTCATCCACTTCCAGAAGCTCATAGTTTATATCAAAAAATTCCACCATCTTTGTATAATAACGGTGGCTGACCTGACAGATACCGTCACGGAACATCTTTTCAAAAGTGATCGTCCTTTGTGCGGTAGTCGGCTTTTCTTTCTCAATGCTCTTTCCCGATAAAATATGCTTTAACTGTATAAGACGCTTTTTTTCTGAAAAGGTAAGACCGCCACTTTTACTGTTGTTCCTGCTATTGCCTTTATAACTGCTTTTTCTGCGGCTTTCCGGTTCTGCCTTTTGCTTTTTCTTCAAAATAACGAACCTCCCTTCGTAATTTTTCTTTTTCTTCCAACTGCTTGTATAAGTTCTCTGACCGGTATGGTCTTATGCCCGGTGTGAGTATCTTCTGCCGGAGCATAAAATACAAAATCTTCTCCGCCGGAAACCCGTTTTTCTCATACATCGCAAAAAAGAAGAACGGAAGCATTGCTCCCATCATAAGAAGTGATGCGGCTGATGTTCCGATCAGTCCCTTGGTTAAAAAATACAAGGGTATCCCGGCTACTGCCGCACCGCTGAAACAGATGATCTGTCTCTTTGTCAAGTTCAGTGCCACTTTTGTCTTGATACCGGACAAATCCTTTGGCACCTGCACGGATATTGCCATATCGTTCCTCCCTTAGTGCGCATTCCAGATAGATTTCGATAATGAACCAGTCTTAAAGAGTGAAAAGCATAAAATAACGGTATATGCTGCCACCGACCAGAGTGCCGTATGCAGGTTGTCGGATACTGCCACACCAGCCACAAGCACTGCATAGATAGCGACACACACCATCATAAAAAATCCCTGAAATGCAAGGGCGCAAAGTCCCTTAAAATAATTGGTTCCTATCGTTCCCCATTCCCGGTTGGTTACGGTTGCACAGGGAACGGGTGCTACTGATACATAAAGATATATTTCAATCATTCGCCCATAAAGAATGACGGTGATAAGGACTGACATGATTTTCATACATAAACTGACGATCATGGTCTCCATCCCCAGTCCTAACAGCTCGCCTATGCTCATCTCCGAAAACTGCTCATTGAACATCGTTTGCAGCGTACTTGAAACATCAATACTGGTTTCCCCGCTGATTGCTGCGGCGGCAGAATTGACGATGTGGCTTCCCACATCAAATACCGCCATTACAATGTCAAAAGTCTTGCTTAACAGCATGACTGCAATACACGCTTTCATAAAAAAACGGATAAAAATTGCCGTATTGAAGTCATGCAGATTATTCTTGTCAATAACCATGGAAATAAGCTCGTAGACGAGTACAAAACTGATGATCATTCCCGCTATGGGAATCATCACGTTATCGGACAGGGTTTTTATCATGTCAAAAATACCGGAGTTCCAAGTGCTTGGAGTTTTGCTGACCTCCCCTGCAATCGTGCCTACCTTGTCATTAACATCGGTAAACATGGTTTCAAAGTTGGTCAGAACCCACCCCTGCAACAGTTCCTTTATGAATTCAGTAATCTTATCAATGATCCCACCCATGAATTATGAAAACAGAGTGGTAAGCTGTGGAATTACCGTCTGTGCCACAATGATGATGCCACCGCCACTCATAAGCTGTTTGATGCCCTGTGATTTTGCACCGGGATTATCGTTTCCATATCCTTCGAGAAGATTGATAACTCCCCACACGCCTACACCTGCTCCGATTGCAGTTACTACTGTTTTAAGTCCTGTTACTGATGTTGTAAAAAAGCCCATTTGTTTGTCTCCTTTTTCTTGAAAAATAAAATAAAAAAGGGAGCTGTTCTGATTTGTAATTTTTCAGAAAAACTCCCATAACAATAGTTCTAATATTTAGTTGTAAAGTCACTTCTGGACATTGTGACCAGAAGTTACTCAGCAATTTCTCCGACATCGCATACCTCATCCACCACATCATTCCTCTTAAAACGAAGTCTGTTGCGGTTCTTCACGTATTTTTCAATGTCAAATTCATTCTTTTTGTCATAATCGGATAACAGTGGGTACTGCTTATGCTTCGTTATATCAAATTTATCTGAGAAAAATGGTCTCACACCTCTAAGCTGCATGATACACTTGCTGCCATCCATGACCGCAATCTCGTCCTGACTCATTAACTCTTTGCCACAATGTCAAGTGGTAAATTCAAAAAAGGACAAGCACTATCAAAGAAAGCAGTCTTTCATAGTGCTTGTCCTTTTCTTATTCATGTTTTCTGCCTTGCATTGTTCGAAACGCAGAACTATAATATACTCGATGGAGGTGCGAAATGGATTATATGACATTGAAAGAGGCCGCTGAGAAATGGAGCGTGTCACCTCGTAGGGTAAATTATTATTGCGCTGGTGGTCGTATCCCCAGCGCTGTAAAGATGGCCGGTGTTTGGCTGATTCCCAAAACTGCGGAAAAGCCGATTGATGGCCGGACGAAACAGGGAAAGGAACAGAAGCATGAGTAAGATATTACTTTTGGAAGATGATTTGAGCCTGATCAACGGGCTTTCTTTTGCGTTCAAAAAACAAGGATTTGAATTAGTTGTTGCCAGAACCCTCAAAGAAGCAGATAGTTTGTGGATGGATGGAAAATATGATTTGCTGGTGCTTGATGTATCCCTGCCGGACGGCACCGGCTTTGAATTTTGCAAATGGGTGCGGCAGGTTTCCAAGGTGCCGATCATCTTTCTGACCGCTTCGGACGAAGAAACGAGTATCATTATGGGGCTGGATATGGGCGGCGACGACTATATCACCAAGCCCTTCAAGCTTGGAGTCCTGGTTTCACGGGTCAATGCCCTGCTTCGCCGTGCAAAGGATTTCAGCGCAACGGACACAGAACTGCAATCGAACGGAATCAAGGTTCTTTTGCTGCAGGGTCAGGCTTTCAAAAATGGGGAGCTGTTGGATTTGACCGCTGCTGAATACAAGCTGCTGTGCCTGTTTATGCGAAACCCCAATACGGTGCTTACCAAGGAGCAGATATTAGATAAACTGTGGGACTGCGACGGAAATTATATCGACAGCAGCACCCTCACCGTGTATATGCGGCGGCTTCGCATGAAGATTGAGGATAACCCCAGTGACCCGCAGATGCTCCTGACCGTCCGTCGCATGGGCTATAAATGGAATGTAGTAGGGTGAGGCAGCCTATGAAAATACTTGCAAATAAGGATATCAGAAATCTGTTTCTTGCGGTATCGGTTATCTGGGCAGCATCCCTCCTGCTGGCACAGGGCTTTTTATGGCTGCGCTATCAAAGGCTTTCTTTGTGCCTGCTGCTTATTTTTTTGTTGGCAGCGGCGGCTATATGGGTGGTTTGCTGCTCCTATTTCAAAAAGCAGAATAAGATCATGGAACAGGCGGTATCCCAGATCAATGTGTATCTTGACGGGGATAGCAACGCACGTATTGAATGCGACAGTGAGGGGGAGCTATATCGGCTGTTCCATTCCGTCAATTCCCTGGCGGCGGTTTTGAACGCCCACGCAGATAACGAGCTTCGGGAAAAGGAATTTTTGAAAAATACGATCTCCGATATTTCCCACCAGCTGAAAACACCGCTGGCGGCACTGAATATTTATAATGGCCTGCTTCAGGAGGAAGATATAGAAGCGTCCTCCGTAAAAGAATTCGCCGGCCTGTCCGAACAGGAGCTTGACCGCATTGAAACGCTGGTACAGAGCCTGCTCAAGATCACCAAGCTGGACGCCGGTTCTGTCATACTGGAAAAGGCGACCGAGAATGTGGCGGATATGCTGCGGGACGTTGAGCTGCATTTCGCATACCGGGCCAAACAGGAGCAGAAAGAACTTATCCTGTCCGGTTCGGAGGAGGTCTCCCTATTCTGCGACCGTGACTGGCTGACAGAGGCCATCGACAACATCGTGAAAAACGCCCTCGACCATACGGAGAGCGGCGACACGGTTCATATTACATGGAAAGCTCTGCCCAACGCCGTTCAGATCGCCGTAAAGGACAACGGCTGTGGCATCCATCCGGAGGATCTGCACCATATTTTCAAGCGGTTCTACCGCAGCCGCTTTTCCCAGGACAAGCAGGGCATCGGGCTGGGCCTGCCGCTGGCAAAGACCATTGTGGAAGCCCATAGCGGCACGATTGAGGTGGACAGTGAACTTGGAAAAGGCACGACCTTCACCATGAATTTTTTAATTCCTACAAAATTGTAGGCTGAGTGTAGGGTTACAGTAATATTTCGGTGCTATCCTTTCCTCATAGGCAGGAAAAACAAAAGCAGCCCGCCTATTTCGCAAAACATGAAGAAAGAGGTATATGCACGATGAATTTATTAGAGGTCAAAAACATTTGTAAGACCTATGGCAGCGGAGAAACCGCAGTCAAGGCTTTGAAGGATGTCAGTTTTTCCGTTCCCAAGGGGGAATATGTGGCCGTCGTGGGGGAATCCGGTTCCGGCAAAAGTACGCTGCTGAACATGATCGGCGCGCTGGACACGCCCACGACCGGCAAGGTGCTGATCGACGGTAAGGACATTTTTGCCATGGACGAGCGCAAGCTGACGGTATTCCGCCGCAGGAACATTGGCTTTATCTTTCAGGCGTTTAACCTTGTGCCGGAGTTAACGGTGGAGCAGAACATCATCTTCCCGGTGCTGCTGGACTACCAGAAGCCGGATAAGAAATATCTGGAAGAACTTCTTGCGGTACTGAACCTGAAAGAGCGCCGGAACCATCTGCCCAGCCAGCTCTCCGGCGGACAGCAGCAGCGTGTGGCGATTGGCCGTGCGCTCATTACCCGGCCAGCCCTGATCCTGGCTGACGAGCCGACCGGCAATCTGGACACCCAGAACAGCAGCGAGGTCATTGCCCTGCTGAAAGAAGCATCCAAAAAGTATGAGCAGACGATTATTATGATTACCCACAACCGTAGTATCGCGCAAACGGCTGACCGGGTATTGCAGGTATCGGACGGTAACCTCACCGATTTTGGGAGGTGCCGGGAATGAAAAGCTATTTAAGCCTTGTGCCGATCTCTGCAAAGGTGCGGAAACGGCAGAATCGGATGACCATTCTGTGTGTCATTATTTCGATATTTCTGGTGACAGCAATTTTTAGCGTGGCGGATATGATGATTCGAACCCAAAGCGACCGAATGACCGGCAAAAACGGAAGTTGGCACATAGAGTTGGACGGCATTTCTCAAGAAACAGCCCTGAAAATTGCGGAGCGGGATGATGTGGTTTCGATTGGTGCAGTTACGATATTTAACCCGGACGGAGAACTGCCCTACCGCATGGACGGAAAAAGGGTTGTACTTTATGGTATTGATGAATCCTATCTGACAATGAATTCAACTGGTGCCGCCGAAGGACGCTTTCCGCAGGGAATGGGCGAAATCATGCTCAGCAGCAATGCAGCGCGTGTCCTTCAAGTTGCAGTTGGGGACACTGTTACACTACGTACGCCGTCCGGAGACTGGGATTTTACAGTGTCCGGTTTGGGCGGTGTGGAGGAAAGCTACTATTCCGGGCAATATTCTTTGATGGATGCCTACCTGCCGCGCACAGCATTTGCAGCGCTGATGGAGCAGAACAACGTCCATAATCTTCAAACGTCATATTATGTCCAGTTTACCAGCGCGTCTAAGGCAGCTAAAGCAATCCCGGAACTGACGGCACAGCATAACCTGCCGGAAAATGCTGTCTCAGAAAACACCGGTGTGATGGCTATCGCCGGACAAAGCGATAGCAGCGCCGCAAAAAATGTTTACAGCCTTGCCGCAGTTCTGTTTGTGCTGGTTCTTCTGGCAGGTGTACTGATGATCTCCGGCAGCATGAACAGCAATCTGGCACAACGAATCCAGTTCTTCGGAATGATGCGCTGTATCGGCATGAGCAAATCTCAAATTATCCGATTTGTCCGTTTAGAAGCGCTTAACTGGTGCAAAACGGCTGTGCCCGTAGGCGTTCTGCTTGGCACACTTGCCAGCTGGAGCATTTGCGCGGCGCTGCATTATGGCATCGGTGGCGAGTTTTCCACAACACCGGTTTTTCAAATCAGTCCTGTAGGTTTAGTCAGTGGCATCGTGGTCGGTATCGTGACCGTCCTGCTGGCGGCAGAGTCACCGGCGCGACGGGCGGCACGGGTCTCACCTGTGGCGGCGGTCTCCGGCACGGGAGAGAATCTTTCCGCTTCGCGTCATGCTTCAAACTATAGCTTTGGAAAAATCGAGTTGTCGTTGGGAGCCCATCACGCCATTGCCGGTAAAAAGAACCTGTTTTTAATGACATCTTCTTTTGCACTCAGTATTGTTTTGGTGCTCTGCTTTTCTGTACTGCTTAAATTTGCCGGCTTGCTTTTGCCCGGTCAAGCTCCGTGGCAGCCGGATATTCTCTTGAACGGGTACGGAAACGAACAGGTATTGTCCCGCAGTATGGCAGAACAGCTGCGTGCGATTCCGGGTGTTGGGTATGTCTGGGGCGCAACCGGTCTTACCAACACTCCTGCCAGCAGTCCGCAGAAAGAGGTAGAGCATGTGGTGCTGGGTTCCTACGATGATTTTATGATGGAAAAAAGCAGGGATCTCGTTGTAGCAGGCAGGATGGCCGATCAGGCAGCCAGCAGCAACGAAGTCATGACGATCTATAATAAAAACAACCCGTTGAAGGTTGGAGATACCGTTTATATAAGCGGAAGATACCTTACCATTGTGGGGGCTTTTTCGGAGGGAATGTTCCCGGATGATGTTACAGTCATCTGCCCACAGGCGCTATTTGACCGTCTGGTCGGAGCGCAGAACTATAATATGATCGGCGTTTTGCTGAACGATTCAGCAACAGAGCAGACTGTAATGCAAATTGCCCACCTTGCAACAGACGAGATCATTGTATCGGATGTGCGAGAGCGTAATTCGCAGGAAGCTGCTACCTATCTGGCTTCCAGAATTGTCGTATATGGTTTTCTGGCGATTATTGGACTGATTTCTCTTTTTAACATTGTCAACAGCATTTCGATGAGCGTTTCTGCCCGTACAAAGCAGTATGGCGTCATGCGTGCAATTGGAATGGATGGCAGTCAGCTTACTCGGATGGTTGCTGCGGAAGCCTTTACCTATGCTGTTTCCGGGCTGATTGTCGGCTGTATTGCCGGTCTGCTGCTGAGCCGTATGCTGTACGCTCGACTCATTACACGCTATTTTGGCATGACATGGCATCTGCCAGGAATGACGCTCTGCCTTATCATTCTATTCGTATTTGCTGCCGCAGCTCTTGCGGTTCATGCCCCAGCGAAGCGGATTCGAAACATGGCAATTACTGAAACAATCAATGAATTATAATTGCAATCCACTTTGGAAAATTTAATGTAACATCTGCCGGACGACGGCAAAGAAAAAATCCCCATCCCTCATTGATTGAGAGATGGGGATCACTGATTATTCTGTAATCTCCGGGATTTCTCCGACAAAGTTATAAATGATCCTGACTTCCTGCACTTTCTGTCCGTCAATCTTCTTGACTTCACCCACCAGAATCTTGCTGATGAGCCGGTTCAGCACCGCCTCGTCCAGTTCTTCAATGGCGGCGTAGCGCCGGATTTCCCGGATAAAGGTGCGGACTTCGCTTTCCTGTTCGTCAGAGTGTCGCATCATCAACATCAGGTCTTGCAGGCGCTTCTGGTTGGCTTCCTGCTCCTGTTCCAGCGCCGCCGTCAGCTTCATAAAACGCTGCTCGGTCAGTATCCCTTTAGCCTTATCGGTGTAAAGGCTCAGGAACATCCCGTCAATCTCCTGATTTCTGGCTTCCAGCCGCTGGCGTTCTTTCTGCGTCTGGGAAGCGTCTATCAGATACCGGCGCTCCATCCGGCTGCTCAGTCGCTGATAAAATGCGTCGGCATCTTTGAGAGCCTGTGCCGCCAGTTCCTGAATGTCCTTCAGAACAAGGTCATACAAATCCCTTGCCTCGATCTTATGGCTGGTGCAGGCGTTCTTGCCCAGCCGGTTGTAGGTCTGGCAGATATAATACGCCTTGTCAATCGGCTCCCGCATCTCGCCGGTAAAACGGTTTTTTCCGGTTCTGCCCACCTTTTCATACCGCACCTGCATGGACCTTCCGCAGGTAGCACAGTAAATGATACCGTGGAACAGGTTATAGAAGGGACAGGAGTTGCCTTTCATAATGGTAGGTCTGCGGTCAATGATTGACTGCACCTGCTCCCATTCTTCCGGGGAAACGATTGCTTCATGGCAATCCTCAATGATTTCCCAGTCCTCACGGGGGATAATGTCATAGGTGTTGGAACGAATCCCTTTCTGATGTGTCCGGCAGACCAGATGTGCGCCCTTATAGAATGGGTTTCGCAGGATATGACTGATCCTTGCACCGCCCCACGCATAATAGTTGACGTCACATTCCGTATTGCTCTTTACCCTCGTGATAGGAACCTTGTCATCCATGAGCTGCTTTGCGATCCGCATACAGCCTCAGCCGTCCAGCGCCATGTCATAGATTTTTCGGATCACCGGCGCCGTCTCCGGGTCAAGGATCAAATGCCCCCGGTCATCCGGGTCACGCATCAATCCGAGAGGCGGCTGCCCACCACAAAACTTTCCCTGCCGGGAACGGGTCATACGCCCCGCCAGCACCTTTTTGGAAATATCCCGGCTGTACATATCATTCAGGATATTCTTAAAGGGCGTGATGTCCATTTCCTGGCGGGTCAGGCTGTCAACTCCGTCTGTAATGGCGATATATCGTACATTGTGTTTGGGGAAAAAGATTTCGATATAGCTGCCGGCCTCGATATAATTTCTGCCCAGTCTGGACAGGTCTTTTGTGATGACACAGCCAATCTTTCCCGCCTCAATATCAGCAATCATACGCTGAAAGGAAGGGCGGTTGAAGTTGCGGCCTGTATAACCGTCATCCACATAATACTCATACTGGAACATCCCGTTTTTTTCGGCAAAGTCCCGGAGCATAAGTTTCTGGTTGCTAATGCTCATGCTCTCATTATCGCTGCCATCGTCCAGAGAGATACGGCAGTAAAGCGCTGTGATTTTTTGATTGACTTGTTTTTTCCTGCTCATAGTGTTCTCCTTCTATGAACAGGGACACGATACCATTATAATACCATGTCCCCGTTCCTGATTCAACCGCTTTACGCCGCTTTTTGTGCCATTTCCCGATGTTCTAACCATTCCTCGAAGTGTTCGCAGGTCTGGCGCTCGATCAGCTGCTCAAAGGCTTCCCGCATGGTTTTGTCCCCGGAAAACTCCCGAACCACCACGAACCGGACTTTTTTATTCTGCTTCTTGTTTTTCTCCATAGGCTACCTCCATAGTGTGACAGTCCAGATAACCGTGTGCCGGCAACGAAGTCCGGCAACCAGCCTATAAAAACCTGTAAATGAATATCTGACTGTCAATCTTTGCTTGATAAGTTTTCTTGTAAAATCTCGTTGCTTTCGTTGCCGGACAGAAAATACTTGTGAAAAATCCTTTATTTATGGGCTTTTTCTATATCAAAACCATAGATTTGCCAGCAACGAACCCGGCAACCAACTGGCAACAGACCATCATTCTCAGGCAATCCACTCCTTCGGAAGTTCCAGCTGGCGGCATTCTTCCTCGCTCAGTTCCACAAATCCGCCTTCGTTGTCGGACAGTTCGTTGTCGAAATTGTCACATTCCCAACCCTTTTGCCTGCCGTACCCGGCGAACATCCTGGGATTGGAGAAAGGCTTCCAGCCGGTCACGACTGTGTTCATGATCTCGTTGATATTGTGCAGCTGCCACCGCTTCGGCTGGTCAAAGGTATGCCCCAGCGCCTCCTTGAACAGCTGCTTGGAACAGACCATGTTCCCAGTGTAGTGTTCCAGAAAGCCCTGTATCTGCCCGGCCTCCGTATCCTCCGGCATGAAGTCCTTCTGCACCTCCACCAGCTGACGCTGGATGCTCTTGCTGAATTTCATGGAATACTGTCCGCTGCGGTAAATGGTCATGGCTTCTGCCCACACCTGCAAAAGATAGGCTCTGGAAGCATCCTCGTCCTCCAAAATATGAACCTCCGCATTCTCCGAGTAAATCATGATTGGGAGAAAGCGCCGGTTCCCGGCCCGATCCAGCGGCAGGAAGTCCAATGTGTTGGAAGAACCGCCGAACACACACTGCCGCAGCCGGTCTTTGGGCTGGGATTCATAAGGCGTTCGGTAGGTTTCCTTCTGTCGGCTGATAAAGGAGCGAATTTCTTCAATGCTCTTTGCGCTGCTGGTGGCAAGCATTTCCGACATCTCGATGATCCAGTGGCCTTGCAGCTTCTGGAACACCCGGTCATCGTCCAGCTTTTTCAGGTCATCGGAAAACCACTCGTCCCGGATTGCCAGCAGGCGGAAGAAAGTGGACTTCCCGGCACCTTGGCCGCCTACCAGACAGAGCATTTCCTCATATTTGGAACCGGGACGGAATACCCGGCGGATAGCGCCCAGCAGGAAGTGTTTCAGCATTTCTTCCACATAGTCGCTTTCATCAGCGCCAAGAAAGTGGTGCAGGCAGGAACGGATGCGGGGTGTCCCGTCCCAGACAAGGCTGTTCAGCACATCCTGAATCGGGTGATAGCAATTTTCGTTTGCTACAATGGAAAGTGCAGCTGTGATCTTTTTCTCACTGGTCAGCTCGTAGTTCTGCTCAAAATAGAGGAGAAGATATTTCACATCGGTATCTGTTAAGGCGCTGGTGTTCCTGCGCCAGCCCAAATCCCGTACAATGTCCACCCGGTCGGTCAGGAGATTTAACCGGATAGCATCCCGCAGGAGCGGATCACAGCAGAACACGATCCGGCAGTTGTCGATGGTATTGGCGGTTTTTCCCTTATCGGTGACAGAAAGGCTCTCCCGCACATCTTGGGCGCTCTGTTCCGGCGCTATGGCCTCGGCTGCGCTCATCACAGCCTGCCGGGTGGCTGGCGGTAAATTCTGATATTCGCTGCTCAATTTTCTTCACCTCTTTTCCATACTCAGCAACCACGGAAGCACGTTCTTCTATGCTGTCAGACAGGAGAATATCCAGCAGATATTCGATATATGGCTGCCTGTGCAGAGCCTCCACAAACAGGGGATGCCAGTCATCCTCCGGCTGTTTGGGAGCATATTCTTCTTTCCAGCGTTCCAGCAGACGCAGGTAATCGCACAGCACCCGAAAACATTTCTGCTCTGCCTGCCGGTATCGCACTTCCTCGCTGATTTTTCTTTTGATGATTGTCTTTCGTGGCGGACCATGACCTTTGCTGTCAAGACTGACAGAGAAATCCTCTGCCAGCTTCAAGGCAGCTTCCTTACTGCCCAGTCCAAAGAGGCGGGAAGTGAAATCAATCACATCTCCGTCCCCCTGACAGGCAAAGCAATGGAACCGCCTGTCCACCTTCATGCTGGGATGTCTGTCATCGTGAAAAGGACAACAGGCCATCCCGTTCCGTCCTACTGGAATCCCATAAAATTCCGCAGCCTGTCTTGTCGTGACAGACTGCTTTACTGTTTCAAATACATTCGATTTCCCCACCTCCAAACAAAACAAAAGGCACCCGGTTTCCTCAGAAAATCAGATGCCTTACAACTCCATATCCTGTTTTTTTGTCGGGGCGATCCGCCCCTCACGTTCCCATCGCTCCCGGTTCTTCCGGTCAGCGTCCAATTTGCCTTTCGCCAGGTTCTCTTTGATGGATTCTCTGGCTTTTTTCTTAATCTGCTCTTTGCCAGCCTGCTTGACCTCCGGCTTCAGCAGCACAGCCTGCACCTTTTTGAGAATCTTTTCTGCGGACTGCTGTAATTTTTCCCGTGCCCTTCCCAGTAGGGTATTTGCAATCTTCACCACTTCCGGCGAATTTTTTGCATTGGGGGATACCACGCTCTTTCGGTATTTCTCGATCACTTCCAAATCCTCAAGCTGGGTCTGTTCCCGTACCTTGTCTGTCACGACCTCCACTGCCTTGTCATAGGCCACATCGGAAACATCCTCCAACAGCGTCTCCACATCCTCGATTTTGAGCGTCAGTTCTTCCAGCTTTTGCTCCTGCGCCGCCATCTGTTCTTTCTGCTTCATCAGGATATAATCCTGCTTTTCCAGATAGTCACGCCCACCATAGGACGGCTCCTGTTCCAGATGAAGTCCATGCCGTTTGGCAATGTCAAACAGGATTGTCCGGCAGACTGCATCGAAAGTCTGTTTCCGGTTATTGTGCTTTCCTTTGGGCTGCTCCGGTTTTGGGAGAGGGATACCCAGTTCCTCCAGCGCCTTTTCCTGCTGGGGACACAATTCTCCATACCGATTTTCACAGTCGAACACATGGCGCTCGTGAATATGCGGTGTTCCCTCATCCAGATGGAGCGCCCAGTCTAAAATGTGGATATGAGAACCGAAACGGCGCTCAAATTCTTCATAAAATTCACTGACGATGAGCGCCAGCGTTTCCGGTGAGACGGATTCCTCTATCGTGCCGATCTGGTAGATGCTTTCTTCCGGACAGGTCTTGTTATTTTTCAAGAGGTCATCCACAGTACGGTTGCGCTCAATATGCCGGGTTTTCTCATTCCGGGCGTTCTGGGCATTTACATGGTCGGCATAATGCTCGTAGTAATACATCCGCTCAATTTCCTCAAAGCTGAAATCCGGCTGCTCCGGGTTATCCCGAAAGTCGTGGGTGGTAAATCCCCGGTAGCAGTCCCAGTACACATTTTGTCTGGCACGCTCAGCGTCAATGTGTTCGCTGTTTT
>ENA-ORTG01001291-ORTG01001291.1-human-gut-metagenome-genome-assembly--contig:-NODE-1291-length-23356-cov-4.566027_pt1 | contig 23356 bp, 33 predicted proteins | sample MGYA00241906_ERZ509176 | MGnify/ENA primary metagenome ERZ509176 (study PRJEB26280, sample SAMEA2338811) | human gut metagenome | biome: human gut; feature: human-associated habitat; material: faeces...
CGGCTACGGCTACGGCTTAAAATCACTGAACGGTCAGCCGGTCGATATGATCGACGGCGTGCCGACGATCCTCACGCGCATCATCGGCAACGTTGCCAAGGGCTTTATCGTTGGCCCCGATTTTTCGCTTGCCCGAACCTTTGTATGTAAGCAGGGCAACACATTTGCCCACGGCGAGACGCTGCACAAGGCGCGGGAAGCGCTGCTCGAAAAGCTCTTTGACGATATGCCTACGGAAGAACGTATCGCGGCGTTCTGCAAAGAGTTCAAGCCCGGTGTCAAACGCCCGGCCATGGACTTTTTCTCGTGGCACCACCGGCTGACCGGGAGCTGCGAACAGGGGCGGCGAGAGTTTGCCCGACAGCATGACGTTGACATCGACCGCGATGAGCTGACGCCCGAAGAGTTCTTCGCTCTGACGCGCGATTCCTACGGCGGCAGCATCATCCGACAGACGGAAGAGGCGTTTGCCGCCAGTAATGGCGAGATCGTAGAGGCGGAAGAATGAAAGTCCTGATTGCCTGCGAAGAATCGCAGCGGGTGTGCATCGCTTTCCGCAAACGCGGACATGAGGCTTACAGCTGCGATATTCAGGAGACGTCCGGCGGTCATCCCGAATGGCACATTCTCGGCGACGCCCTGGAAGCTATTAAAGGCGGTGTAATCACCACGGCGGACGGAAAGACGCATGACGTTGGGCGGTGGGACTTGCTGATTGCACACCCACCATGCACCTATCTGTCAAACGTAGCGACACGCAGTTTCTCTTTGCGCTGTACCCCACCGGAGAAAGTTGTTTCCCGATGGGAAGAACGAGCAAGAGGCGCTGTGTTCTTCATGCGGTTTTTGCTTGCAAACGCCGAGCGTATCGCGATAGAAAATCCGGTCGGATTTCTAAATACGGCATATCGGAAACCGGATCAGATTATTCACCCGTACATGTTTGCCTCATCGCCGAAGGATACGGAGAATTATGTAACAAAGGCGACATGCCTATGGCTGACAAATCTCCCGAAGCTATGCGTAAACGGGCTTCCGAAACCGAATAATGCCGAGATATACGGCGTGATGCCGAGCGGGAAAGCGCGAACGTGGGAAGATACATACAGCAGAAGCGGAAAAGTGCGAAGCAAGACATTTCCCGGCATTGCGGAGGCAATGGCCGAACAATGGGGAGGTGATATCCGATGACTTACATCGGTATAGATCCCGGCAAGAACGGCGGCCTTGCCATTCTTAACGGGGAAGAAGTCCAGACGTTCCGGTACGACCGCGACACATACCGCTGTGTCCTATCCGATCTGCGCGGCGAAAAGGCGGTGTGCTGCCTGGAGCGCGTCAGCGCCATGCCGGGGCAGGGGGTTACGTCTATGTTCCACTTCGGCGAGGGTTTCGGCTGGCTGCAAGGGATGCTCGAAGCATACGAAATCCCCTATGAGCTCGTCCGCCCGCAGAAGTGGAAGAAAGAATTTTCCGTCACCGCCGACAAGAACACGTCCATCGAGGTCTGCAAGCGGCTTTTCCCCGGCGTGAATTTGATTCCGCCGGACTGCCGCAAGGAGCATGACGGAATGGCGGAATCTTTACTCATGGCACTCTACGCCAAGCGGAGGCTCGGATGAAACGAATTGACCTTACCGGGCAGCGCTTCGGACGCCTGACGGTCATACGATACGACCACTCCGAGCACGACGGCGCGCACTGGCTCTGCAAATGCGATTGCGGAAACGAAAAGGTTGCCGCCGGGTATTCCCTGCGGAGCGGAAACACAAAATCCTGCGGCTGTCTGAACTCCGACGCTTCGCGGGCAAAGCTCGAAAAGGCAAGGGCGGCTATAAAGGCACGACCGAGAAAAGACCTGACAGGTCAGCGGTTCGGGCGGCTCGTCGTTCTCGGTCTCGCCGATGTGCCGGACAGGAAGGGCTTCATTTTCTGGCGCGTCCGCTGCGACTGCGGAACGGAAAAAACGGTCATGCAGAACAACATCATTTACGGGCAAACGCGATCCTGCGGCTGTCTCGCAAACGAAGTGAGAGCGGCCAGAGCTGAACACATGAGGCAGGGCAGAAAGCCGAAAAAAGCGCCTGTGGAAGTCAAGAAGCCGAAAAGCGAAAAAACCGCCGTCCGCAAAGTTTACCCAACAAGAACCGCCGCAGAGTTTTTCCGCTTTTCCAAAGCGCACGGGTGCAGCGTGTGTGCGGATAGGAAGGACTGCGACATGACGTTTTGCAAATATGAAAAGGAGCTGATTGAGTGACACACAAAGACTTTTCAACGATTCAGCGCATGTTAGGCTTCATCGAGGGCGCTATATTTGACCCCGACAAAAGCGTTAGCTGCGGCATTCTCGACGCTATTGAAGTTATCGATGCAATTCTTGAAAAAGAAGTGCGGACGGATGGAGGCGATGACAATGGATGAATATATCAAACGCGAAGCGGCGGTTATGCGATTGATGCAGGACGGGTGCAGCGCAAAAAACGTACAGACCATCATGACGCTTCCCGCCGTTGATGTTGAAAAAATATCAGATGGATACCACACCTTCGCAGACTTGTATGAACAAAGGCTTATTCTGTCTGCCGCTCTTGCTAAAAACAATCCGCATGCATGGAAAAGCAAGCGGCATGAGGACGGCAGCGTTCCTTTCGGCGGGGGATGGTTTATTATGGGCTTTGACACCGACGAAGGGTGTTATACATACCACTATGAGCTGAAAGACTGGGATCTGTTCCAATGCAAGGAATTGGACAAAGGAAAGCCGTGGGATGGTCACACTTCAAAGGATGTCCGGAGATTGCTTTCAATTCCTGCCGCTGTCTCCGTCCCGCAATGGATAAGCGTCAAGGACAGACCACCGGAAGATAACGACAGAGTTATTGCGTTTCGTCCATATGAAGCAGAAGTTAGCGCGTATAGGTATAGCGTGATGTGGGGGTGGGCGTTAAAAACGTCAGTAAGCCACAGCGGAATAACCGATTGGATGCCGCTTCCCGAACCGCTGAAAGGAGAAAACGATGGCTGAATCATGGTTGATTTGCGAACAAGGTTATCAAACGAAATGCGTTAATTGCCCTATCCGAGATAGGAATGCAGAACCGTGTGAACACGCAATCGAAGTTGCACCGGTACGGCATGGGCGGTGACTTGAAAAGAAAACATGGAGTTTGGGTAGATGGGTATCGTGGTTTGAATGCTCTGAATGCGGAGACCGCGATTACAACGCTGAAATGTACGAGGCAATGCCATTCTGCAATGTTTCAAACTACTGTCCCAACTGCGGCGCACGAATGGACGGTGCGGAATGAGTATCCTGTATTTGATAATGCGACTGCGCCTTCCAAGCTATGATGACAGTGCTGCTCACGCGCTCGTGAATGCTCTGCTTTGCATATCCGACGCACTGTGGGTCATGGTGGCGGGCAAAATTTTCGGATGGTGGTAAGCATGAACGAATGTGAATCCTGCATCCACTACCCCCCGAGCGCTGCGGACGGAAAGCCCTGCTGCTTCTGCGAAACGACAGACCCGCTGCTGAATTGCTATCAGAGAAAGGATGAACACAATGACGAACCGTGAGAAAATCGTGTGCGACTTGTTAGTCTATATTGCGCAGACGGAAGAATGCGTTTTCCCGGATAAGCTCAACTGCACCGTCTGCCCATTTTCCAACCTTTGCACGCTCGTAGAGTTTCCCGAGGAGGACATAAGAAAATGGCTCGAAAGCGAGGTAGAAGCTGATGTATAAACCCTGCTATGGCAAATGCCACCGCTGTGTGTGGCGGTGGAATGGGGGGTGTTCGGAATGGCAATGACGGATTTGGAACAGACCGCAATGGAGCGTCTGCATCTTGCATCGCAAATGTCGTTGAAACTGTATAAGCAGCCGCTACTGCTGACCGACAGCGGCGGCAAAGATAGCGCTGTAATCTGTAAGCTCGCCGAAAATGCCGGAATCCCGTTTGAAATATGCCATTCCCATACGACAGCGGACGCGCCAGAAACAGTATATCACGTGCGAAAACGCGCCAAAGAGTACGAAGAAAAAGGCATCAAGTACACGATAATTCTTCCGACATATCAGGGGAAACGCACTTCGATGTGGGACTTGATACCGAAGAAACTCATGCCGCCGACGCGAATTGCACGATATTGCTGTGCGGTATTGAAAGAAACAGCAGGCAAAGACCGATTCGTCGTCACAGGTGTCCGGTGGGCAGAATCTACCAAAAGAGCAACAACCAGTGGGGCGCTGGAAGTGCAAAATTCTGACCGTAAGAAAAAACTAATCCTAAACAATGACAACGAGGAAGACCGACAGCTTTTTGAAAATTGCCAGATGAAAGGCAAGCGTGTCTGCAATCCCATCATCGACTGGACGGATCGTGACGTGTGGGATTACCTTACCGATCAAAAGGTCGAAGTGAACCCGTTGTACAACGAGGGCTTCTGCCGCGTTGGTTGCGTAGGATGCCCAGTGGCGAGGAAAAATCGTTACGCCGAATTTGCTCGATATCCTGCATATCAAAGGAATTACATACGAGCTTTCGAGCGAATGCTCGAAGCGCGAAAAGCCAGCGGGAAGGCTAACGATATGCGCTGGGGAACAGGAGAAGACGTGTTCCACTGGTGGATGGAGGACGGCGTTCTTCCTGGACAAGCAAACATTTGGGAGGATTATGAAAATGCGCTTGATTGACGCAGAAAGCCCGCAGAACGGAATATACGTTTCCGATCTCGTAATCGAGGAAATGAAAAAGATTCCGACGGTCGAGATTGACCGCCCCACCCGCAGCCAGTTTAAGCGTATGGCCGCGCAGCTCGGGTATGAGCCGGTCGTGCATTGCAAGGACTGCAAACACCGAGACCCGGAAGACGAGCGGTGTGATTGTGGATGCTGGCACACACCGTTCACAACAAACGATAATGATTTTTGTAGTTACGGAGAAAGGAAGAACAATGGCAGCGAAGATCGTGCGTGACAACTGCAAGGACTGCGCTTCCAGCTGCGAGCACGCCGGAAAAGACCGGGAGTTTGTTTGCGTAAAAGGCGCCTCCTGCAAAACCGTAAAGCCAAAGCTGGAGATGGTCGCTGTTGTGCGGTGCAAAGACTGCAAGCACAAAGACACATGGCAAGAATCAAAAATACGTGATTGGTTCTGGTGTGGCGTAAGTGGATTGCAGGTCGTTGAAGATATGGACTTTTGCAGCTACGGAGAAAGGAGAACCGATGAGAATGAACCGCTGGGAACATGACGTGTTTCTGGAAATAGCGCCGCGCCTTTGCTGGGACTGCGAGGACGATTGCCCCGGGGAGCTGAGCTGCGCCAAACTCGCCGAGCATATTGTCGAGGAAAAGGAGGCCGCACGCGATGAGCAGTAAATCCAAGCGCAAGCCGAAAGACGTCTCCATGCACAAGGCCGTGTCCATCGCCATGACGATCTTCGTCTGGGCATGGATGTCCTGCTTCAATCCTACGCAGGAGGACGTGAACAAGCTGTCGGCGGAGGTGGCAAACATCCGGGAGAGTGTCGGAAGCGGCAATCTCAACGTCTGGATGGTCAGAGATGCCATAAAGGACGAGTTCGGGTGGGAGATATGACGGACGAAAAATTTGTATTTGTTTCAGACTGCGCCGACAAGAAGCGGACGGCGCGGGGTATCCACAATAAGCGAACCCACGCCGGAAAGGGCGGGAAAGTTATTTTCCCGTCCGATTACCTAACGAGAAAGGAACGTGAAGCCATGAACGGCGAAGTAAAGACCTACGCGCTCAACCGCCCCATGCGGTGGAAAGAATTTAAGATGCTCCCGGACGATGTGCGCCGGGAGTACATAGAGAATCTGCAAAAACGTTTTGGCGTGATGCAGAAAGACCTTGCCGCTATGTTCGGCGTGTCCGTTAATTCGGTTGCTTTGGAAACAAAGAAGCTCGGAATTAAGTTTCCGCATCGCGGAGGATGGGCGAACACCAACAACGGCGGATTCCGTGCCTTTTGCGCCGAGGAGTCGAAAGCCGATCATGTAGAAGCGCCGCCGGAACCGGTGCATTCCACGCCGGAAGTTGTTGAACCGTTGGAGGAGGTCAAAGCTCCTGACGCTCCGCCGGTACAGAATAGGGGGGGCGCTCCAAAGAGTGGAAGCCTCTGTTTCGAGAATACCACGACCACAGATGCTCTGAACCTTGTATTCTCCGTTCTCGGCTCCGTGAGCATGGCAAAGTTAAGCGTTTCGTGGGAGGCATGAAAAGATGTGCGTAAAATCCGAAAACGCGGCACAGAGCGTTTAACATTGAATGATGAGGTGAGAACGTGAACGAGCTATGGAAAATGAAATGCAAGGCTGACCTGTTCAACCTCCGGAAGAATGAGGCGGCGATATTGTCCATACCGGAGGAGATCGACATGGAGCGCGAACGCATGACCTCCATCAAAAGCGCATCCACGGGAACGGCGCCGGTGCAGGGCGGCGGGATGTCGTATGAGGAACGCATGAACAACAGCATTTGCCTGATTGATCTTCTTTCCGACAATCTGCGCTTTGCAGAATCGGAAGTGCGTCTGACGAAGAAAGCTCTTGCCACGCTGACAGAAGAGGAACGGCGAATCTTGGAAGTGCTGTACATCGACAAGCAGAGGGACGGCGTTGATCGGCTGAGCAATGAGTTGGGCTGCGATGAGCGAACGGTATGGCGCAAGGCAACACGAGCGCTCGATGGGTACAATATTGCACGGCACGGGGGAAGGTAAATTGCCAGTATTCTGTCAGTGACATTCCGGAAAACCCGTGATATAATGTTAATAAGCAAAGCCACGCAGAGACGCCGGACGATCACCGAGCGCCAAAGCGTGGCTTTTTATTTTGGGCGAAGCCGAGAGGCGGGAAAGCCGTACGCAGCGGAGGGGGCGGCGGAACGCGCGAAGGGGGTGTGGTTTGTGGATAAGCTGACAGCGAAGCAGCAGCGTTTCTGCGATGAATATCTGATTGATCTGAACGCAACGCAAGCCGCAATTCGCGCGGGGTATTCAAAAAAAAATGCAAATAACATTGCAAGTGAAAACTTGGCAAAACCCAACATTCAAAAATATATCCGCGACCGCATGGCGGAAAAAGAAACATCCCTGATCGCCGACCAGAACGAAATCCTTGAATATCTTACCTCCGTTCTCCGCGGAGAGAGCGAAGCGGGAATGATCGTTGACAAGAACGGAGATATGGCGGCAACGCCGGATTTGCCCGGCGTGAAAGATCGTCTCCGGGCGGCAGAGCTTCTCGGCAAGAGATACGGCCTGTTTGTGGAAAAGGTCGACCTCACGAAGCGCGAGCTTTCCGACGACGCCAAGGCCGATATTGACCGGTTGCTCGAAGAGACAAAAGGCATTGTTTCATGACGGCGCTCACAAAAGAAACAGTCTGGAAGATATGGCGGTATCGACCGGCGGCAATAGGCCGCATGATCGGCTTTAAAGACCTTACCGATGAGCTGCACGGGAAATGGATGCAAAACATCATTTACGGCGACGCAGATTACACGCTGCAAGCTCACAGATTGAGCTATAAATCGTCCTGCCTTTCCGTAGCGCTTGCCATGTGGTGTGTGCTGAACCATGGGAAAAACGCCCTTTTCATGCGAAAGACAGATACAGACGTTATAGAATCAATTGCCCAGGCGCAAAAGGTGATGGAAAATGAAGCGTTCCGACATATGGCCGAAATCCTCATGGATTCTCCTGTATATCTCACAACGGGAAACGCTTCCAATATGACCGTATCCACATACGACAGCCCACGCGGCGCGGAACAGCTCGTCGGCTGCGGCTGCGGCGGCAGTCTTACAGGCAAGCACGCAAATCTCATTGTCTGCGACGATGTTGTAAACCTACAGGATCGAATCAGCATGGCGGAACGGGAAAAGACAAAGGCCATCGTCCGGGAGCTGCGGAACATCGTCACCCGCGACGGGCGGATCGTGTTCATCGGCACGCCTTGGCACAAGGAGGACGCCTTTTCCCTTGTGGCCACGCCGGAAAGATACGACTGCTATTCCACGGGGCTTATCTCCGAGGAAAAACTAAAGAACCTACGGGAGGCGATGACAGCCTCCCTTTTTGCAGCAAACTACGAGCTGCGGCATATCGCGTCCGATGATGTTATTTTCACCTCGCCGCAAACGGGCGCAGACCCGGCGCTCGCCGAGCAGGGCATCTGTCACATCGACGCCTCCTACGGCGGCGAGGACGGAACCGCGTTCACCATCTGCAAGAAATCCGGCGGCAAGTATTACATTTACGGGCGGCTGTGGCAGAAGCACGTTGACGACTGTTTACCGGAGATCATCCGCCTCAGAAAGGCGTTCAATGCCGGAATTATCTACTGCGAGCGCAACGCGGATAAAGGCTACCTTGCAAAGACGCTCCGTGAAAAGGGCGAGCGCGCCGATACCTACCACGAAAAGACAAACAAATTTGTCAAGATTACAAGCTATCTAAAAAGCGAATGGAAAAACGTGGTTTTCATCGCCGGGACGGATGCGGAATACATCAACCAGATCTGCGATTACACCGAAAACGCCGAGCACGACGACGCGCCGGACAGCGCCGCGTCCATCGTGAGGAAATTGTGGAATAAAAAGGACACGGAATACGTCCCGCTGTGGATGTAAGGAGGAAATATGTACACCTATCAGGACTTACTCGCCGCGGGAGGATCGCTCGACGCGAGGACGACGTTCATCAACAACGCCATCGCCGAGCACACCGGCAGCAAGGCGTATAGAACGGCGGCAGGCGCCGAGTTGTACTACAACGGCGAAAACCCGACAATCAGCAACTACGAAAAGATCCTCTACGATTTGCAGGGGAAAGCACACCGCGACATGTTCACCGCCAACCACAAGCTGGCCTCTTCTTTCTTCCGCTTCGACGTGAACCAACAGGTGGCCTATCTGCTCGGCAACGGCGTCACGTTCGCCGACAAGAAAACGGCGGACAAGCTCTGCTCCGATTTCGATCAGGAGGTCATGACCGCCGCAAAGTATGCGCAGATCGGCGGCGTTTCGTTCGGCTTCTGGGATCTGGAACACTTGAGAGTGTTCCGCCTGACGGAGTTTGTGCCGCTCTATGACGAGGAGACGGGCGCGCTCTCCGCCGGCATCCGCTTCTGGCAGCTCGCGCCGGAAAAGCCGAAGCGCGTGACGCTCTACGAGCTGGACGGCTTCACCGAATACATCCAGCGCAAGGGCGAGCCGATGACGATCATGCAGGACAAGAGAGCCTACAAGCAGGTCGTGAGAACGTCCGAGGTCGGCGGTACGGAAATCCTCGACGGCGAGAATTATCCCGGATTTCCCATCGTGCCGCTGTTTAACAACGAACGGGGTTTGTCCGAGATCGTCGGCAAGCGCAACACCATCGACGCCCTCGACCTCGCCGCCTCGAACATGGTGAACAACGTAGATGAGGGCAACCTTATCTATTGGGTGCTCACAAATTGCGGCGGCATGGGCGACCTCGACGACGCCCGGTTTGTTGAACGCCTGAAAACCACGCACGTCGCCCATGCGGACGGCGACGACGGCGCAAAGGCCGAGGCGCACACCCTCGAAGCGCCGTATGCCGGAACGAACACGACAATTGACATGCTCAAGAAAAAGCTGTTTGAAGATTTCCAGTGCTTCGACAGTGCCGCCGTATCCGCGGGAAATCAGACGGCGACAGCCATCAAGGCCGCGTATGTTCCGCTTGACCTCAAGACCGACATGTTCGAGGCGCAGGTCACGCGCTTCATTGTCGGCATCCTCTCCCTGCTCGGCATCGACGACAAGCCGACCTACACGCGCAGCCAGATCATCAACAAGCAGGAGGAAACGCAGAGCCTCATCCTCGCCGCGCAATATTACGACGACGAATACATCATCAAAAAGCTGCTCACCATCAACGGCGACGCCGACCAGTTCGACGATCTCATGCAGCGCCGGGACAACGCGGCGGTCAACCGCCTCGGTCTGGATGAATGAAGCGCGACGAGGGACGCCGCCTGACAGACGCGGAGCTGGAGGCGCTCGAAAAACGCATCCGGGAGATGTACGGCGGCGCGGCAAAAAACCTCCGGCAGATCATTGACGAGTATTTCGCCAACTTCCGCCTCCGCGATGAGGAAATGCAAAAGCTTATCGGAACCGTAGTCAATGGGCGAGAGTGGACGGAGGAGGACTATAAGCAATGGCGGCTCGCCCAGATGGGCCGCGGCGAGCGTTTTGAAGCCCTGCGGGACAAGCTCGCCGAACGATTGACCAACGCCAACGAGGTCGCCATCTCCTACGTCAACGACGCCACGCCAGGCATATACACACTAAACCGCAACTATGCCGCGTATGAAGTCTCCGACGCGGGCGGCGATTTCACCCTCTACGATGAGCAGACCGTACGCCGCCTGATCGTTGAGCAGCCGGATTTAATGCCGTATTATCCAAAAGAGAACGCCGTCCGCCGCGGCATCGACCTGGAATTTGGGAAGAAGCAGATCACGAACGCAGTAACCGCCGGTATCCTGATGGGGCGAAGCAGCCGCGGCATTGCCGTCGACCTGCGCCGCCGCATTATTGACATGAGCGTCGAGAGCGCTATCCGCGCCGCGCGTACCGCCGTCACCGCCGCCGAAAACGGAGGCCGACAGGCGACGTATGAAAAGGCCGCGGAAATGGGGATTGAGATGCAGCGGGAGTGGATCGCCACAAAGGATCATCGCACCAGAGAATGGCACGGCAAGGCAGACGGTCAGCGTGTTGGCGTTGACGAGGCCTTTACCGTCGGCGGCGAGAAGCTCATGTTTCCCGGCGACAGATCGCACGGCGCGTCCGGCTGGAATATTTATAACTGCAGATGTTCCGTTAAAGCGTTTGTCAAAGGCCACGGGCGTAAGCGGGAAACATACAGCGAGTGGCTCAAACGCATTGAGGAAGAACAAAAGAAAGCCTTGACCACGTATGAAAAGCCTGTTGAAAAGTCCGCAGAATCGAGTATAATTAAGCCAAAGGAAGAAGCGCAGAAACCATCAATCCCACCGAGTTCGGAAACGGTTACTGTTGATTCGGAAGCTGTGTACAAAGCCGCTAAAGCTGGAACACGGCACGCTGGCGTATACCGAGACGCGGCGAACAAGTCAAAGCCACGTCTTTTGAAATCCATTAAGTCGCACGAAGAGCAAGTCAGGCTCCATGCAGACAAAATAGCACACCCGGAGAAATACGATGCTGGATGGTCGTCAAAGTCTGAGCAGGAAAAAGACGGATTACTCAGAAAGTGGCGAAAAGATATGCAACGCAATGCTGAGCAAGCGGCCATTGAGAAAGAAACACTCAAAGAAAGGTTTGGTGATGAGTCGTGAACAGAGATATCCTCGCTGAAATTGTCGAGAACATCAAAGAATCTGCCGAAGAATTAAAGCAGAAAGAAAACCGCTCGGAGGTTGAGTACGGCGAGCTTTTGGCGTATGCCGAATGTTTGAGCATCATCAAAGATGCAAATGCAGGGTACGATCTGAAAGCGCTCGGTCTTGACTTTGACATTGACGCGGAATACCTCTAAAGCATCGTGTAATTTGCACGGTGCTTTTTCTATGCCAAAGAGGAGGGAACTATGCCGTTCGTCTACAAGCTCTATGACAACGCCGCCGATGTCCTGAAAGCCACCGCCGAACAAAAGCTGCGGGCGCTCGAAGCCGTCGGCATACAGGCGGAGGGCGACGTAAAGGACGAGATCACCGACCTCGACGCGGTCGATACCGGACGCTTGCGAGCCAGCATAGCCCATCAGGTGGACGGTGATTCCGTCGAGGTCGGGACAAACGTCGATTATGCCGTCTACGTCCACGAGGGAACCGGCAAATACGCCATCGGCGGCGGAACGCCAAAGGAACGCTGGGTATACCGCGACGAGTTGACCGGAGAGTTCCGCATGGGCTACCCGCAGCGACCCCGGCGTTTCCTCAAGAATGCAATTGAAAGATATCTTGATGATTACAAGGAGATCGTCAAGGAATACCTCAGCAAATAACCGAATAAAGAAATCAGCTTACAGCGATGCACCGCCGTAGGCTGATTTTTTTACTGCCGCTTTTTTAAGCGGCTTTTTTACTACTCCGCGGCGATGCACCGCCGCGAAAGAATGAAAAGGAGTAATCATCATGGCACTCACCAGAAAAGCCCTCAAGGCAATGGGGCTCACCGACGAGCAGGTCGATTCCATCGTCGAAATGCACGTCGAAACCACCGACGCGCTGAAGGAACAGCGCGACGCATTCAAGGCGGACGCGGAAAAGCTCCCGGCTGTACAGGCCGAGCTTGACGCGCTCAAAGCCAAAGGCGACGACGGTTACAAATCGAAATACGAAAAAGAGCATTCCGATTTCGAGGCGTACAAAGCCGACGTCACCGCGAAGGAGAGCAAGGCGGCAAAGGAAAAGGCCGTCCGCGCCTACTTTGAAAGCAAGAACATCACCGGCGGGAACCTCGACCTCGCCATGCGCGGCTGCGGCGAGGAAATGGCCGCTCTCGAAATGGACGGGGACAAGATCAAGGATGCAGCATCCCTTGACGCGCTTATTGCAGGCGCTTTTAAGCCGCTTGTATCCACGACGCAGACGCAGGGCGCGAACACCGCCACCCCGCCGAACAACAACCATGTCACCCGCTACGACGGACGAAATCAAGAAAATGTCCGCCGCCGAAATTAACAAGAACTGGGACGCGGTAAAGGCGTCCCTCAACCGGAAAGGAGACTAATTCACAATGGCTGTAACCACTTTTATTCCCGAACTTTGGAGCGCCCGACTTCTCTATGCGCTCGAAAAGGCGCACGTCGCCACCAACCTCGTCAACCGCAACTATGAGGGCGAGATCAGCAATCATGGCGACACCGTCCACATCAACACCATCGGTGCGATCACCGTGAAGAGCTACACCAAAAACACCGACATCGCAGACCCGGAGGTTCTGTCCACGACCGATCAGACCCTCGTTATCGACCAGTCCAAGTACTTCAACTTCCAGGTCGATGACGTGGACAAGGTGCAGGCCGCGGGCGAGCTTGTCGATACCGCCATGGGCCGCGCTGCCTACGCCCTCGCCGACGTTTCCGACGCCTACCTTCTCGGCGTGATCGCCGCCGGCGCCGCTGCCGGCAACACCATCGGCTCCGCCGCCGCCCCCGTTGCCCTTACCGCCTCCAACGTCTATGAGAACATCGTGAAGCTCAAGACGAAGCTCGACAAGGCGAACGTTCCCAACACGGGCCGTACCATCGTCGTCCCTCCGGACGTCCATTCCCTCCTCCTGCTCGATGACCGTTTCGCCAAGAGCACCGCGACCGCCGGACAGGAAGCCCTTATCAACGGCCTTGTTGGCCGCATCGCCGGGTTTGACGTTTACATGTCCAACAACGTCAAGACCGGCACCGGCACGGACACCGGCAAAACGCCCTATTTCGAGATCACCGCGCAGATCACCGACGCCACCACCTACGCCGAGCAGATCATCAAGACCGAGGCGTACCGTATGGAGAAGCGTTTTGCCGACGCGGTCAAGGGCCTGCACGTCTACGGCGCGAAGGTCACGGACGGCACGAAGATCGCCAAGATTCTCGCCTCCGTGTCCTGATAGGAGGCCGCCGTGAGCTGGAATTACACCTGCAGCGCGGCCACGGTCGGCGAGATGTGCGCCTCGCTGCGAAACTATTTCGCCCTCGACCCTATCACCGGCGAGTTCACGATCAAGGATTCGGATCTCACTGTCCCCGGCCTCGTCCGGGGGCAGTACTTCCGCCTCGACGGCAGCGTTTTTAATGACGGCGTGCATCGATACGGCGAGCGAACCCTGAACTGCGACGAAACGTTCACCGGCACGATCACCCCCATGGCTGTACCGCCCGCGCTTGAGGCCGTCGCTGCCGAGATCGAGGAATGGAAGCAGAAAAACGCCGAGGTCATCAACAGTCCCTACCAGAGTGAGAGCTTCGGCGGCTATTCCTACACAAAAGGAAGCGATTCCGCCTCATGGCAGGGCGTGTTTGCAAAACGGCTGAACCGTTGGAGGAAACTATGAGCTTATATGAAACGTTCTATTCTCCCGCCGTTGTGATGAACAAAACGAAAGTCCCGGACGGCGTCGGCGGATACGTCAACGCATGGAAAGATGGTGCAGAGATTAAAATCGCGTTCTCCGGCCTGACGCCAACAGAGCGCATTGCCGCGCAGCAGGCCGACGTGACCTATACCGACACCATTGTTACGCCGATCAACACCAACCTTGACGAGCAGGACATTATCAAGGCGGACGGAAGCTATTATCTTGTGGTTTCCAAACTTCCCAAAACGCCAACGGTATCAACGTTCCAGTTCGAGCGGTACAACGTCCGCAGATTGGCGGCGCTGCCATGACCAAGGCCGAAGCCCTCCATTCGTTCATGTCGTCGTTTGGCCTAACGGCCTACCCCAACGAGGCCGAGACCGGCGCGGCGTTTCCGTACCTTGTCTATGAACAGGTGCTCGGCGCGTTCGACGACGGCTCCATGCCTCTGGTTGTGAACCTCTGGTATTACGGCGATTCCTACCGCCCAATCGTCGAGAAAACGCAGGAGATCTCCAACGCCATCGGTTTGGGCGGCGTTTACGTCCCCTGCGACGGCGGCGCGCTGCTCATAGCGCGCGGAACGCCCTTTTCCCAGCCGCAGACCGACGCGGCAGACAACAAGATCAAAGGCCGTTACATCAACATGACGGTCGATTTTTTAACCCAAAATTGAGGTGAGAAAATGAAATTCAGAAAAATCCCCGAAGACACTTTCAAAAATATTGTTCTCAACGCGGGCGTTCTCCTTAAGGCTTTTACCCCGGCAACGCCTGCCATTGAGGACACGAACATCCTCGGCGCGACCACCGGCGGGATCAACTTCACCGCGACGCCCTCCTTCACCGACTTCGGCGAGGACATCGACAACTGCCCGAAAAACATGAAAGAGCTCAAAAAGCTCGATTCGTGGGAAGTTAAGCTCACGGGTACCTTCATCACCACGAACACGACCCTCATTGCCCTGCTCATGGGTGCGGGCGATGTCGGCACGACCGACACGACCAAGATCACCCCGCGCGTGGATGTCGCGTCCGCGGATTTCAAAGACCTCTGGCTCGTCTGCGACTATTCCGACAAGAACGGCGAGAACAACGGCGGTTACTGCGCCATCAAAATCATCAACGCCCTGTCCACCGGCGGCTTCTCCATGCAGAGCACCGACAAGGGCAAGGCGCAGTTCTCGTTCGAGTTCACCGGCCATGTCAGCATGAGCGCGCAGACGGTCGTGCCGTTCGAGGTATATCTCAAGGAAGGGACGGATGAGGCGTGAAAAAGATGACGCTCCCGTCCGAAATCAAAGGCAAGGGCGCGCTCAGCGCCTTTGCCGCCCTCATCGATCCGCTGTGCAATCTCGTTGAGGACGAGGACACGCGGGAGATGTACCGGCAGGAGAAAAAGCCGGACGAGCGCTCCTCGCGCTCTTACATCGTCTCCCTCGTTTACAAGATCCTCTCCCGCCACGAGGACGACTTCTGCCGCATCATGGCCGTGTGCTACGGCACAACGCCCGAAAAGTACGCTTCCGAGCTCACCTACGTCAAAGCCCTGCAGGACTGGGCGGAGCTCACCGGCGATGAAGTCTGGAAGTCTTTTTTTACGGCGGCGCAGGTTGGCGCGGATCGTGCTGGCTCTGCGCCGGAGAATACGCCGGAGACCAACGAGTAAGCAGCATTGTCCGGTATGTCGCCGTCAGGGAGCACCGGCGCGCGGAAGAGGAGGCGTACAGAATCTACGTCACCGACGCGCTCTATGCCCTCGTCCGCCGCGACCAGATGCTCAACCGGCGCTTCATTGACGTCCTCCGTCCGCGAAAAATCGAGGAGCCGGAGGAAATCATCGCGCGCTTCCGCGCCGCATTTGGAGGCGATGAAGAATGAATGTATTTGACCTTTTTGCCAAACTCACCCTTGACACATCCGATTTTGACAAGCAAGTCACCGACGCATCGAAATCGTTTGACAAGCTCGGCGGCGCTGCCGAGGACATCCCCGGCGACACCCAAAAGGCGGAAAAGGCCGTTGATAAGTTCACGAGATCCGTTGAGGAGGCAACCACCGAAACAAATCAGGCCGAGACCGCGTTAAACGACGCAGAACGCTCCCTGCGCGATGTTGGGAAAGAAGCCGACAAAGCGTCCCCGCCAATCGAAGATGCCGCAGACGGCCTGAAAAATGTAGGAGAAACGAGCGGTGGAGCGGACGGCGCTCTGTCTGGCCTCGGGAAGACCATCACGGGCGCCGTAACGAAAGGCCATCTTCTCGCCGCTGCAATTGAGGTCGCTGTTTCCACGATCAAAAGCTTTGCGGAAGCCGTTTGGAACATGGACGAATCCACGGAGGAGTTCCGCGTCTCCATGGGCAAGCTCGACACTGCGTTCGAGACCATGGGCTACTCCACCACCAGCGCGCGAAAAACGTTCCGCGAGTTCTACAAGCTCCTCGGCGATACCGGCACAGCGGTCGAGGCTTCGCAGCTCCTCGCCCGCCTGACCACCAGCACAAAGGAACAGGCGCGTTGGACGGAGATCGCCGCCGGTGTTTACGGCACGTTTGGCGATTCCCTCCCCATCGAGGGCCTCATTGAGGCGTCAAACGAAACCGCCAAGGTCGGGCAGGTCACGGGAGTTTTGGCCGACGCGCTCAACTGGGTCGGCATTTCCGAGGACGATTTTAACATCCGCCTCGCCTCCTGCGCCGATACGGCAGAGCGAACCGCCCTCATTACCGACACCCTCGCCGCAGCGTATGATGATGCCGCCGCTGCCATGTATCGCAACAATTCCGCCGTCATGAACGCCCGCGACGCGCAGCTTGAGCTCGAAGAGGCGCAGGCTGGTGTCGGCGAACAGATCTCGCGTTTGAAAACCGCGTTCAGCGGCATTTTGACCCCGTCCATCGCAAAAGTGCTCGGCTGGGTAGAAAAGCTCACAAGCGGCTTTGCCGACGTTGCCGAGAGATGGGCCGAAGCGGCAGACGAGTTTAGAAACCCCCTCCCGACGGAAAGCGTTGAGGATGCAAGGGCGCAGCTTGAGGCGTGGAACGACGAGCTTGTCCGCCTGAAAGCAGAGCTTGCGGGTGTTAGCGAGGCGACGGACGCGGACACGTTCTGGCGCCTATCGTATCAGGTCGATGACCTGACCGGGAAAATCAGCCGCGGAACAGAACAGCTCGCCGATATGGAAGCGGCGGAAGCGTCCGCCGCAGAAACCGCGAACGTAACCGCCGACGCCGTCGATAAGATGACGATCAGCGCTAACGGCTTTTCCGTGGAGCTGTCCGGGAGCAGCCTGGCGCTGGAAGAGGCGACGGAGCGCCTGAACACCTACACCGACGCAGCGACCAATATGTTCTCCCGGATCAATACGGAGAGCGAGCTATCGTATCAACAGATGCTCGATAATCTGCGCCACAACATCGACGCGACAAACAATTTCGCCGACAACATGGCATCAATCGCCGGTGAGCTTCCGGCGGAGATTGCGGAGATGTTCTATGCCGGCGGCCCAGAAGTATACGCCGGAATTGTTGCCACGCTCGCCGCGGCAAACGAAGGAGGAGAGGAAGGCCTCGCCGAAATGCGTGCGATGTGGCAAGAGGGCGGGGAAGCCGCGAAAGATGCGTTCCTACAATCCGTCGGCGCGGTGGATGTGACGGAGAACCCCGGCACGAAAATGGCGGAAGCCATGGACAGCGATGTTTCCGCCGAGCAAGCCGGGCAGAACCTCGTGAACCGAACCGCCATTGCCGTCTCCGATCAGGTGAACGTCGCGAGCTTTTACGTTTCCGGTATCGCCGCGGTAGACCGATTCATCGCCGGACTGAGCAGCCGCTCCGAGGCGGCACGCAGAGCCGGAGAATCCATCTCCAACGCGGCGGCTGCCGGCATGAGCAGCGGCGGTACAGGCGGTCATTCCTCCGCCGGCGGCCTGGATTATGTCCCGTATGACGGATATCCGGCGGTTCTCCACCGCGGCGAATCTGTGCTGACAAAGGCCGAGGCGGAAGACTGGCGGCGCGGCACGCACAACGCCGCGGGCATCACCATCGTGCAGAACATCCAGAGCGTACCGCAGACGCCCGTAGAGCTTGCCGCTGCAACGGCGGCGTATTTTGAGACGGCGAGGTGGGCAATGTGAGCAATCTTTCCAAAACCTTCCGCTATGTCAATTCAGACGGCGGCGAGATCGTCTTTGAGTATGCAAGCGGGTTTCTCATCAACAAGCCCGCGGGCATCGACACCGTCGTATGCAAGCTCAACGAGGCGCAGGGCATCGACCAGACCGGCACGACCGTCCAGAGCGTCAACGTTCAGTCGCGCCCCGTGACGATCAGCGGAATCCTCGTCGGAGAATTTCAGGCGGAGAACAAGGACGCGCTCCTCTCCGTCGTGCGCCCTGACCTCTACGGTCGGCTCTACGCCGATGACTACTACCTCGAAGTACGCCCGACGGCTACCCCGACCATCGAGGCGCGCCCGGTGTTCGCCGCGTTTCAGTTCTCACTGACCGCGCCGTATCCCTATTGGCAGCAGGACGCATCCGCCGCCGCCACGCTTTCTGGCGTGGAATACGGCTTTAAATTCCCGTGGAATCAGTCCCGCCCTTACCGCTTCGGCACGGTCGTCCGGACGCAGTTCATCAACGTCAAAAACGGCGGGCAAGTTCCCGTCCCGTATACCCTAACGTTCACCGCGCTCAACGAGGTCGTCAATCCGCAGATCCTCGACGCGGCAACCGGGAAATTCATCCGCGTTAACAAAACACTCGCCGCCGGGGAACGTGTCGTGATCGAGATCACGCACGACAGGACGTATGTTACATCCAGCATGGACGGCGAGTGCCGCGGCGCGCTTGAATTAACGTCCAGCCTCTACCGGCTTTCCGTCGGGGACAATGTTTTGAAGCCGACCGCGGACAGCGGCCTTGACAGCCTGCAGGTCGCCATTGACTTTGCGCAGGAGATCGTGGGGATAAGCGTATGAGTTTTGAGATCTATCCCCCCGATTTCTCCACACGATACCAGTTAACACACGCCATTTCCGTCCAGATAACCGAGCACTACAACGCAATCGGCAAAATACAGGTCGTTGCCCCCGTGGACGATTACAACATCGCCGCCCTCCGTGAGGGGTCGGTATTGTACAACACAACCCGCGGCACGACCTACGTTTTGGTCAACGTCAAGCATGACACAGTGCAGAATCGCATCACCGCCAATGGCTACACATCCGACTGGCTCTTAAACAAGCGCGTTGTTGCGGCAAAAACGGCCATCACGACCATCGAGACGGGCGTATATGGCCTCATCAACGACAACCTCCGCGGCCTGACACGCATCCATACGGCAACGCCAACCGGCATGACCGAGCAGTTCCAGCCGGAGGACGACGAGGACAACACCGTCTACGGCGGGCAGCTCCTCGATAAGATCATGGACGTTCTCGACACCGCCGAGCTCGGCCACCGGATGGACTGGGACGGAAATACCCTAACGCACACCTTCCGCGTCATCAAAGGCACCGACCGCACGACCGGCATTCACCGCGTTGCGTTTGTTGAAGAGCAGGGGACATGTTCCGATCTCGTCATCAGTAAAGACGTGAGCACGTTTAAAAATGTCGCTTATGTGAAATACAAGCTGACCGACGAAACCGAGCCGGTCGCTGTCGTTGGCAGCGCATCCGGCGACGACCGATTCGAGCGTTGGTTCGACAGCTCGATTTCGCAGGAGTCGGACGGCACCGCCGACGACGCCGCCAAGTCTGCAAAGTCCTTCGGCAATATGGAGCTCGGGAAGTATATCAAACGATCCAGTTTCGACGTTGTCATCGACCCGTCCGAGCTCGGCATCCGCTATGACCTCGGCGACGTCGTGTTGTGCATTTCCGTCCGTTTCGGCGTGTCATTTGCTGCGCGAATCACGGGTCTGAAATACACCCTCGACCGCACCGGCGAGAAAACGCAGATCATCCTCGGCGACCCCATCCTTGACGCACTAAGTGAGGAGAAACTAAATGGCAAATATTAAATCTTTCCCGAACAACCGCGACGAATACGTCGGCGCGGAATACGCCATGCGCTGGCTGCATGGCCGCACCTCCGGCGTGTTTGCCGCGAATAACAACGCCGCCGTCGCCGCCGTACAGAACGCCATGGCGGTCACGGTGTCCGACGGTGTCGGCTGGATCGCCGATTCCGAAGCAAACGGCGTTGTCTGGTGGAACGACGCCGAAAAAACTAACGGCGCAAAAGTGCAGCTCACCGTTGACGCGGCGGACGGCGTTCTAAACCGCATTGACCGCGTCATCGTTGAGTGGAAAACCACCGACTACGCCGACCTTCCGGAAATTAAAATTCTCAAAGGCATACCGGCGAGCGCGGCGGCTGCTCCTGCTCTAACAAACAACACCACGCAGCGGCAGTTGAGCCTCGCACAGATCCTCGTTGCTGCCGGTACGACATCTATCACCGCCTCTATGATTACGGACGAGCGGCAAAACCCGGACGTCTGCGGCCTTGTAACCGACACGTTGAGCATCGACACAAGCGTCATCAACGCGCAGTTTACCGAACTTCTTTCGCAGCTTCGGACGGCGATTGAACAGGCGAGCGGCGGCATTATCCCGGACAACACAGTAACGCTGGCGAAGTTGGCATCTGACGCAAAGTATTGGAATGAGCTTCCGCGAACGAACACAAGTTCAGACGCAACAAGCAATTATGTCGTTTCGAGCTGGGGACACGTTTTCAACTGGGTATACGGCAGTAATCAGTCTTTCATGTTCGATTTGGCCGAGTTTAACCGTATTACGGATGACTTCTGGGAGACGGTCATCTTTGCCAACAATCCTTTTACGCTGATTTTGCAGAATATGCCCGCTGTGATTGAAAGCAATAAGGGAACATCTTCATCGGCGGCTGAAATCAGAATCACTGTTCCGCAATACAAGTGGATCAAGCTGAAAAAGATTTCAAATGTTGCGCTCATTGTGACCGGTAACTATGACGAACGCATGATCTACGCCAGAACGACAGAGCCGTCCGCGAGCCTTGGCAATGACGGCGATATTTATCTTCAGTATACAGAATGAGGTGAGGGCATGGCATGGTCACGAACAGCGCCTGAGCTGCCGTCCGGCAGTGAGTGGACGCAGGTCGGCACAACGAGATGGGGAAATAATAACCTGGACATCACAAGCGTCGTTTCCGTCGCGCGCCTGAACGGGAAAGGCTTTGCCGTTCAGGTTGTCGAGACGCGGCAGCATTATAGGTACAATTTCACTGATTTGTACCTCCGCTGCGACATCGGCGGCGTAACCGGCACGCCGGAGACGGGAATTAAAGGCACAAGCGGCAACGGCTCGACGACGGCCTATTTCACCGGCGAGGCCGCCGCAGGCGTGCACGGCGTCGATCGCGGCGTCCAGCTCCCGCGCCTCGATCTGCTCGGTGACGAACAGGCCCAGCAGATGCCCCTGATCCGTCGAAAGCTCAATGCCGGGAATGAGCAGAAAATCCGGCGCATCCCACGTCTCGGTCAGGGCGCGGTCATGATCGCACACGGCAACACCCTGCAATCCCGTCGCGCGCGCGCGCGCGACGATCTCGTCAAGGGACATACGCCCGTCCGGCGAGCGCTCGGAATGAATGTGCAGGTCAAATCTGGCCTCCATGGGCAAAGCTCCTCTCTGCGCGGAAATCACCCGCGCGCAAACAGGCTGTTTTTCAGATAGACCCAGAACACGCGGTTATCGCCCCGGCAGCGCAGGGCCTCCTTCGCCGTGAACAGGTCGGCAATGCTGCGCAGGAACACGCCGATGCGCCCGGCGCGCAGATAGTGCAGCGCAGCGAGCGTATCATTGAGCAGAAAGCGCATACGCACGCCGGAGCGATAATCCTGCGCAGTATAGCGCACCCGTTCCCCCGCCGCAGCGCGGGCATAGTACGCCGTGAACGGGCTTTGGGCCGCCTCCGTCATCGGGAAGCTGCCCCAGACGCGGGGATTGACCTCCAGCAGACAGTCACCCTTGAACTCCACCATGGCCATGCCCACAAAGCCAAAGCTGGCCAGCAAACGATAGGCCTGGTCGATCATCCCCGCGTCGTAAAAGCTCACGCAGCAGGTGGAGGGCCCGCCGCTGGCGGGGTACTCCCGCAGCCGCCGGGGGCAAAAGGCGCAGATCAGCCGGCTTTGTTCATCCAGCAGCAAATTCACGCCCTCGCCGGGGCCGACCACTTTTTCCTGCACGATGGGGTCCGCGTCATACCGGGCCATGGCGGAGTATTTCGCCATGTAATCGGCGGTGTTTTCCGCGATGACATAGCGCTCCCGCGCTTTCAGCCCCACCTTTTCGCCGCAGTGAGGCTTGATGACCACGGGGTAGCGGTCCGGCACCGCCGCAAATTCTTCCGGCACCGGCAGGCCCAGTTCGACGGCCCTCTGGTGGACGGTCTCCTTGTCGTTGAGGTCGGCGGTAATGACATAGTTATCGTCGTTTTCGGAATCAAAGCCGTGGGATTTCAGAATGTCCTGACCCAGCGCCAGCACGTCGGCGCAGCCCTGACCGAAGGGCTTGCCCTCCAGCGCCTCGCCCTTGGCGGAATCGACGGCGATGAGTTTGCTCAAATCGTCAAAATATTCGGCCTGGTGTGCGTCTACCCAGGCGGTAATGCGCTCTTTCAGATCCATGTTTGTTCCTTCCTTTCCGCTCGACTGCGGTTCTTTTATCCCTATTATGGAAAGGCTTTTCCTTCCTGTCAAGCGCGACCGTGTGAAAGGTTGAAAAAGGGGATCGTTCGGCTTTTGTGCGGCGCATTTGCGGGGTGCAAGGGAGTGAAAAACATGGTATAATAAATTGAGTTATGATCGTTTGAGAAAGGGGAAGCGGAATATGACGACCGAGCTTGCTTTAGGGGACCTCATCCAGACCCGAAAAAAGCACCCCTGCGGCAGCGACCGCTGGGTGATCATCCGCGTGGGTGCGGATATTAAAATCAAATGTAAGGGCTGCGGCCGCATCGTGATGCTCGAGCGCGCAGAGTTTGAAAAGAGAATGAAAAAGCACCTGGGGAAAGACGCCCGGGAGGAAGACTGATGTCCACGCGCATGGAAAGACGCTGGGAGCGCCAGACGAAAAAGCGCCGCAGCGCGCTGCGGTTTGCCGCAGAACTGCTGGCGGTGATCGTGCTGAGCGTGGTATTCTACCGTCCCTTCTGCAAGTGGCTGTGCCCG
>ENA-ORTG01001298-ORTG01001298.1-human-gut-metagenome-genome-assembly--contig:-NODE-1298-length-23264-cov-5.471541_pt1 | contig 23264 bp, 28 predicted proteins | sample MGYA00241906_ERZ509176 | MGnify/ENA primary metagenome ERZ509176 (study PRJEB26280, sample SAMEA2338811) | human gut metagenome | biome: human gut; feature: human-associated habitat; material: faeces...
TTTTAAATACGGAAGCAAGAAAGAAGTTTGATGCAAAGAAATAACTTCTTTTTTTATATAAAAAAATACCTAGATAGGTAGGTATTTAACTTTTGTAAAAAACTTTTTTTACTAATCTTTTTATTCCTTTTGATTCTTTTTTTGTAACATTTTCAATAGTCCAGTATGAATGTTCTTTACCATCTTTATTAATGTAAGTTTTTAAAACATGTTCCCATTTTTCGCCATTAGTGTAATCTCTGCTAATAATTTCATCAATTTGTTCTGTAGATAATGTAAGATCTAATTTTTTATTAAATTCATTTATAAATCTTTTTGCTCTTTCATATCCTCTTTCGGGTATGGTATTTCTAGAATATAATAATTTAAGTGCAACTAATTGTAAAATTCTATGTCTTAATTCCATATCACAATTATGATTATAAATACTTTCTTTTAGTTCGGTAAAGTCTAATTCATTAGTATATTTTTCTTTAAATATTGATAAGAGTTCATCTAAATTTAAATCATCTTTATTATCTATATATTCTTTTAAATTGTAGTCTACTAATACTTTACCGGTTGTATGATCGGCATGAAGTAAAAAGTATGATTCTCTATCTAACCATAAATTTGTTTCTTCTGCTTTTTTTCTATTTATTCTCATAAATATTGAAGTTTTCCAACTAACTTTTTTATCTTTTTCATAAACTTGATGTTGTCCCCATCCTTTTGCTCTATATCCACATTCTATTAAACATAATTGATTGTGTGGTAATCTATATAGTAATTGTCTAATACTCATTATATTGGAAATTCTTTTAATATTTTGAAAGTCTATATCTCTGGTTCCTTCAAAGTATTCTAATTCTCTTTCAGGATACTTTATTTCATACCATGTTACAATATTATCAATTAATTCTTGTAATTCTTTTGTGTCAATAAAACAATTATATCCATTTGCTATTGAAATTTTTAACCAATTTAAAAAATCTATATTTTTTTCTATTTCATAGTTTTTGGTATCTTGTTTATAAAATCTTTCTGCTTCTGCAATTGTCATTATAAAACCTCCCTTGTTTTTATTATAACATATTTTTTATTGCTGTGAATAAATTTTTTAATTGTTGAAAAAAATACCTAGATAGGTAGGTATTTAGTTATTTTAAATTTTTCTTTTTGTATTCGTTATATAATTCTTGAAATCTTGTAAAGTGAATTATTTCTCTTTGTCTTAGGAATAGAAGTGGTCCTATGACATCTGGGTCATCTGTTAGGTCGATTAGGTTTTCATAAGTGGCTCTGGCTTTTTGTTCTGCGGCCATGTCTTCGGATAGGTCGGCAATTGGATCTCCTGTTGTGGCAAAGTAGGCTACGGTAAATGGTACGCCATTCGCATCTGTTGGATATAGGCCATAACCATGTTCAGCATAATGTGATTCAAGACCTGCTTCTTTTAATTCTTTTATAGTGGCTCCTTTTAATAACTGGTATATCATAGCGGATATCATTTCAACATGGGCTAGTTCTTCGGTTCCAATGTCGGTAAGTAGGGCTTTTCCTTTATCGTCAGGCATAGTATATCTTTGATTTAAATAACGGAAGGCTGCCGCTAGTTCGCCGTTGGCTCCTCCATACTGTGTTACGAGATATTTAGCCATTCTTATATCTTTCTTTTTGATGTTTACAGGATATTCAAGTGATTTTACATATTTCCACATTAGCTTTGCACCTCCCATGGCCATGGTGAATTATTCCAAGTCCAATTATTTGTTTGAACAGGACTTGATGTAGTTAATGGTCCATATTTACTTTCGTATAATGTTACTAATTCTTTTTCTTTCTTTAGATAAGTATTGAATCTATTTAGTGCTTCTTTATTGTTAGGATATAAATCTAGGTAAAGATTCATTTCAATCATAGCAAATCTTTGTTCATCTATTTGTAGTAATAAATCTTCTTTCTCATTATTTGCTTTTAACTCTTGTGGTTTATAGTTTTTGTATTCATCATATAAGTTATTAAAAAGATTACCTCGTTTAAAACCAAGTTTTGTATCTAAAATATTGTTATTAGTAGGCATTACTGCATTTGGATATAATGCTTGATAGTTCATATCATAGATCATACTATTTGGATCTGCTAAAAAATTCATATCATTATAATTATTATTTAGATAATTATAATAATCGTTAAAATTATTCATTATTTTTCCCTCCTAAAATAGGTTATGATACTGATTAATTTGTGTATGGGAATATACCTAGGTTGACAAAAATTATTTATTTAAATATAATTTTGTATGAGAGAAGTGATATGATGTTTAATAGAAATAATGAGCCGATTATAATTAAAAATGATGAATTTAGGAAATGTATTTTATTTATTTCTTTTCCGATATATGATTATAAAGAAGAAGAGTTAAAAATACTTAAAGATGTTATTTTTGATAGAAGTGAAAAATATGATACTAAAAGAAAACTAGCAATAGCATGTATTAATAATTATTGTTTATCTTATCGTAGTAAGATATCTTTTATAGGCAATAATGCTTTTTTAGAATTTGCTTTAATTTATCCTTCTGTTGCTAGTTTAAAAAAAGATGTTCTTCAAAATAATCTCCTATTTGCTAGGGAAATGATTTTTAATCCTTACTTAGAAAATGGTGCTTTTTCTGAAAAACTAGTAAGAGAATCTATTGAGATGTATAAGGAAAGTGTTAAGAATAAACTTAAAAGATATGATGGCTATTGTCAATATAAGAATGATCTTTTAATTGATGAGAATGATTATCTTGTTTCAAAAGTATTTAAAGATTTATCTTTGTTAAGTAATGTTACTAGTGAGAGATTATATAATGTTTATAAGAAGATTATTAGCGGGCCACCACTTACCTTTCTAATAGGTAATGTTGATGAAAAGAAATCTAAAGAACTGGTTAAAGAAATTATTCTTGATAACAAGATTAGTAATGTTAAATTTGAGACTGATTATAATGTATATGTTAAAAATATTTCAAATAGTGTTGAAGTGGTTAGAGAAAATAGTGAGTTTTCTACGAGTAGTGTATGTTGCAATTACAAAGTAAGAGATATGTGCTGCTATAGAGATAGGGTACTACTTACTATAGTTAAAAATTTACTTAGTTCTAATAATTCGGATGTTTTATTTAATTATTTGAGAAATGATAATGATTTGGTATATAGAACTAATGCTTATACTTATGGCTTTGGTACTCTTTCTTTGATTTCTTTTACTGGTAGTAAAAATATTGATATGATTTTTGAACTATATGAAAAGGCTATGAATTATATATCTGATATTAATTATATAGAGAGCAGGCTTCCTCTATTTACGGAAAAGGCTAGAATTGATAATGAACTTGATAAAGAGGAACTTAGTACTATATTATTTGATTATGTTGATAAATATCTTGGTTATACTAATGAAAAATATTATGATGTTATTAAGAGTATTAAACCTTTAGAAGTTAAAGATTTTATTGATAATAGACTTGTTATGGTTAGTAAATATATAGGAGTTGGTAAGGATTATGAATAAGGCTAAATTTATTACTTTGGATAATGGACTTACTATTCTTATTTATACGGATAATAGTAAGAGTACTAATCATGTGGAATTATATACTTTCTTTGGTGGTAATAATGGTGAATATGTTGATTATAATGGTAATACTAGGAGTATTAAACCTGGTACTGCTCATTTATTGGAACATTATATATGTGAAAATACAGTAGAGGGAAATTTACTGGATAATTTAAGAAAATATAATATACTTAGTTGTAATGGTGGTACTAATAATGAGAATACTTCATATTTCTTTAATACTGTTACTAATTTTTATGAATGTTTAGAAACTTTTCTAAGGGAAATTTATAATATTTCTTTTACTAAGGAAAAACTTGATAAGACAAAAATGGCTGTTTATAGTGAGATTAGAGATGATAAAAATAATGAAAAAAATAAGATTATTGAAAAGAAAATAAATGGGTTGTTTACTATTAATAGAAAGACTTTGGGAAGTAGTGGTAGTGTTAAAAGTATTACTATTAAGGAAATTAAAGATGTTTATGATAATATTTATATTCCTTGCAATCAGTTTCTTGTTTTAGCGGGTAATTTTGATTATGATAAAACACTTAGTTTGGTTAAAAATATATATAAAGAGATTTCTTTTAAAAATGATAAAAGACTTTCTAAAGTTAGTGATGTTAAGAATGTTATAAAAAAGAGAACTATATATAAGAGTGATTATATTGATGAAGTTATTTTGACTTTTAAAATTGATGTTAGTAGTTTGTCTTGTTTTGATAAATATAAATTGGATTGGTATTTAAGTTTCTTTTTAGATATTAATTTTTCTAAATATTCAAAAATTAATGAATATATTAATAATTGTTCTGATTATACTGATGATATTTCTGCTTATTTATATTACTTTAATGGTTATTTTGTTATTGATGTAATCGCTTTTACTAAGAAGGTTAATGATTTTGAAAAACTTGTTTTATCTTCGATAAAAAATAGGAATAGTAGTGAAAGGGAAGTATTTGAACTTGTTAAGAAGGATGCTATTACTAGAATATCTGTTAGAAAGGATAGTATAAGTAGTTATGTTGCTCCTACTGAAGAGAATTACATTCGTTTTGGTTACTTAGATGATGATGATATTGATGTTATAGATAAGTTTAATTATAGTGAATATGATAAGATTATTAGTAATATTGATTTTACTAATTATAGTGTTTTTTATAGAAAGAAAAAATAGATTTATTGGTTTTGAGTGTGAACCTTTGTGTTTCACACTCTTTCTTTGAAGCTCTAGGAGTCTTCGAAGATAATCTAGAGCCTGATTATAAGTCTCTAGATTAAGTTTTTTTAATTCAATAATTTGAGTTGTATTTTTTCCTTGACAAAGAATTAATTGTGTAGTATGATTTAATTGTACTAGCACAAGTAGTACAATCATATATTGTTGTGAAAGGAGAAAATTATATGATAAAAATAGATAAACTATCTAAAAAATATGATAAAGATTATGTGTTAAAAGATCTTAGTTGTACTATTAAAGATAATTCTATTTATGGTTTAGTAGGTGCTAATGGTAGTGGTAAGTCTACACTTCTTAGAACTATTATGGGTATATATGATACTGATGGTGGTGATATTACTGTAGATGGTAGTAAGGTATATGATAATGATGTTATTAAACAGAAAATGGTTTTTGTTCAAGATGATTTATACTTTAATTCTAATTATACACTTATGGATACTGCTAGATACTATGAATCTATGTATAAAGATTTTGATATGAATTATCTTAAAGAACTTGCTAATATGCTTAATCTTAGTCTTAATAAGAAGATTAGTACTTTTTCTAAAGGTATGAAAAGACAGTGTGCTTTAATATGTGCTATTTCTACTAATGCTGATTATATGTTTTTTGATGAAACTTTTGATGGACTTGATCCGGTTATTAGAAATACTATGAAAAAGATTCTTATTAAGCAAATGAATAAAAAAAATACTACAATTGTTATGACTAGTCATAATCTTAGAGAACTTGAGGATATTTGTGATAATTTGGGTCTTTTATATCAAGGGGGTATTTTGTTTGAGAGTGATGTTGATACTATTAAAACTAATATGTTTAAGGTTCAATTATCATTTGAAAAGAACTTTGATAAAGATGACTTTGAAGACTTTAATATCTTGAGTTTTAAGAAACAGGGTAGTGTGGCTACAATAATTATTAAAGATACTGACGGTAAAAGTAAGAAAAAAATTGAAAAGATGAAACCTTTAATACTTGATTATCTTCCACTTACTTTGGAAGAGGTATTTATATATGAAATGGAGGCTTTAGGATATGAGTTTAACAAGTTTGTTTAATTTTAATTATTTAAAAGAAAATATTAAGAAATCTAAAGCTATTATTCTTTTATGTATGTTATTACTTCCTACAATTGGCGGTATTATACTACTAGTGAAATGTAGTTAGGGTAGTAATTTTATGCCTAGTATATATGAAGTTAGTGGTCCGGTGTTATTTGGTATGTATCTTGTTCCAGTGATACTTTCAATTACTTTGTTTAGTTTTATATATAAAAGGGGTTCTATTGATTTTACACTTTCAATGCCTATTAATAAGAAACAAATATTTCTTACTAATACATTTGGTGGAATAATAATAATTCTTCTTATGCAAATTATTAATTTAATTATTACACTTGCTATTAGTTTGATATATAGTAATATGATTATTGATTATAAGATGTTATTTGATATATTTCTTATATATTCTATTTCTTATATCTTTGTATTTACTTCTTGTAATATAGCCGCTAGTGTTTCTTCAAATAAGATTACAACGATTGTTGTTACTCTACTTATATTATTTTTAGTTCCATTCGTTAGTACTTTTATTAAAACAGATGGATTTAATTATAGCAATTATGGCAATGCAAGAATTGAATGTCTTAATAAGGAATGTACACCAGTTATATATGAATGTAATAGTTTGAAATGTAAAAATGATAAAAGAAATAATATTTATACCGGCTATGTAAATAGAGTAAGTGATAATAATTATACTATGCCTTATAAACTTATTGCAGGAGTATTTTTGGGAGAAGAATTTGATAGCGGTATAAATGTTTCTCTTCTTAAGATGGTATTTTTAAGTATTGTTTATATTGCTGTGGGACTTATTCTTTTCATAAAGAAAAAGTTTGAAATTGTTGGTACTTCTTTTAGAAGTGAGAGAGTTCATATTTTAGTTAGAACTTTAACTACTGTTCCTGTTGTTTGTATACTATACGTAATAATTAAAAATCTTGGATTGTCTAGTCATGATTTCTTTACAATTATACTTTTATTAGTACTTATATTTACTTATTTAATTATTTATGATTTGATTACTAGAAAGAGAGTTACTAATTTCTTTAAAATGGCTATATGTTTAGTTATTGTATCTAGTGCTGTGTGTATTGTTGGTGCTTTCTTTGATGATAAGGAAGAATTTGAAATTAAGGTAAATGATATTAAAGAAATCACCTTTGTGGATGATAATAATATTAATATTGCTTCTACTAAAAATAAAGATGTTATTAATTATGCTGTTTCATTACTTTTAGATGATGATCCTAGGGGAAATGTATATAATATATATCATATTAAAACTAAAGTTAAAGGTGATACATATAAATTTACGATATATGTTACTGAAGATGATTATAATTATATTAATAATAAGTTAGTAAATGATAAGGGATATTTAGAAACTTTAGAAGATTATAAAGATAGTAGAATCTTTGGTATTGGATATGATAATGGTTATACTGGTGTGAAGGAAAATAAAGAATTAACTAATATGGTCATTAATGAATATAAAAATAACCAGGATGTATTAAAAAATGTTGATTATAATGATGGATCACTTAATATTAGTTTATATATTTATGATAACTATGCTGTAAGAAATGTTGTTATTAATGTTATTGATAATAAGGATTTAGTACTTAATATACTAAAATATTATAATACTAAGACTAAAGAATATTTAAATAAGATGAATGATAATGATATTTATTATTATGGTATAAATGGTTATGGTGTTACTGATGGCTACTATAGTGAACTTTATTCTGAAATTGGTAAGTTTATTGTTGATAATATTGATGAAAATATTGATATTAATAAGAATTATAAATATATTACTATAAATAATGATTATGATAAAAATATATTTGTTACTAATAGGGTAGAAGAACTTGATAAAATTATGGAAAAGTATGTTAATGACAATGATGACGACATTAGTGATGCTGAGACTGCTAGGGTGATGTAGATGAAACAGATTATGATTAATTTGGATTATCAAAGTAGAACTCCTATATACGAGCAAATAGTAAATGGTATTGAGAAGTATGTTGCTGTTGGAATACTTAAGGAGAAGGTTCAAATTCCTTCGATTAGAGAGATGGCTAGTAATTTAGGTATTAATCCTAATACTGTTAAGAAGAGTTATGACATATTAGAAAATAGGGGGGTTATTACTACGATTAGTACTAAAGGTACTTTTATATCAGAAAATACTAAGAAAACTACTAATGATAAGATAGATAGGGAAATTGAAAATATAAAGAAAAAAATATCTGAACTTACTAGGATGGGAATTAGTTTTGATGAAGTAATAGAAAGGATAAAGAAATGAAAATATTAGAAGTTGATAATTTGTGTAAGAATTATGGTAAAGGTAGTACTTTGGTTAAAGCTATTGATAATGTTTCTTTTACTGTTGATGAGGGAGACTTTGTGGCAATAGTTGGTTCTTCAGGTAGTGGTAAGTCAACGCTTTTACATATATTAGGTGCTGTTGATAAACCTACTAGTGGAAAGGTTATTGTGGGTGGTACTGATGTGTTTAAACAAAAAGATGATGCACTAGCAGTCTTTAGAAGAAGAAAAGTAGGACTTATTTATCAGTTTTATAATTTAATACCAATACTTAATGTTGAAGAGAATATGACTCTTCCTATATTACTTGATGGTAGAAAGGTTGATAAAGATTATTTAAAAGAACTTATAGATATTCTTGGTCTTGAAAGAAGAGTTAATCATTTACCTAATGAGCTTTCTGGAGGCCAACAACAAAGAGTTTCTATTGGAAGAGCACTTATATCTAAGCCGGATATAATACTTGCTGATGAACCTACTGGTAATTTGGATTCTAAGGCTAGTAAAGAGATTATAGATTTACTTAAAATTTCTAATGAAAAATATCATCAAACTATTATTATGATTACACATGATATGAATCTTGCTAAAGAGGCTAATAGAATAATTACTTTAGAAGATGGACATATAGTTAAGGATGAGAAGATAAAATGAGTATTTTGAATGACTTAACTATAAAGAACTTAAAACTTAATAAAAAAAGAACTATAGTTACAAGTGTTGGTATTATTTTATCAACTGCTTTGATGGTAGGAATAGGACTATTATTCTCTTCTTTTCAAGATTATATGATTAGAGAAACTATTAGTTATAATGGTAAATATGAGGCTGAGTATGGTGATGTATCTTTAGATAAATTAAATAGTATTGATAAGAAAGATTTCAGCTATTTTTATCAAAAGCCTATTGGTTTTAGTAAGTTTGATTCTGCTAATGAATATAAACCATATATTTATATTTCAAGTGTTGATAAGGAATATTTTAATGAACTTCATTTGATTTCTGGTAGATTTGCTGAAAATGATAGTGAACTTGTTATATCTAATCATATTAATACTAATGGAGGAGCTTCTTATAAAATTGGAGATATTATTACATTAAAGTATGGTGAAAGAGTAATTGAAGGCGTTAATACTTTGGCTAATAATGAGTACTATGAAGAAGAAACTCTTAATATTGTTGGTGAGAAAACTTATACAATAGTTGGTATAGTAGAAAGAAGTAATTTTGAAGATTATTCTGCTTCAGGGTATAGTACTTTTACTCTTGATATGAATGATAAAGATGGAACCGTTAATGTATTTGTTATGTTTAATAATAAGAAAAAAATTATTAAACAATCAGAAGACTTGGCTAAGAAGTTAGGTTATAATAATGCTATATCTTATAATAGTACACTTCTTGCTTTATATGGTGAAAGTACTTATGGTAATATAATGAAATCAATGATTACTATGATAGTTATTATGTTATCGTTAGTCTCTATTGGCTGTATAGTGGTTATTTATAATTCTTTTGCTATTTCTGTAATGGAAAGAAAAAAAGAGTTTGGATTGCTTTCCAGTATAGGAGCTACGAAGAAGCAACTTTCATATACAGTATTTTTTGAAGCACTTATCGAGGGTATTATAGGAATAATACTTGGAATCTGTGGGGCTTATATTGGTATTGGAACAGTAATACTTATTATAAATAATTTAATTGGTGATATTTTAGTATTAAAACTTAATTTGGTTACTAATATTGTATTTATAATTATACCTGTTATATTTATGATACTTGTTATATTTATATCTGCTTTAGTACCTTCGAGAAGAGCTGCTAAAGTGTCTCCAATTGAGGCAATCAGACAAAATGATGATATTAAAATTAATAAGAAGAAGATTAAAACTGGCAAGCTTGTTAATAAATTATTTGGTATAGAAGGAGAGATTGCTCTTAAAAATATTAAGAGAAATAAGAAGAAGTATAGAGTTACGATTGTTAGTTTATTTATTAGTATTGTATTATTTATATCGTTTTCTTCTTATATGAATTATACTATTGATACTGCTAGTAGTGTGATGGGTGAAGTGCCTTATGATTATCAGATTAGTTATTTTGGTGACGATAATGATATAGATGCATTAGATAAAATTAGTGAGATTATTAAGAGTAATGATGTTAAAGAATATGTTTCTTATAGTGCTAGTAATTTATCTATAATTGGTAATTATACTTATAGTGATGAATATCTTGATTTTTATAAGAGTGCTTATGGTGATGATGGCATAAAGGCTTTAACTAATTTAAAATATCAATATATTTCTATCTATATTTTAGATGATATTTCTTATAATAAGTATAAAGAATTAATTGGTTTAGATAAGGATAGCGTTATTTTACTTAATAAATTTAAAGGCGTAAGCTATGGTAATAATAAAAGAGTTAATTATGATATTCCAGTAATTAACAATGGTGATATTAATATTAAGATATGTAATTTTGATGATAATGATGAAGATGTGGATACTACTAAATATTGTAATAAGAAAATAGATAATATTTTTATTACTAATAAGTCTTTTGATTTGATTGAAGAGTTTTCTTATATGAGTGATTTTAAACTTATTGTTAATAAGAAGTTATATGATAATATATCTGATAGTGGTACTCATTATACACAGTATAATATTATAAGTGATAATACTGATAATATTGATAAATTAACAAAAGAATTAGATAAGTATGATAATGTTAATTATACTAATGTTAAAGAATCAATGAAACAAGCTAATAATATGATTCTTGTTGTCAAGATTCTTATGTATGGTTTTATAGGATTAATTACTTTAATAGGTGTTACTTCTGTATTTAATACTATTTCTACAAGTATGGCGCTTAGAAAAAGAGAGTTTGCTGTTCTTAGAAGTATAGGACTTACAAGAAAAGGATTTAATAAAATATTATTTTTTGAAAGTTTATTCTTCGGACTTAAATCTTTAATATATGCTATACCAGTGAGTCTTGGAGTAACTATCATCATACATTATGCTCTTGCAGATATGATGAGTATAAATAGTATTGTTATTCCTTGGAAGGCTATTATTATATCAATTGTTTCGGTATTTGTAATTGTACTTCTTACTATGATGTATAGTACAAGTAAGATAAAGAAACATAATATTATTGAACAAATTAGAGAAGAAAATATTTAATAAAAATACTTTCTTTTTCTTTTGATATGATATATAATTATGGTAGAGAGGAGTGAAAAATATGGCTAAATTTTGTCCTAATTGTGGAAGTGAAATGATTGATGAGGCCGCAATGTGTGTTAAATGTGGTACTATGGTAGGGGAAAACAATACTAATAAAAATAATGAAGAAAAACCTACTGCAAGTGGTGAAAAGAAAAAAGGATTACCTGCTTGGGCTATTGTTTTGATAGTTTTAGGTGGCTTAGGATTATTAGTTGTTATTGCTATTATAGTTTTTGCTGTTATCGGAATTAATGCTCTTAAGAAAGTAGACCCAAATGAAATAAAGGATAAACTTAATGATTACATAGAAGAAAATACTGATTCTACTTTATATGGTACTATAGGTGATACTTTAACAGATGGAAGTCTTAGTTTAACTTTAACTGGGGCTTATAAATATGATTCTATTGGAGAAGGCTACTTTGTTAATACACCTGCTGAAGGTAAAGAATACTTGGTATTATTCTTTGATATAGAAAATATTTCAACAGAAAGTGAATATGTTTCATATTATGATTTTGAGGGTTATGTTGATGATGTAGCTTGTGATATTACAGGTATACTTGGTGATATAGAAGGTATTAGTGATTTAGCAGCTGACTTAGCGCCTAGCAAAAAAGCGCAAGGATTTGTGGCATTCGAAGTTAATAAAAATTGGGAAAATTTTGAAATACATTATAAGGAATTTCTTGGTGATAGAACTTTAGTATTTAAAGTTAGTAATATAGAAGGTGCTTAAATGCATCTTTTTTTCTTTCTTTTTTTTATATAATAGTATATAATGTTATTAGGAGGATAAATTATGAATGTAACAGATATTGTTATTTTGATTGCCTTAGCACTAGGAGCAATTGGTGGATTTAAATCTGGAGTTATAAAAAAGACTGCTAATTTTGTTGGTATATTTATTATCATTATTTTGTCATTTTATTTAAAAAACTATTTATCGGTTATTATGTATGAAAATTTACCATTTATTAACTTTGGAGGTTTTATAAAAGGAATAGAGGCTATTAATATTTTGTTCTATGAAGTACTTGCTTTTGTTATTGTATATTCCTTGCTTTATTTAGTTTTTAAAGTGGTACTTATGTTAACTGGTTTAATAGAAAAAATACTTAAGGCTACAGTTATACTTAGTATTCCTTCAAAAATACTTGGTATATTTGTTGGTATAATAGAAATGTATGTTTATGTATTCTTAATTTTAGTAGTTATTACTTTACCAATTATAAATATTCCTTATGTTAGAGATTCTAAAATAGCTAATTTTATGTTAGATAAAACACCGATATTATCTAAGGTTTCAGAAGAAATGGTTGATACATATGATGGCGTTTACAAAATAGTAAAGGAAAAAGATAATAAGAATAATGAAGAATTAAATGATGAGGTAATTAAATTATTATTAGATAAAAAAGTTATTACTAAAGAGTCTTTAAGTAAACTTATTGATAGAAATAAAATTCATATTAAAGATGAAAGTATATTAGATTAGGAGGTTTGTTATGGGTTTAATACATTATGAAAATGATTTTTCTTCTTTAATTAAAGATAAAGCAGTCGTTGACTTTTATGCTACTTGGTGTGGCCCTTGTAAGATGTTTGGTCCAGTATTTGAGGATGCTTCTAAAGAAAACGATTTTAACTTTATTAAACTTGATGTTGATAAATATTCAGATATTGCAAGAGAATATGGTATTATGTCAATTCCAACGATTATATTATTTGAAAATGGTAAAGAAGTTAAGATGTTTACTGGCTTTATGAATAAAGAAGAATTTGTCAAATTTTTGAAATAGTTTTTGAACTATTTCTTTTTTTTTAGTTCAAAACTATTGTTTTTTTTATAAAAATCTGCTATTATTAATTTATGATAGAAGAGAGGAGATAAGTAAATGGAAAAAGAAGATAAGAGAGGAATATTTTTTGGAGTAATTGGAGTACTTACTTTAATTGTTGCTATAATTGGTGCATCATTAGCATACTTTTCTATTAATGCTAAAAGTGAAGATAATGCTTTAACGGTTAAAGCTGCTACTGTAAAAATAGTTTATGAAGATGGTGACAAATTAAATGTAACTAATATTATACCTTCAGATCAAACTATAGCTCTTAGAACTTTCACTAGAACTGGTGATGATGATGGTCAAGGTGGTACATATAAAACTTGTATAGATGATAAGGGATTTACAACTTGTGGGTATTATGATTTTACTTTAACTAATGATGGACCTACTGAAATGGAAATTATTGCTAAAGTAATTCCTACAGCCTTAGTAAAAGAAGAAAAGAATGAGCAAGGTGAAGTTACTACTAAAGGTGAGATACCATTTAAACATTTAAAATTTGTTTTATACGATAGAACTGGTATTTCTGGAGAATTTGATAATGGTTCTAATATAGTTTATACTGGTACTATTCCATATAGTGAAGTTTCTGGAGAATATACAGAATTTAGTTTACTTGGTGCAACAGGTGATGAAACAATGAAAATAGCTGGAAATCATACTACAAAAAATCTTCGTTTATTTGTTTGGCTTGACGAAGCTGGTGCTGATAATGATGCTGAACAAGGTGCTACATTTAAGGGTACTGTTAATGTTGAAGTTAAAGGTGCTAAAACTATTACTGGTGAAGCTACTCAATAATAAAATTAAAAGCAATTTAAGTATTGCTTTTTTTTGATGTTTTTGGTATTATTATACTAGGAGATTGATGATATGAATAATAGTAAAAGTAGGACAGATATATTTTATTTTATTGTTTTGATTCTTACACTACTTATAATGATTGTTGGAGTAACTTTTACTTATTTTTCTTTGATTGCAAGTGAAAAAGAGGATAGCACAAAGATCAAAACTGGTACTTTGGCTATTAATTATATAGATGGTATTGCTATTGATACTTATGCACTTATGCCTATTAATGAGCCTAATTTAAGTACTAAGTATTCTGTATATAAAAAGAGTTTTTCTGTTAAGAGTACTGGCACTTTAGATCAAACACTTAATATATCTATGTTTGTAACTGATAATGATTTTGATGATAAGGCACTTAGTTATGCTTTGTATGATAGTACGGGTTATAAAATATCTAAAAATAGTATTCCTAAAACTGGTGATATATTAATTGGTTCTAATATTTATTTGAAGAGTAATGAGAAAAAAACATTTACTGTTTTAATATGGCTCCAAGAAAATAATAAAAATCAAGATTATGAGATGGGTAATACTTTTAAGGGCGGATTTAATATAGATGCTAGTCAAATAAAATACCAATAATGACTAGTTTTTTTCTTTTAATTATATTATAATTGTTATGGAGGCTACTTATATGAATGGAAAAAGAATAAAAGTTAATGATTTTAAATTTAAATATGGACAAGAGACTATATTTATTAATGTATTTGGAGCTTTTAAATATAAGAAAAATAACAATAAGTATGTTATTTATAGTTATGATAATAGTAAATTATATTATGGTTCTTTATTTATAAGAGATAATGAACTTGTTATAATGCTATCTAAAAATGATGGTGAGAATTTAATCAATAAGTTTTTAGATGATATTTTGACTGGTAATAGCGATAGTGATTTTGAAGTTATTTCACTTGATAAAATAATTAGTGCTCAAATAATTGATGAAGGTGTTATTAACAAAAAAATTGATATCAATAAACTTGATGAATTAACTATACCGAAGAAGAAGGCTTCAGAAGTAGTTAATGAAAATAAAAAGAAAAAAAGAATATCAATATCTGGAATATTTTTTGCATTATTTATAGTTGTTGTAGTGGCTTTCTTCTTTTTTAATCCAGAAGTTATTGTGGGAAAAGATAAGAACTATGTTTGTGATAGAGAATATAATCATAATGTTTTATATGTTTTTGTTAAAGAGGAAGTTAAACTTACTTTCAGTGGTAAAGGTAAAATTAAAAACTCAGTTGTAACTAATAATTATATCTTTAATAGCGATAGTAGGTATAATAAGTTTAAAAACAATGGTGAATTTTATAAATATATGAATGAAGGGGATACTTATAAGTTTATTGATGAAGAAAAGACTTATAGAGTTATGTCTAATATTAAAGATTTGAGAGAGTATTTTTCCTCTGAAGATGAAGATTCAATATTAGAATATTATAATGAAAAAAACTACAAATGTAAAAAAATAGAAAAAGAGTGATAGATATGAATTTTTATTTATTATATGGAACTGACACCTCTATTATTGGTAGGGAAATTGATATTATTAAAGAAAAATTATCTATTTCAGATAATGATGTTATTTATTATAATATAGAAGATATTCAGAATGTTGTAGATGAAGCACTTACTATTTCTATGTTTTCTGCTAATAAACTTATTGTTATTGATAGTACTATTTATTTATCACAAAAGAAAGATATTGAAAATATTAATTTACTTGAGAATTATTTTAATAACTATAATTCTAATAGTTATTTAGTATTTGTATCTAATAGTGATACTATTGACTCTAGAAAGAAATTGGTAAAGTTTATTAATAGTAATGGTACTACAAAAAAGGTAGAGGCTAATAATGAATATTTAAGTGATTATGTTAATGATTATTTAAAGAAAAAGAATTATAAAATGAGTAGCATGGATATTAATATTTTTATTAATAGAGTTGGTAATAATATTGATAATATTAAAAATGAACTTGATAAACTTATGTTATATAAAATAAATGATAAGGTTATTAATAATAGTGATATTATGCTTCTTACAGAAGAGAATACTGATAATAGTGTTTATGATTTAGTTAGTGCACTATTAAAGAATAATAATAGTAAGGCTATTAAACTATATAAAAATTTTGTTATGAATGGTATAGATCTTAATCAGATAATTGCTATTATTGCTAGTCAAATAAGATTATTGTTTCAAGTTAAAAGACTTTATAATAGTGGTAAATCTAATGATGAGATAGCTAAAATATTGGAGTTTAAAAGTGTATATAGAGTTAAGTATTTGCTTAGTGATAGTTATTATTATAGCGAGGATACTTTGATTAAGTATTTGTCTAAACTATCTAATATTGATAGGGATATTAAAATTAATAATATTGATGGCAATATACTATTAGAACTTTTTATTGCAGGTAAAGATTATTAAAAAAAGTATGCTGCTTGTTACATACTTTTTTTTATGTTTGATAAGATATTTTGTTTTTCTTCTTCATTTGAATTATTCCATAGTAATTCAAATAATACTCCAAGGCCTATTAAAGGATCATCTTCGTGTGAGGATATAGAGTCTTCGATGGAATTTTTTATATCATCAATACTAGAATCTTTAAAGTTACTGATGATATATTTTCTTATATCTATATTATTCATTTTATCACCATTAATATAATGGTATAATATTTGATGTTTTATTCATTGTAATTTAAATATTACTATGTTATTATATTGGTGGTGATGTTATGTCTATATATATTCATATTCCTTTTTGTAATAGTATTTGTACATATTGTGATTTTTGTAAAATATTTTATAATAAGAAATATATTAATGATTATTTAAATAATTTAGAACAAGAAATTAAAGTGAGATATAAAAGTGAAATTGTTAATACTATTTTTATTGGTGGTGGTACTCCAAGTAGTTTAGATGATGAAGAACTGATTAGGTTAATGAATATTATTGAGATATTTAAACTTAATGATAATTATGAATTTACTGTTGAATGTAATATTGAATCTATTACCGAAAATAAACTTAAGATAATGAAAAAATATGGAGTTAATAGAATTAGTATCGGAGTAGAATCTTTTGATAATAGTATTATTAAATTACTTGGAAGAAATCATACGAAGAAGGATGTATATAATAAGATGGGAATAGTAAAAAGATATTTTAGTAATATTAACATAGACTTGATATATGCTGCATATGATGATATAAATATTTTGAAAAGTGATATTGATTGTTTTTTAAAACTTGATATTCCGCATATTTCTACTTATAGTTTAATAATTGAAGATAATACTATGTTAAAAATTAATGGAATGAAAAATATCGATGAAGATATTGACTATGAGATGTATAAGTATATAGAGGATGCTCTTGAGAAGAATGATTATATTCATTATGAGATTAGTAATTATGCTAAGAATGGATATCAATCTAAACATAATTTGGTATATTGGAATAATGAAGAATATTATGGATTTGGTTTATCTAGTACTAGCTACATAAATAATGAGAGAATAACTAATACTAAGAATTTAAGAAAATATTTAAATGGTGAATATCTAGATACTTCTGTTTATGAAGATAAGGATATTAGGATGGAAAATGAAATTATGCTTGGACTTAGAAAGCTTGATGGTATAGATTTAGACAGATTTAAAGAAAAGTTTAATGTATCTTTAGAAGATATATATAATATTGATAATTTAGTTAGAAATGGATATTTGATAAGAGATAATAATTGTATTAAAATTGATAAGAAGTATATGTATATATCTAATGAAATTATTGTTAGGATACTTGAATAAAGTATTCTTTTGTGATAGAATATTAATTCATGAAAAGGAGGGTTTATTATGGAAAATAAAGATGATATTTTAAAAGGGTTATATGGTATAAAAGAAGAACTTTCTAAAGAAATATTTGAGTTAGAAAATAAATTATATTTAACTAGATGTTCTTTAGATGATATTAATGATGAAATATGTAAGATTGGTGGACATTGTTTTGGTGATTGGAAACAAGTTATTAATCCTAATTGGATTAATGATGAAAATGGTAATAAAGTATATTGTTATAAGAGAGTATGCAGTATTTGTGGTAGAGAAGAAATTGCTTTTGATATAAATGATACAAAGATACTTAGTAAAAAAAAATAATAGTTCAATATTTATTTGGACTTTTTCTTTACTTATTTACTTAAATATTTTATAATTATTATGTGAGGTAGATGTTATGGAAAAATTTATAAAGTTTATTACTAATGAGAAATTTTATTTACCAATTGTTTATATAGTTGTTGGCCTTATATTATATTTGGTAATAGAAAAAGTTATTAATAGAATATCTAAGGGACATATTGGTAATAGTGGTAAAGATAAGAGAAAGGACACTATTATTAATTTAGGAAGAAGTATATTTAAATATTTAATACTTATATTTATAGTTCTTGGAATACTTAAAATATATGGTATTGATACTACAAGTATTATTGCTTCTTTAGGTGTATTTGCTGCGGTTATTGGCCTTGCTTTTCAAGATATTATTAAGGATTTATTAGCGGGAGTAGCAATACTATTTGATAATAAATATGCTGTTGGTGATACTGTATCAATTAATGGATTTCAAGGTACTGTAATTGAGTTTGGACTTAGAACTACTAAAATTAAGGCTTTTACAGGAGAAGTTAAATCTATTGGTAATTCTTCTTTTAGTGAGGTTATTAATTATAATTTGTCTAATTGTGATATTTTTCTTAAACTTAATGTTGCTTATAATACTGATATTGATAAATTAGAGAAGGTTTTGGAAAGTATGAGAGAAGATATTCTTAAAATTGAAAATGTTAAAGATTATAAACTACTAGGAGTAGATGAATTAGGGGATTCTAGCATTGTATATGCAGTTGATATTACTTGTAAGGCTATGACTAATTATGCAATTAAAAGAGAAGTATTAAAAATGATAAAGAAGAAATTTGATAGGGAGGGAATTAATATTCCATATACTACAGTGGATGTTAATATTAGAAAATAAATATGGATAAAGTTAGTTATTTTAATAAAGAATATAGTTATATTAAAGATAAAAAAAAGAGAGATGACTTAAAGTATTTAGTTAGTGAACTACCTGATTACTTTTTTGAAATACCGGCTTCAAGTACTGGTAAATATCATCCAGAGTTTGCTGGTACTAAGAATGGACTAGTTAAACATACTAAAGTTGCTGTTCGTATAGCCAAGGAACTTTTAGATAATCCTGGAATTAATAGTTTTTCGCAAAATGAAAAAGATATTATTTTGATGGCTCTTACTCTTCATGATGGATTAAAAAAAGGTAATCCTGAAGAAAAATATACGAGATTTGATCATCCTTTACTAGCGGCTTCTTTTGTTAAGAAACATAAGGATAAATTATCTTTAAGCGATGAGGAACTTAACTTAATGACTAGGGTAATATCTTCGCATATGGGAATTTGGAACAAGGATTTTAATGATAATGAAGTATTACCAGTTCCTAAAGATAAGTATGAAAGATTTGTTCATTTATGTGATTATTTATCAAGTAAAAAGTTTCTTAATGTAGATTTTGATGGTATTGATATTAAGTATTGACTTCTAATGAGGAGTCTTTTTTCATACTATTTATTAGTGATATTATGAAAATGAGATACTTGTTTATTCCAATGATTATTATATCTTTAATGTTATGGATAATTGATATAGATAAAGATGTTTTGGTTAATAAGGAAATTATTAACGATAATATAGAAATTAATTATCCGTATTTTAATGATAATAAAATAGATAATTTTATTAATGAATATTTAGATAGATATAAAGATAAAAATGGTATTATTGATTATGATTATGATAATAATGATAATAAATATTATGTTGTATTTTATAAATATTTTTTTGATAGTAATATCTATAGTTATGATTTAGATTCTTTTATGATTGATTTGGATAGTAGTACCATAAGTATGGTATATACGGAGGTGTTTAATTATGATATTATTACTAATAAAAAAATAAATAGTAGTGATAAATTAATTGCTCTTACTTTTGATGATGGACCTAATTATAATACTGGTAAAGTACTTGATGTACTTGCTAAATATAATGTTAAGGCTACTTTCTTTGTACTTGGCAGTAAGGCAAAAGATAATAAAAAAATATTGAAAAGAGAATATGATAGTGGAATGGAAATAGGCAATCATACGTTTAATCATTTGCTATTAACTAAATATAAAGAAAATGTTATTAAAGATGAAATAGATAAAACTTCTTCGGTTATATTTGAAGTTACTGGTAGATATCCTAAATTATTAAGACCTAGTTATGGTGTCTATAATAATATAGTAAAAAAAATAGGTAATATGCCTATTATTATATGGGATATAGATACTTTAGATTGGAAATATCATAATTCTAAAAGAATTGCCAGTAGGGTAATTAACAAAGTCAAGGATGGGGATATTATTTTAATGCATGACATATATAGTGCTACTGCAAATAGTTTAAATATTATTATTCCTGAGCTTCAGAATAGGGGATATACTTTTGTTACTATACCTGAATTATTTTATTATAAAGAAATTACTTTAGAAAAAGGAATGGTATATGGTTATGCTAGATAATTAACATAAGTTATCTGGAATTAACTTACTTATATATTTTAATATACTATTTTTAGTATATTTTTTTGGATTTTTAATGTATTCTAGACAAATACTTATAACACCATTTGCATAAAAAATAGTAATTATTTCTGATGGTATTTCTTCATTATATAATGGGTGATTTTTAATATTTTCGGCAATATTTTTTAAAATAGTATCGTGAAATATATTGCTAGCAATGTTATTATTATTGTTACTTTTTTTCAAGGTCATGAAATAATGAAAATAGTAGGTCATACTTATCATTAAAATTATTATAGAATGTTGATCTATTAATATGTGCTTCTTTACATATATCCGATACTTTTATTTCTTCAAATGATTTGTTTTTCATAGTTATTAATAACCCTTTATAAAGATTATTTTATGTTTTAATTATTCTTTGATCCAAAATATACCACCTAATTATATTATATTGAATATTTAACAAATGTAAGGAGTTTTAAAGTTTTCCTTTACAAAGAAATTGTTTTGTTATATAATTATATTGGCTTTTTGTAAGGAAGTGATATTATGGCTTATATCAGTAATGAAATTATTAATGAAATAAGGAATAAGACTGATATAGTAGAGGTGGTATCAAGATATGTTAATCTTACAAAGACTGGTAAAAACTATATTGGGGTGTGTCCTTTTCATGATGATCATTCTCCTAGTATGAGCGTTAGCCCTGAAAAGCAAATATATACTTGTTTTTCATGTGGTGCTTCAGGCAACGTATTTACTTTTGTGTCAGATTTTGAAAAAATATCTTTTTCTGAGGCAGTTAAATTACTTGGAGAAAAAGTTGGTATTAATGTATCAAATGATATAAAAGTTAATACTAAGAGAGATGAATATTTTGATATATATGATTTGGCTAGTAAGTTTTATCAAAATAGTCTTAATAGTAGTTTGGGTAAGAATGCTATAGAATATTTAGAAAATAGGCATCTTGATAAAGAAACTATTAAGAAATTTGGTATAGGTCTTTCTATTCAAAAGGTATCACTTACTAAATATCTTACTAATAAAAAATATTCTTTAGATAAACTTATTGATATAGGTCTTACTAATGATAATGGTAATGATATATTTGTAAGTAGAATTATGTTTCCTATATGGGATTTAAGTGGTAATGTTGTTGCTTTTTCTGGTAGAATATATAATACCAAAGATAATTCTAAGTATATAAATACTAAAGAGACTGATAACTTTAAAAAAGGTAAAATATTATATAACTATCATATAGCTAAAGAATATTTAAAGAAAAAAGATACTGTTATTATAATGGAAGGACAAATGGATGTTATTAGGGCTAGTACTGTCGGTATTAATAATTGTATAGCTACAATGGGTACTGCACTTACTAAGGATCATAAAATGGTGCTTAAGAATATGGCAAAAAATATCATTTTATGTTTTGATGGTGATGCCGCTGGTGAAAAGGCTACACTTAGTGCTATAGAACTACTAGAGGATACTGGGGTTAATATTAAAATAGTTAGACTTCCTAATAATATGGATCCTGATGAGTATATTCTAAAAGAAGGTAAAGATAGTTTCTTATATCAAATTAAGTCTGCTATGACTTTAATTGATTATAAGATGGAAATATTAAAAAAAGATAAAGATTTTAGTAATATAAAAGAAATATCTTCTTATATTAATATAATGTTAAAAGAATTAGTTAATGAAAAAGATGATATTGTTGTAGAACTTAATTTGAAGAAATTATCTGATAATTTTAATATTGATTATAATACTATTAAAGAAAAATATGATAGTATTCCATTGAATCATATAGTCCATTGTGATGTGTGTGGAAGAAATTTAGAAAAGAGATTTATTAGAATTAGAAATTTAAAAGAAAATGGAAATAATGGAACGTGTGCCTATTGTGATTGGTTAAAACGTCATAAAAATATTGTTCCTAATATTGATGGATGGACTAAGGAAGATGTAAAAACAGCATTATCAAATTCTAAAAAAGGATATATGATGCCATGTGATATTTGGCACTTAGAAGAACAAGTAAAAGATGTATTATCAATAGGAAATCAAACAGGTGAAGGCTGGTTCTTAACAGCTGAAATGATAGAATATATAGAGCATGGAATACCTAATATTGTATGTGTACAACCATTTGCATGTTTACCAAACCACGTTGTAGGAAAAGGAGTAATAAAAACAATACGTGAAAAATACCCAGACGCAAACATTTCTCCTGTTGATTACGATCCAGGTGCAAGTGAGGTAAACCAAGCAAATCGTATAAAATTATTAATGACTGTTGCCAAAGATAATCTAAAGAAAAAAGAATCAGAAAAACATGCTATAGATTCAGAAAATATTGACTCAGTTCAAGTAATTCAGAAACAGAGCTAGTTACTTGGGG
>ENA-ORTG01001324-ORTG01001324.1-human-gut-metagenome-genome-assembly--contig:-NODE-1324-length-23021-cov-13.453801_pt1 | contig 23021 bp, 21 predicted proteins | sample MGYA00241906_ERZ509176 | MGnify/ENA primary metagenome ERZ509176 (study PRJEB26280, sample SAMEA2338811) | human gut metagenome | biome: human gut; feature: human-associated habitat; material: faeces...
CATCTGCCGCACCTCGCTCGCCGTATCGGCACTTAGAATTATGCGGTATTGCCCAAGAACTTTATTTTGCGGCGCAGACAATAGCAGATACCGCTGAATTGTATTGGGATAAGCCCGATACCGCGGGGGCAGAGGCTGAATATCATCTCTTCGTGGATGATGAACGGATGGCTGTGATGAACCCACTGGATGCTGGCCGGTTTGCAGCCGGAGCATTCCTATTACGCCAAGCTCTGAGATAACCAAAAAAGAAATTGTGTCCTGCACTCTCAGGGTATCTGGAACGGCGATGCGATCATGGTGAATCCCATCGAAATTGAAGGGTTCCGTACACCAGGGCATACCATTCATGATGTGACCTTGAGGGATTGCACTTTACCGCAGGATGCGAGCATCCGTCTGGCCTTGTATGATGAGCTGACCTTGCAGAATATCCACAGCGCAGCTGAATAAGCAGAAATCCCGGTATGGTACGAACTTGAAGTGACCCCAAAAAGCTAGACAATATTTTGAAGTAAAAATTGTTCAAGCAGCTGAAAGGGCTTGCTGTCTGTGAATTGCAGGCGGCAAGCCCTTTAACTTTGCCTTGATGCGGCGGTTGTTGTAGTAATCCAGATATGCAACGAGTTCCTGCTTGAAGTGTTCCATGGAGCGGAACTCCTGCAAATATAGCAGCTCACTTTTGAGCAGTCCGAAGAAATTCTCTATCACGGCGTTGTCCAGACAGTTTCCTTTCCGGCTCATGCTCTGTCGGATGCCCTTCTCGCGGAGCATCCGCTGATACCGCTTATGCTGGTATTGCCAGCCCTGGTCAGAATGAAGGATCAACCCGATTCCATCCGGTATCTTCTCAAAAGCCTTATCCAGCATAGTCGTAACCATACTCAGAACAGGATGGTCAGAGATGGTATAGCTGACCAGATCGCTGCTGCACAGATCAAGGATGGGCGAGAGATAGAGCTTCTCGCCAAACAAACTGAACTCTGTCACATCGGTGACCCACTTCTGGTTCGGCTTTTCGGCGCGGAAGTCCCGGTTTAACAGATTCGGCGCAATTTTGCCAACTTCACCCTTGTAAGAACGATACTTCTTCCTCCTGACACGGCAAACTAAACCCAGCTCCTTCATAAGCCGCTGGACAGTCTTGTGATTCAGGAGAAAATTGCGCTTGTGAAGTTCTGTTGTAATGCGGCGATAGCCGTATCTTCCTTTGTTTTCGTGGTAGATGGCCGTGATCTCCGCTTTGACAGCTTTATACTTATCTGAACTGTTCATCCGCTTCAGATGATAGTAGAAAGTGGCACGGGGCAGTTGAGCGATTGAGAGAAGAATATCCAGAGAATGTCTTTGCCTCAGCTTTTGAACTACCTGCGTTTTCTGCGCTGGCGTCGCTCGTCTTCCAAAACCAAGGCTTGCAAGTTTTTTAGGCAATCGTTCTCCGCACGCAGTCGCTGCACTTCGGCCAGCAGATCTTCTTCCACCTCTTTTGGCAGCTTCTTTGACCGGCCAGTGCTGCTGCGGCCCCGTCGCTCAACCGACAAGCCTTCCGGCCCGTCTTCCAGATAAATGCGTTCCCAACGCTCTATAATTTTATGGTCGTTAATTTCGAATTCCTGCATCGCTGCATAGATGTAGCCAACTTTAGCTTCACGCTCAGCGGTGAGACATCTCCCCGCACTGCCGATATGGGCATTGGCCTGTATGCGGCGCTTGCCCTGACATCCCTTACCGGTATGGCCTGGGCGGGCAAAAGGAGAGGATCCGGTCGTGAAAGCTAAGTCGGCATAGTGTGTGCTGTGAGGTTGGAAAAGTAAACCATACAAACAAATGGAGCCTGCCGCGAGGCAGACTGATCAAGCCCAGGGGTGAAGGCCGGATAAAGGCCTTTACCCCTGGGCGCATTTGTGTGAAAATTTAAATCAGCGGCATTGTCTTTCGATGGATGCTACCGTAAAAGTTGCTGATAATTGACTGAATAAGAATAAAGCGCATCGTAATATACCGTATTTGGGGCGAATTGTGCAACATGCACAAAAACTGCCCAAAAAGTTCTGTATGTAATTTGCGGCAAAGGTCTTGCAAATAATGACATAATATGGTAAGAATTTTGTTGGTTTTGCGGGATTCAGGGGGGATTTTGCCGCTCAGGACCCTACAAGGCGAAAATTTCCTGATTGGATAGGGGTGGATCACAAATGCAAAAGATACATGTTACCAAAAAGATTCTTTCTGTGCTTTTGGCCGTTGTTCTGCTTTGCGCCGTGCTGCCTGCCCGTGTAACGGGTGAGGAGCCGGCGCTTTTTCGTGTCGCGCTGCTGTACAGCGATACCACCAATGCGGAGGGCGGCAGCGTCAAGGTCGCTTTGAAGCTGACGTCACAGGATGAGAATGATGACAGCTACAACGCGTACCACTTCGTGCTGCGCTACGACAGCGAGAGGCTGGGCTATGGAGCCATTGCAACAGCCGGTGAGGCCATGCCGGAGATCGTGGAGGACAGCAACGGTACGTTGACCATCGCGGGCTACGGTGAACAGAGAATCGGGCAGTCTTTTGTTGTGACGTTTAACGTCCGGGCGGTGGGCGATGCGCAGGTGACGTTGACGGAGGCCTATGTGGATCGCGGTGTCAATGCGCTGAGGGATGCCCGTGCCGCCGATATTACGACGAGCACCGTGACCATCCACGCGGGCGGCTGCGCCGTGGAGCTGCCGGATGTGGAGGGCATCAGCGGCGCAAGCTTCGTCTTGAAGGGGCAGGACTACACCTTCTCTGCCCCGGCAGGGATGGACTACGGCTTTACCGCCGAAATGGGCGGGCAGGCGGTCGCTGTGGAGGACAACGGCGACGGAACGTACACGGTGAGCGCTGTTACCGGCAATCTGGTGATCTATGCCTCTGAACCCGTTTCCCGGACGTACACCGTAGAGCTGACCGGCAGCGGTCAGGACGATGTGGTGCAGTGGTCGTCAAAGGCGACGTTCGGCAACGACTATATCTTTTCTGTGAGCCGCGCCAACAACTATGATTACGCCGTGTCCGTCACGGTGGGCGGCCGCCTTGTGAACCCCATTGCCAACGGCAGCACCTACACCATCCCCGGCGGGGAGATCACCGGAGACGTGGTCATCACCGTCATAAAGGCGGCGCAGTCCGGTACCACGCAGGTGGTGTTCGTGGGCAGCGGCGCGGCGGATGTGATGGACGGCAAGGGTAGTTATCAGGCCAAAAATGACAAGGAATTCCAGTTCTTTATTGATCCGACGGACGACTGCACCTACACCATCAGCGCCCAGCGAAGCGGCCGCACTGTGGCCTTTGAAGCCATGGAGAGCGAAAACTGGTATCGTATCCCGGCCTCTGAAATGACCGGCGGCATCATCACCGTGACGGTGACCAAGACCCAGCAGCCGCGGATCAGCGTTACTGCCAGTACCTTTGTAAAACGGGACGGCGACGAGGTGGTGCTGTTGAAGGCGGTGCCGGGGACGGCGCTGCCCGCCGGCAAGGGGCTGTATTACGGAAGCCAACCTATGTTCTGGTCGCAGGAATACGGCGCCTATGTGTGGCTGGTGGCGACAGGGGACAACCTTCCCGGCACGGTGTCTGCCGCTCGGAAGCAGATCACAGTTGGCACCGGGTCGTCCACCTCTCTGCGGTACAGCGGAGATGTCAACGGCAGCGGAACGGTGGATATCAATGACGCGCAGTACATTTACGAGCTGTACCACGCCAATCTGTATGCAGATACCGCGGGTGCCGGCAATGTGCTGCAGCTGCTTACATGTGATATGAACCGCGATGGACAGATCGCCGTGGATGATGCCCGCGTTGTGGCTTATAAGCTGATAAGCCGGTAGTGTAAAAGAGCAAACAGAACAGCGCTGCCTGATTTGGGACCAAATCAGACAGCGCTGTTTGTTGTCAGGGTTATTCCCACTCGCCAAGCGGAAACAGAGCCTAAACTTTTTTGTATAGATCGTTTGATTCCATTTGGCTTAATTTGATACCTATTATCCCAATCCTATGGGGTATCCGACTTTCTGCTATCAAAAAGCTATCAGGGGATGCTATCATACGATGGAAAACGTGGCTTTTCGTATCTGAATTATACCAAAGTATCATATAATCTACAAGTATTTTTTCGCAAAGACTGTCCTCAGTTGTTGCGTTACTCTTTATTATGCCACTTTTCTATTACATTCTCAACTTGAGAAATCAGCTACTCTTTGTTCGGCATATACAGCACATACCGGGACGCAAAGATGTTATTGGACAGACCACCAAAAGCGTACTCGGCCGTAATGCTGTCTTTTTCCGTACAGAGGATAATGCCGATAGGCGGATTGTCGTCCGGATCGTTCACTTCGCTTGCAGAATAGCTCAGATACATATTGATTTGCCCCGCTGCTTCCAGAGTAAGCTTTGCGTTTTTTGGTTCAATATCTATCTGAATGCTCTGCATCCCGAGTTAATCAAAAATGATGTCGGGACGCTCCTGTTTGCAGTCGTGTTTTACCTTTTCTGGGATTATGCCAAGGAAATAGTTTTCAAGCAGGTTCCAGCGATCTTCGTTGGTAAAATCTCCTTCATACAGATATGTTAGCATTTTGACAGAAATCAAATGTCTCTCAGCTATCGCTTCTAATAATCTGTTGTGATAATTGTAGGGAGCATTGAGGATATTCTTCAATGCCTGAATCTGGTTGATATAGATATACAGCTGACTGTTAGCCCCGCCTATCATTTCAAAGGTGAGAATTCCAGTGGATTCGAGTATGCCCAAAATCACACTATATTCTTTTGCCCGCTTGCCATTATCATTGATGATATACAGGTGACCTTCATTAGTTTCTGTTTCAATTTTACGCAAGCCAGATTCTACCCACTGGAAATACGAATTTACTGCAACGTTAAACTGATACTTTGTCTTGCCGTCGTTCGTGGTTCTCTCAAGTACAATGGGTGTTGCCGTTCGTGCAAAATTCTTTCTATACGAATCCATAGAAGTAATAACAACTTCGCAAATCGTCTGTGCCTTGTACTTGCTTAACCCGCAAGAGTGAGAGATTTCATCCACAATTTCAGAAACCGCAGTATATTCACCGGAAATAACTTTCTGCCCTACGAAACCTTTTAAGGAAGCCCAAATATTTCTAAATGTGCTAGAATAGTCATCGCTATATTTAACTGTAACACACAGTGCGGGACGCATTGGATATTTTGCCACAAAGTCCAAGTTCTCATGATCCTTTGTATAAAGGAGATACTTGAACTTCGGGAATGACAAAGTTTTATAGTCCCGCTCCCATACTGTGCTCAATATGACACGGCAGATGTGTTTATTACTGTCAATTTCCTCTACAGAATTACGATAGCGTCGTTGCAATCGCTGCTGAATATTGGATTCAATGGCAAAGAAGCCAACGGAAAACATCGGGATGGGACGAACAGTAATCGGAGAGAAGCCAATCTTTGATTCAAAATCTTTCTGAATCAAGAGCAACGCCGTCTTTACTTTATTAACATTGCTGTCTTCATCGCTAATAGGCGAACCAAAAATATAAGTGAAGTTTTCTGCATCCAATAGCATGGCATTTCGCTTTTTGGTAAAATCTTTGCGATCACTGTCCTGCATATTTTGATGATAGAGATCGTCAACCTTTTCAATGACTTTAATCAGTTGGTATTTTTGAATAGTTGACATACCGTGCAAACGGTTAATATGCTTAAAGTCGCGAGGATTATAGTAGTAAAGAGCTTCGCCCCTTAAATCTTCACGCCTTGCGGCACGACCAATTTCCTGAACATAGTCACACACATTTCCGGTTGGTGCAAAATGAACTACCAGTTCAATGTCATTGATATCGATGCCCATACCGAATGCTTTTGTTGCAAACATGACCAGCTTTTCCTTAGCAAGAAACTTTTCGTAGTTTTCTTGCTTCGCGTCTTTACTGAGTGAGCCATGATAAACTGCGATATGCTCAACCTTGCGTTTGCTCTTAAAGTATTCATAGCAGCGTTCAATCAACGCTACTGTCGGAAAGTAGATGAGGGTTTTCTTGTTAGTAATGAGTGCCCGATGAAGTATCGTTTCAATCTGTTCGAATTTATCCAGTTCATACTCGGCACGAACCCCTTTTGGTTTTTGCGGACGGTTAATGACAATATCGATATCTCCGCGCTTAACATAGCCTAAATATGTGATAGGATTCAGCATATGGAGACTATTAATAGTTTCTGTGTACATATCTTCCAGCCCGTGATAAATAGCAGTGGCAGTAAATGTACCAATTACAAAGGAACGTCCCTTCGCTTTTAACTGCTGCTTTCTGAGCTTTCGGATGTGATCACCCAAATACCAATAGTCGGGGCGAAACTGTTTGCCCCAAGTAGTTACAATGTGTGCCTCGTCGATCACAATCATACCGATTGTTCTGTCCCCAATCAATTGTTCTACATCACTACGGCTAAGCAATGTCTCGGGAGAAAGATACAAAATGTGATACTGTCCTTCGGAAACCTTCTCGATAATGTCTTGCTTAATGATTGGTGAAATATCGGAGTTAATCGTCTTTGCAAAAACATAATTCTTCAGTTCCAGATTCTTAACCTGGTCGTTCATCAGTCCAATGAGAGGAGATACGACAATGGTCAGCAGATTATACTTTTCAGCAAGATAGATTGCTGGAACTTGGAACATTACTGACTTGCCCGCGCCAGTAGGTGCTGTGACAAATACATCTCGAAAATCCTTGCCATCGCCGCAGTTTTCCACTTCGTCAACCAAGTTAGCAATGATATTTTCCTGGGATACCTGTTTTACAACCTTTTCACCACGTTCAAGAGCAGCCATATCATAGACAGGAAGGCTTCTGAAAGAAGGATAGCCCCAAAATCTGTTAAGAATCTCGTTATACTCGTCTCGATGAGAACATTCATCTTCAATTTCTGGTGCTTGAAGGATAAATATTTCCGTGTATTCCTGCCAATAGTGAGAGATGACAGCGATATGATCCTTCAATTTATTGATGTCACCCGTATAGTTAGAAATACGAACATGAATTTCATCGGGCTCAGCAAAAAGAAGTTTTACAAAGTCGATGTAGTCGGATTCTTCGATAATCTCAATAAAGTCATTACTCTGATCAGCTGAATACAGCAAATCTTCACGGGTATTCTCAAAGAGATTTACAGTTCTAACTTTAGGATTGCGTAAGGCAGGTACGGAGCAGTAGGCACCCATTAAGTATCCGTTATACTCCTTTAAGCCTTCAAAGATGGAGATATATTCGTCAATATCGCCAATATAGCGGCTGTCAGTTTCACCTTCATCGGATTCATCAAAGTGTGTCAGTAGGCCGGTACGAACAGCAGAGGGAAAACACTCTTCGACAGGAAACTGTTCCATATAGATGTTATTATTAAGTATATAGATTTCCTTATATTGAGAAACAATAAAGTCTGAGAGAAGAAGGAACTCCTCATAACTTAGATAACGCCTTCTTCCGAAAATGGACATGAAATATCCCAACTTATTAGATACGACATTCGACAAGTCGATATTACCGACAGACGAATCTACAATAGAAAGGGGAATTCCCTTCAAAACGATAATTGCTGTATCGCCTACGCTCAGTGCTTCAATCTTCGCCTTAATTGAGTTGGCGATTACTCTATTGGCCATAATCAATCCTCCCAAAAGACTTTAATTCGATGAGAACGCGTATTCTGTCTCAACTTACGCAATGCCTTGCCTTCGATTTGGCGAATTCTCTCTCTCGTTACGCCATATATTGTTCCGATTTCCTCCAATGTTTTTGGATGATTATCATCCCATCCAAATCGCAATTTGAGGATTTTCTGTTCCTTGGGATTGAGCGAAGCGATAATTATATCAAGTTGCTTACGAAGTTCCTTGTTAAAAACGATATGCTCTACAGAAAGATCTTCGTCCATCGGGATAAAGTCACCCAAGACGGAATCTTGATCCTCGCCAACTGGTGTGTCTAACGAAGCATACATCAAGTAATTATTTCTAAGAGCCAGTGCTTTTCTTACATCATCCTCACTAATACCAAGTTCATCAGCCACATATAAAATTCTTTCTGAGATTGAAATACCTTTGCCTGCTAATCGATTATCTGCGGCAGCTACCTTGTTAATTCGCTCCATCATATGAACTGGAATGCGAATGGCATATCCATAATCTATGATTTCTCTGGCGATAGCTTGCTTTATCCAATAGACTGCATATGTACTAAATGAAACACCAAGGCTCAAATCAAATTTTTCAGCCGCTTTGATTAATCCCATAAAACCTACTTGTTCCAAATCTTCTGAATCAAGCCTATTTGCATACCGTTTTTCGTAGGCAAACACATACTTGCTAACTAGGCCATGATTCTTAACACAAATGTCCTGCACAGCTTGCCGATTGCCTTGCTGAATCAAGTGGCACAGAATCTCGTTGGATTGGCACACTTTTTTATTTAAGACCAGCTCTTCGAGGTGCGTGCTACCGGAAGTTTTATCTCTAAATATGTCTTCATCATAGAGAACTTCAAAGTCCTCTTCGGGAAAATCTTCCGATAGAATATCATCATCAACCTCAGCATCGAGGACAAGAGCATCCTCGGCAACGTGACTATCAACAAGATTTATCCCATTGTTGAAAAGAAGCTCACTAACCGTATACTGTTCTTTACGCGACAGGATAGAGAATAACTGGTCAAATTCGTCATAAGTGATTGCGCCATCTTTTACATATGGTTTTGCCATACTAAGGATGATTTCTTTATTCACGACTATCCTGCCTCCTTTCTCGCTTTATAGCCAGTTTATGAAATCGGAATGCTCCTCTGAAAGTTTCTTGAGTAACCTTGCAGTTTCGGAAGTTGGGTCTTTTATCGTTATTATGATGGTATCGATGGCTCTGGTCAGTGGAATCATAGCCCAATTGTATAGATACTTTTTCTTGCGCTCCATTGGACTTTCAAGCATCAGCGCATCCACAGAGCTATCTTGATACTCAGCGGATTTTTCCTCCAGAAACACATCAAAATCCATACATACTACAGTCCAGCCTTCAAGGCCTCTGGCGGAATCATATTGAAGAAGTCTTACTTCCTCCGCATCAATAGAATAGCCTTCTCTATTATTAGGATCTGTTCCATCCCAAATATAAATTCCATTTTGCTCGAACTCAGTTCTTAAACTAAAATAACTGTTACTGCAGTCTCTTTTGACTAATGCGTGAGGAACCAAATAGAGCATATCGTAAGCAATATTCCCCAAACCACACAGTTGTTGCATTTCTTGATGATGTACACTGAAAAGATTGTCATCTGTCGTAATGATAACCTTCCCGCCAGGCATATTGTTTTTAGTCAGTACTTTGCTGCCAAGAATATCGAGATTTTGAGAGTAGGCATTAATAAATGCTACGAGGTTTTCTTTCTGCCGCAAACAATATTTCAATTTTATGTTGTTTCTGTCCCGAACTACAGACCAATCGCAAATATTGATATGGCGGACAAACTGTTGCCCGCCATCTGCAACGATGATTTTTCCATTGTCAAATAGCTTGAGAATAATGTCTCGCTCCAGATTGCTCCAGTCTTGTGCCTCGTCAATCAGTACATAGTCCCAATCTAATATGCTGTCCAAAGCACAAATCTCCTTAACCATCTCGACAGCATCATCGTCGCTCATAAACGACAACAACTCTCTCAAAATAGAATCATATTTATCAAGAAACTTGCTTCCGTTCATCTGCCCATTGAAGAGAACGGCATTTGTGAGTCGAAAAAAATACGAGTGCATTGTGTTGATGTGCAAGCAATTTGCCTCAAACATATCCGGCATTTCTGCTAAAGCAAACAACCTACGAATATCGGAAACAAGTGCCTTGTTGTATGTAAGCATCAATACGCGAGCTTGCTCCTCATCGACCAAATGTATTGCTGTTTGAATTAAGCCAACCGTTTTTCCAGTTCCTGCACGTCCACGATAAATTGACACCTTTCCTTGAGTATCAATGAGCACATTCGCCTGAAAAGCCGTGTTTGTAATTTGCTCAATTCTTCGCCGTGTCATTTCCCCCATATGAGCTTTTGTTCTTGAAAATAGTGAAAGCGCATTTTGAATTGCTTGCAACGAATTCGGATTGTAGCTTGAGTCAAAGATATAATCGAACCGCCGTTTGTACGGTGGCCTTTGCCAAATAAGGAGTTGCATCAATTCTTTGAAATCAAAGTCACTTCCTAAGACATTTGACGGCATTGTGTGACCATTATTTGTTAGCAACTTTTTTATGTCATTTGGCGTAGCCTGTGTAAACCAAATCACATTTGTCACATAGGGAGAAACCGTTAGTGTTTTTTCAAAGAACCGCATAACAGATATTTTTTGCTTATTAGATTGATCTGTCACACAGTGGCTTTTTGCACCGTATTTAACATAAAAATCTGTTCCATTGACAAAAATTCCAGAAATATCGTGCCGTTTAACTTCAATGGCGGTGCAAAAACTGGAAATCGCCACTTTGTCCCTGACTTGACCTCGTGTGTCTGTGTAAAATTCTGCATCGACTGAGTAATTCTGAACTTGACCAATCATAAGCAAATCTATATCTTTTACGGCCTGCCCCATCAAGGTTGCACTGGCAAACAGAACAATTTCTCCAATTGCAGAATCAGGGAGAGTATCCTGTATGATTTGTTTTAATTTTAGTGCAGCAGCATACTCGTCTGAAGTTCGGTCTGCACCGTATACTATGACATTTACACTCATACAAATCCCCTTATCTCTATTCGTGTAGTTCGATTGAAATCATGACTGTTCTGTATCTCCTTCATCAACGAACTCCATGATGTCTCCTACATCACATTTGAGCGTCAAGCAAATCTTATGCAGGCTTTCCATAGAGACAAATTCGTTTTTCCCCATCTTGGCAAGCACATTGAAGCTAATACCGGATGCGTCCTTCAAATCTGTCCGGTTCATTTTCTTATCGATCAACAGCTTCCAGAGCTTATCGTAGGAAATAGGCATTGCAATTCTCCGTTCCAAATTTAAACTGATTGTATTATAGCACAAAACGACAATGTTCGCAAGATAATCTCCCCAGAACGTGAGATGTTCTCTGCAAAGAAAAAGCCGTCCACAGGAGCTTGATTGCTCCTGCGGACGGCTGTGTCCTTATACTCGCCCTTTCAATCCATTTTTCTTGGCAAGCTCGCTTGCTGCGTGACGGCGCTCATCTGAATACGGAGCGGTCAATCGGACAGCGAAGCGCCTGCGGTCGATCTCAAAAGTCAGCCCGCCCTGCTCGTCATCATCGGTCTGCCTGCATAGGTCTGGATGCGCTGCCGCATACTTTGCCAGCCGTTTTTTGAGCGCGGTATTGTGCGTCTGGATTTCGACGGCTTTGCTGGCTTCGTCAAAATAGATGCAGGTCGTTTTCTGCCGCTTGGTCAGTCCAGTTTTCATATTGCCTCCATTTCTGCCTGCCCTGCGAAAACAGGCGCATTTTCAAGATTTTTTGTCAGCTCTACACCTGCAAAAGCAGGCTGATTTTGAACGGAGAGCGCCCAGGCGATACACTGTTCGACCTGGACGCTCCCATTCGATAAAATCCGTTTTTCTCAGCTCAACACAGCATCAGCGGGCATCGTCCCGCATTGCCGCTTTTTCTCTGCGTGGACGGAAGAAATGCCAGAGGTTATTGCGCTGGATCACGTCCTCGTAGCGTTGAACTTTTCCGCGAAGCTCTGCGTTCTCGCGTTCCAAGTTCGATGTGCGGAGCTTGCTGCGAACGGATTTGTACTCGGAAAGCTCCTGCTTCAGACCGGCAATCTCTTCCTTGAGCCTTGCAATCAGCCTGTTTGCCGCATCCAGAGCTTTTTGCAGCTTGGATTCCTTTTTCTCGGCTGTAATGTACTTCTTTGCAAGCGTGGACAGGCGTTCAAAATCCTCACGCTCCACGGCAACCTTGCTTGAGAAGGGAACGGACTTCGCCTCAATCTTTTCGATAGCTGCCACATTGACCTGCTGATTCTGAATTTTCTCAATCTGCTTGCCGAGCGTCGCTACCTGCTGTTCCTGCTGGCGGTTCTGCTCTGTGAGTTCTGCCAGCCGTGCCTGCTCCTGCTGCACCTTGAACTGCGTCACGGTCAGGTGTTCCTCCGAACTGCCGCGTTCGCCGCGCTCCACATCGTCGTACCCGGCGTCGCGCATATACCGGAAGAAATCATCCTGCAAAACGCTGTAGGATTTTTTGAGAACGGGCTTGCCCTTGGAACTTAAAATCGGCTCACCGTTCTCGTCCAGCGCAGGCTTGGAAGCCCACTTCTTGCTCATGCTGACCTGCTGAATCGTCTCCTTGACCATCCCCACCAGAGATTTATCCTTGCAGCGTTTCGACCACAGGATTTGTTTCTCCACGACGGGGATATAGATCACATGAAGATGATAGTGGTACACGTCTTGTCCCAGCGCGTCGGACATGGCGCGGTTGCGCTCGTCGGCGTGCATGACTGCCGAAAGGACGTATTGCTCACCGCCGACAATTTTGATTGCAGCTTTGTAGGCATCGGCGTAAAATTGTTTTGCAAATTCATAGCCGCCGTGGTTGAAGAAGTACGCGGAGTTGACGTCGAAGATCAGCTCTCCGAATTTCTCAGCGTCTGCTTTCAGACCGCGGGTGGAAATCACGCCGTCAGAGCGCATCTGCTCGAACATCTCCTTATACCCGGCGGTTGGTGTTTTGAAATGGACGTTGTATGGCGTCCGTTCAGGAACGATGTCCTGATTGACATACGACGATTTTTCGCGCTCGTTGTGTGCTTGCGCGTTGCCGATGTCTGCGTCTTTCATTCTTGCGTTTCTTGCGCTGGTACGGTGAATACCGTCGCCTCTTGCCATAGGCAGTTTACCTCCTGATTTCAGATTGTGCAGGACGGGTAGTTTTCGGGGAGGCACTTCTGCGGAAGTGTAATAACCCACTATGATACTTTCATCCTGCGGCTGCAAAGTATCGTGGGCTCTCCGAGGGGGTATGCGGCTTCTGCGGAAGCCTCTGCCGGTTTTGCGGTTTGCAGTGTGGATACAAACCGCAAAAACCAGCGTGGTCAGCAGCTTATTTACAGATAACCTCTGCTCATAATCTTCTGCCCACATCCATCTCAAACTCTGCGGAGTTTTCGATGGGGACGAGGGACGCGAGGAGACAGCAGCCCATGCGCTGCCGTGTCTGCCAACCACAGGAGCGTGGCACGCTCCTGTCACAGCTCCCATGGAGGAACAGTCCATCGATAGCTCTGCGGAACGCCGCGCCGGTCAAGATATTCCTGCCGTGCCTGTTCGCGTTCTTCCTCAGTCGGTGCCGTTTTGTACCGGGAATAGAGTTGCCGGTTCAGCATGGCGTCGAGCTTCTGCTCCAAGCCCCGACAGATTTCATCTTCGTATTCATCCTCGCCCCGCAGATGGTACATGGCGAGGTCGAGGAACAGGCCATAGGGGATTTGCACAGTTTTCATGTTACTTCGCTCCTTTCCGCGACGGTCGCAACGATTGCGACGGTTGGTTTGACGGTATCAGATTTACCGTCGCAACCGTCGCAGCCGTCGCGCGGCTTATTTACTTTCAGTATCATAGGTCAGCGTAATACGCCGCCCTTCGTGCCGAACCTTGTTCTCATAGTGGACGCGGTATTCGTCCAGCAGCCTGCCAGACTTCACATTCAAATACTTACTCAGCACGTTTGCTGCCATGCCGGCATGGACGGCATCGGCAAGCTCGGAGGGCGAGCCTGTCCATACCGGCTGTTCTGCGGACACAAGCCTTGAAACGGATTCCAGAACATGATCGGGCGGTTCTATGTGCAGCTCGTTTTCCACCTTTTCAAGATTCCAGATCTGCGTATCGGCGTCCTTTTTCAGATAGAGGATTTGATCCTGCTGGTCACGTCCTACCACGTCGATAGTTGCCTCCAGCGCCGTGCGCTTTTTCTTCTGCATGAGAAGCGACCCGTCCGCGCAGCCGAGCAGTCCTGTTGTACCGGAGATCATTTCAAAGCTGTCACCGGCAGGCTGCTTGCGGGTGTGGTGGACAGTCAAAACGCAGATGCAGTGCTTGTCGGCAAATTGCTTGAGCTTACCGATGATCTCATAATCGCTGGCGTAGCTGTATGCCTCGCCGCCGACTTCCCGGATTTTCTGCATGGTGTCAATGATAATGAGTTTGGTGTCGGGATGCTCCCGCACGAAATTCTCAAGCTGCTCGTCCAGCCCATTTCCGATCTTACCCGCCGCAGTTGCAAAGTGCAGCCGGTCAGTGTCGTTGACACCGTACATCATGAACATACGGCTCTGGATGCGCTGAAAATCATCTTCCAGAGCGAGGTACAGCACCGTGCCGGGATTGACTTCGCAGCCCCACAAGGCTTCGCCCGTGCTGACATGATAGGCAATCTGTGCCACCAGAAACGACTTGCCGATTTTCGGCGCACCCGCGAGGATGTACGCGCCCGCGTAGAGCAAGCCGTCGATAATGGGCGGTCTGCTCTGATATGCAGTCTGATACAGCTCGGTCATGGAAATCGTGTGCAGGTAATGCGGGTCTGTCAACCGCTGCATCCTTCGGTAGATTTCGTCCAGATTTTCCGCACTGTTTTGAAAATCACCGTTGATTTCTTCTTCAAAAGCGGATATACTGTTTTCAGTTGAATTGTGAAGCGACTGCCCATCATCTGCGCCAACAGATGTGTCCGGGGCGGTCGTTTTCTTTTTGCAGATTTCATTCTCCATAGGCATTTTCCCCCTTCATGCCGTCCATGATGGCGGCGATCATTTCAATCACATCCAGCAGCTCGTCATTTACGCTGCCGCCCGCTTCAATGCGCCGCAGCTCGTTCAGCACAGCGGCAAGCTGGTCGCGCAGCGCTTTGTAGACCCGTGGATTGCCCTGTACCACCACGTCCCTGCAAGTCAGGCGGCGGGTGATGTAATCCTGCTTCGTCAGCCCGGAGAGACTGACAAAGGTTTCAATTTGTGCGTCTTCTTCCGGGGAGACCCGGAAAGCAACGGTCTTGTTGCGCCAGCGGTTGTGATTGTCCCGGTTTTTCAGTGACATTTTAATTGCTCCTTTCGACGTTCAATTTATCTGCCATTTCCTTTTGCACAGTAGGAAACAGGTGCGCGTACCGGTAGGTGATCTCCACGCTTTCGTGTCCAACGCGATTGCCGATGGCAACGGCAGAATAGCCCATGTTGATAAGTAGGGAAACGTGGCTGTGTCTCAAATCGTGGATTCTGATGACTTTGACACCCGACGCCTTGCAGCCAAACGCCATGCCGCGCTTCAAGGCATACTTGGATAGTGGAAAAATGCGGCTGTCCGATTCCAGTCCGTAAAGCTGCTTGAAGTAGTCCTGTATCTCGTCGCAGAGGAAGTCAGGCATCTGGATCACGCGGTTGCTTTTCTTCGTTTTCGGCGTGGTGATAACGTCCTTGCCCTGTAGCCGCTGATAGGATTTATTGATGCGGAGCGTTTTCTTCTCAAAATCGAAGTCCGCAGGCGTCAGTGCCAGCAGCTCACCCTCGCGGATGCCACACCAGTACAGGATTTCAAAGGCGTAGTACAGCATGGGCTTGTCCATCATGGCGTCGATGAATTTTAGGTATTCTTCCTTCGTCCAGAACAGCATTTCCTTCGGCTGCTCGCTGCCCATATTCCCGGCCTTTGCAGCGGGATTGATCTGTAAGCCGTAATACTTGATGGCGTGGTTGAAAATACAGCTCAGTTGGGTATGAACGTTCTTGAGATAGTCCGGGGAATAGCTTTCGCCGCTTGACTTGGTGTGCTGCCGTATCTCGTTCTGCCAGTCGATCACATCACGGGCGGTGATTTCCGAGAGCTTGCGCTTCTTGAAATACGGCAGGATCTTTGTGCGGATGATATGCTCCTTGCTGAGCCATGTGTTGAGCTTCAGCTTGGGCTTGACGTCCTTTTCATAGAGCGCCACAAAGCTCTCGAAGCTCATATTGACATCAGCCTGCTTCTGCATCAGAAACTCGCGTTCCCATGCCTGAGCCTCTTTCTTGGTCGCAAAACCGCGCTTCAATTTCTGCTGGCGCTCACCGCGCCAGTCGGTATAGCGAAACTGCACATACCATGAGCCGTTCTTCTTGTCCTTAAACGCTGCCATTCAATTCCCTTCTTTCCTTCGGTTCTCTCGTTCCGTAGAACTTCTCATGGAAGAACTTGCGGTCGATCCTGCCTGCAATGGTGATGCAACCGGTCTTTCGCAGCTCTTCGTTCAGCTCACGGATGAGCTTGTACGCATACGGAACCGATACGCCAAGCTCTTCCGCAACTTCATTTACTCTCATAAAAATTTCTCCTGCCATAGGCAAAATACCTTCCTTTCCTGATTTGTTGTTGATTGAGTCGCCGTTCTATCCGCAGGACTCTGGCAGGCAACCCTTTTCGGCGCTGTGCCGTTTTCTTTCCTCTTTGGCACGCTCGTCTCATCGCGTGCTTCCCCGGAGAAAGTATCCCTTGGACGGTCATTCAGTTTTGCGGTTTTTGGATTTCACCCCCCACTCACCTTACAACGGACATTTTTTCTGCATTTGTTGACTATCCTAATTGTAAAATTTCTATGAATTAAGCTAATATGCTTAGCTTGCAGCTATTGTACTATACATATTGGTTTAAGTCAAGCCGGTTTGCAGGAAAATATTAAATAAATCTGCTTAGAATTTTCTTGACGAAATTAAACATATCTGCTATACTCGTTATCAAAGACAACCGACACAGGAGATGGCTATTATGGCGATTGGTGAACGCATCCACTTTTTCCGCACGATGCGGGGCATGACGCAGAAATACCTTGGCATGGCGCTGGGCTTTCCGGAGAAATCCGCAGATGTCCGCCTTGCACAGTACGAGAATGGTTCCAGAACGCCTAAAGCGGACGTGACCGCTGCGCTGGCACAGGTGCTTGACGTTTCGCCCAAGGCGCTGGATGTACCGGACATTGACTCCTATGTGGGGCTGATGCACACGCTGTTTACGCTGGAGGATAACTACGGGCTCAAAATCAGCGAGATGGATGGAGAAGTCTGCCTGAAGGTCGATGTGCGGAAGAGCAAGGACTCTGCCCGGCTGCATGAGATGCTTTGCTCATGGCAGCAGGTCGCTGCCATGTTGGAGGCGGGTGAGATCTCCAAAGAGGATTACGACAAGTGGCGCTACCACTACCCGGAGTTTGACGCTACCCAGAAATGGGCAAAGGTCATGTCTCAGAGATTGAGTGATACGTTATTGACGCAAATGAAGGGAGAAGAGTGAATTGGACGATTTAACAGCTCAAATTATGGACAATAATAAATGGCCATCCTTACAGTTACCCGAAAACTTAGACCTCCTTAACGAATTAGCCGATAACAGCTTTTTATTAGGTTCTTTTGAAGGGAAGCTTGCCGGAACTCTTATGTACCATCAAATTCTGGAGGCTATGTGTATGCATCTTCTTGATGATTGCCATTTTCTCATCCAGCTTTCGGTATACCCTGCTACAATCCAATTCAAGTTACCAACAGATAAAATGTTTGGCTATTATATAGGAGAATTAAAAAGTTCTATAAGCTTTTATAAAAAAGATGAGTTCATCCAAAAAGCAGAGCAATTCAATATGTATCGAGTTAATGCCGTTCACAAGATGAGAAGATCTAATCTTACTCAATTATCCAAGGAATTGGATAAAGTAAAACCTTGCTTTGATGAACTGTATAATCTGTACGATAAAATCCAAGATTCTTTTCGTGTGGACTTTCATGGTTTCAAGAAAGATGTGTTTATTGATTATCTTACTGAAGAAGAGCAGGAGCAATATTGGGGATAAAAAGAGAGCTAACTGACTAATCAAAATCAGTTAGCTCTCTTTTTATGAATAATGAAATTCTGTTGCCAAATCGTTGCCGCAAGGGGCATCAAGGCTTAAAAAGTCCAGTGTTTACGGACTTTTTTGAACCTATGAAATTATTCCCACTCCACCGTGGCGGGGGGCTTGGAGGTGATGTCGTAGCAAATTCTGTTGATGTGCTTTACCTCACCCACGATGCGGCCGGACACCTTGTCCAGCAGCTCGTAGGGCAGGCGCGACCATGTGGCGGTCATGAAGTCCTGACTCTGCACCGCCCGCAGCGCCAGCGTATAGTCGTAGGTGCGCTCGTCGCCCATGACACCCACGCTGCGCAGGTCGGTCAGCACGGCGAAGAACTGGCTGGTGCTGCGATCCAGACCCGCCAGACGCATTTCCTCCCGGAAGATGGCGTCTGCGTCCCGCAGGATGGCCAGCTTGTCCTCCGTCACCTCGCCAATAACGCGGATGGCCAGACCGGGGCCGGGGAACGGCTGACGCCACACCAGCTCATCGGGCAGACCCAACTCCGTACCCAGCTTGCGTACCTCGTCCTTGAACAGGCGGCGCAGCGGCTCCACGATCTCCTTGAAATCCACGCAGTCGGGCAGGCCGCCCACGTTGTGGTGGCTCTTGATGACCACGCTCTCGCCGCCCAGACCGGACTCCACCACATCGGGGTAGATGGTGCCCTGTGCCAGGAAGTCCACGGCGCCGATCTTCTTGGCTTCCTCCTCGAAGACGCGGATAAACTCCTCGCCGATGATCTTGCGCTTGTGCTCCGGCTCGGTCACGCCGGCCAGCTTGCTCAGGAACCGGTCGCCGGCGTTCACGCGCCGCACATCCACGTGGAACTGGTGCTTCATCACCTGCTCCACCTGATCGCCCTCGTCCTTGCGCAGCAGGCCGTGATCCACGAAGATGCACGTCAGCTGGTCGCCCACGGCGCGCTGCAGCAGCGCCGCCGCCACAGAGCTGTCCACGCCGCCGGACAGCGCCAGCAGCACCCGGCCGCTGCCGATCTGGCGGCGGCATTCCGCCACGGCCTCGTCCAGATAGGACGCCATGGTCCACTCGGCGCTGAAGCCGCAGATGCGGTACAGGAAGTTTTCCAGCACCTGCGTGCCGTATACCGTGTGCAGCACCTCCGGGTGGAACTGTACGCCGTACAGCTTCTTCTCCGCGTTCTCCACAGCGGCAAAGCCGCAGCCTGCCGTGGTGGCGATGACCCGGAAGCCTGGCGCCATGCGCTCCACCTCCACGCCGTGGCTCATCCAGCACACGGACGTCTCCGGCACGTTTTCGAACAGGGGAGAGGCGATGTGGGTCAGCTCGATCTTGCCGTACTCCCGCGTCTCCGCCTTGCGGCACTGGCCGCCCAGCAGATGCATCATCAGCTGCTGCCCATAGCAGATGCCCAGCACAGGGATGCCCATTTCGAACAGCGCCTTGTCCACCATGGGGGCGTTGGGCTCGAACACGGTGGCGGGGCCGCCGGTGAGGATCAGCGCGTCCGGCGCGAAGGCGCGGATGTCCTCCATGCTCAGGCGATAGGACTTGATCTCGCAGTATACGCCGCACTCGCGGACGCGCCGCGCCACCAGCAGGTTATACTGCCCGCCGAAGTCCAGAACCAAGACCTTTTTCATGTCAGCTATCCTCCCGGAAACGGATCACGCCGTTCTCGGCGCTGTCGATAATGGCCAGCGACTTGATGGGATACCCCTCCCGGCGCAGGCTGTCGCCGCCGTCCTGAAAGCCCTTCTCCACCGCCACGCCGATGCCGACCAGCGTTGCGCCGGCCTTGTTGACGATGTCGATCAGGCCGCGCATGGCGTAGCCCTTAGCCATAAAGTCGTCGATGATGAGCACTTTGTCATCCTTGGTGATCCAGTCCTGGCTCACCAGCAGCGTGACCTTCTTTTTATAGGTATAAGAAAAGATATCGCTCTGGTACAGGCCGCCCTCGATGTTGTCGCTCTTGGCCTTCTTCGCAAAGACCATGGGAACGCCGTACCGCTGGGCGCAGATGGTGGCCAGAGCGATGCCGCTGGCCTCCGCGGTCAGAACCATAGTGATATCTTTTACGTCAAAATACTTGGCGAACTCGTCCGCCATCGCCCCCATCAGAGCCGTATCGACCCGATGGTTCAAAAATCCGTCCACCTTGATGATGTCGCCGGGCAGGACGCGACCTTCCCGCAGGATGCGCTCTTTGAGCTGCTGCATGACCACTACTTCCTCTCAAAAATATAAATATAACCATCGATTGACAAGGGCAAACACGCCTGACAGCGCGTCTTTCCGGCGCTTTTTGCCCTTTTCGCCTTGCTGGGCGTCAGCCCAGCGGCGTCTCAAAAACCAAAAATCACTCGAAAATCCATCGCTGGCAGGTGCGGAGCAGTTTTGCCGGAGCAGAAATGTGTCCAGACAAGAAAAGACCCGCAGAGAATACTTGCCGTATTGTCAAGGGGCTTGACGCAGTATGGGCGCATTTCTGCCCGTCAAAACCGTGTCTGCCCTTGTCAATCGATGGTAGTATCCCCACTATACCTGATTTCGCGGGGAAAAGCGACAGGGAAAAACAGAGAACTATTTCTCTGTGTTCCCCCGCTTTTTGTCGGTTTTGCCGGGGCGTAAAGCCCCTGTTATTGCTTGGATAAGCTGTCCTTGACGAAGGAGGCGAACCGCTCCGCCGCGGCGGACTGCGGCACGTCGCTCAGAAGGCACATGTCCACGCTGCGCGCCGGTATTTCAAAGGTGGTGTGCAGCTTCTTCAGCCGCCCGCTTTCCAGATCCTTCCGGACGAACTCCTCCGTCACGCCGGCCACGCCAAAGCCGATGGCCGCCAGATCCACCAGCAGGCTCCGGGCGCCCAGCTCAATCTCCGGGTTCAGCTTCAGCCCGTTCTGCAGGAAGAACCGCTCCAGATACAGGCGGCTGGACGCCTTGCGCTCCAGCAGGATCAGCGGGAACGCGGCGATCTCCTCCAATGTATAGGTGTGGTCGAAGTCGCAGGGATATCCGGCACCCGCCACGAAAATGGCGTGGGTGTCGAAGCAGGGATACAGCAGCAGGGAGGAGGTGTCCGACGGCGTGCTGGCAAAGGCGATGTCCACCTTGCCGGAGCGCAGAAGCCCCAGCACCTTGTGGCTGCGGCCAGAGATGATCTGAATGTGGATGGCCGGATGCTCCTTGTGGAACTCGTCCAGATAGGGCAGCAGGAACTGGCTGGTGACGGTGTCACTGGCGCCGATGGTCAGCTGCCCCATTTGCAGCTCCCGGGTCTGGCTCAGCTTCTCCTCACCTGTTTCCAGCAGTCCCATGGCGCTGCGCACATATTCATACAGCATCTGTCCCTCGGCGGTCAGGGACACGCCCCGGCTGTTCCGGGCGAACAGACGCGTCTGAAGATCGCGCTCCAGCTGCTTGATGGACTGGCTCACGGCGGACTGGGAGATATACAGCGCCTGCGCCGCGGCGGTGATGTTGCCCACCTCCGCCACCTCCTTGAACACACGGTACAGCTCCAGCTTAACGGACATAGTATGCGCCTCCTATTAGCTCCGGCAATATGTGCGCCGGTCAATATCTGGTGTGATTATAGCAGAAAATCCGGCGAATGCAAGGGGAAAATACGGATTCCTGTGGCTTTTTCCCTTGCATACGCCGCCGCGGTGTGGTAGAATCGGACTGTTGAGAAAAGGAGAGTGCCTATGAACCGACTGAAAGATCTCTGGGGCGGACAGGACGCCATCAATCGCGTGGCCTTCATCGCTGCCATCGCCGCCTTTGCCTGGTGCATCGTGCAGGGACACGGACTGTACGGCGTGGTGTTCGCCGTGGTCATCCTGTTTTTGATCATCAGCCGCCAGAACCAGCGGGAGAAGCGCTTCAGCCGTCTGTACGGCACGATGTATTTCCCCATGCCTGACGGCGAGCTGGTGCCCCGCTCCTTCGAGCAGGTGAAAAACGAATATGTCCACGGCGCCCAGAGCAACTATGCCGACCGCAAGGTGGAGCTGCGCTTCCCGTGGTGGTATCTCAACAGCGCCGGGGACATCGATACCGGCTTCGGCCTGACCGTCCGCATCGGGGACAGGCAGGAGCTGGCGGACGAGGCGCGGCTCATGCGCCGGGGCGACAACGTCCGCGTGGTGGGCACGCTGGTGGCCGAGAGCCGCCAGTACTTCTACATCGGCAAGCTGGAGGAGCTGCAGCGCATCTCCGAAAAGGAGCTGTACCCGCTGAAGGAAAAATAAAAGCTTGGCTCCGTGCGCCCGGAACAGGCGCGCGGGACTGAGATAAAGAAAAGGAGAACACTATTATGAGCTTTATGATCGAAACATCCGCCCGCCACATCCACCTGACCCAGGAGACGGTGGAGAAGCTGTTCGGCGAGGGCTATCAGCTGACCATCCGCAAGCCCCTGTCCTATCCCGGCCAGTACGCCTGCAACGAGCGCCTGACCATCGTCGGCCCCAAGAAGGAGATGGCCAACGTGTCCATCCTCGGCCCCACCCGTAAGGCCGATCAGGTGGAGGTCTCTGCTACCGACGCCCGCACGCTGGGCATCGACGCGCCCATCCGCGAGAGCGGCGACGTGAAGGGCAGCGGCGCATGTAAGCTCATCGGGCCGAAGGGCGAGGTGGAGCTGTCCGAGGGTGTTATCATCGCCAAGCGCCACCTGCATGTGCTGGAGAACGAGGCCAACGAGATGGGCATCAAGAACGGCGACATCATCAAGGTGGCCTGCGGCGGCGAGGGTCGTAAGCTGATCTTCGACGACGTGGTCGTCCGCGTCAACAAGGACGGCGCCACCACCATGCACATCGACACCGATGAGTCTCAGGCCGCCAACAACCCCACCGTGGGCGAGCTGGTTCGCTGACAAGAGCATAAAAGCGTAGAAAATGACCACCCGAAAGGGTGGTCATTTTCGTAGGGGACGATGCCCACATCGCCCCGCCCATGTCATTCCGAGCCAGTGACCGTGTCACTGGCGTGGGAATCCGTCCTTCCACAAATCCCTCCGTCAAAATCACAACAATTCCCCGCCAAATTTTGTGCACCTCTCCAAAATATGAAA
>ENA-ORTG01001335-ORTG01001335.1-human-gut-metagenome-genome-assembly--contig:-NODE-1335-length-22890-cov-3.188570_pt1 | contig 22890 bp, 16 predicted proteins | sample MGYA00241906_ERZ509176 | MGnify/ENA primary metagenome ERZ509176 (study PRJEB26280, sample SAMEA2338811) | human gut metagenome | biome: human gut; feature: human-associated habitat; material: faeces...
GGATGTAAATAAATGCCGGAATACCGATCCACCATACAACAGGATTGCCGAAAGCACTGATTCCCTCTTTGACTGCATCGGTCAGATATCCGGAATAGTACCAGATCGGGCGGACCATAGTGGGCCACTGATACCAGGAAGAGGAATAAGGATGCGTTGCCTCCAGGCCGCTGTGATAGTTGAACATGGAAGTCTGGTTGGTCAGCATACGGTCAAAAAGTCCCGGATGGGAATTGTCTACAAATGGCAGGTAGGACAACAGATAGATCACTGCCGGAACCAGCACGAAAAAGGTCAGGCAGAAGTCGATCGTCTTTACCGTATAATCCGGGAATTTCTTTACAATCTGCTGATGCTCCATGCCGTTGGTGCTTTTTCCGGGATGGGCTTTGGCATAGAGGTATTCCCGGTAGCGTCGCAGCAGATGCGCAAAAAACAGCAGTGCCAGTCCACAGCCCGCATAGATACCGGTCCATTTGCTGGCAATTCCCAGTCCCATGCAGATGCCGCATAAGCCCAGAGGCACAAAGGTCTTATACAACGGTGTATCGTAAAAACTCATAGAACAATAGTAGTACATAAAATAGTACATTGCAATCACAAAGAATGTGATATAAACATCGATGGTGGCAATCCTTGTCTGCGTAAAATGCATAAAATCAAAGGCAAACAGGAAGCAGGCCAGAGCTGCCGCAGGAGTATTCCTTGTCATTTTTTTCCCCAGCAGGTAGATAAACGGCAGCATGGCAATGCCGAACAGAGTACCCATGATACGCCAGCCGAAAGGATTCATTCCAAAGATGGCAACACCCAGGGCGATGAAGATCTTGCCCAGAGGCGGGTGGGTATTTTCGTAGGTCGGCAGGCCGTGAAGGAACTCGTAAGCCGTGCGTGCGTGATAGATTTCATCGAAATACATGCTGTTGCGGAAGGAATAGCGTTCCGGGTACAGATCGCTTTCGTCAAACAGTGTAGGGTAGGCATCTGCGTTCAACGGGCGTGTGATGTTGCCATTCGCGTCCAGGAAGACCAGTTCAATCAGAGAGGCATCATTATCCGTCAATGACAGACGCAGATATCTGGTTGTGGCAGACATATCAGAAGTACTGTTTTCTGTGGCCTGTGTCAGCAGATCCTGCAGGGAGACATCCTGCCAGGTGAAGACATTGTTTAAAATGATCTCACCGAGATAAGTCCAGGAGTCTTCGGCATTACTTTTGACATCCATCCCAAAATGTCGCTGGTGCCAGGGAGCCAGATAACTGGCCATAGTCACAGGCAGCGCATCTTCGGGGAATTCCAGCTCGATGGCCTGTAATTCTCCCGACATATCGTAAGTTGTTGTCGGAGCTTTGCGGTCTCCCAGATCATAGAGGGCAAAGCAACTGTACAGAATACCGATTGCCAGCAACAGGCACAGATCCGGTTTCGTGAAATGGATTCTCTCTTCGGAAGGAATGGGCTCCAGGGGAGAGAGAAAATATTCTCGAAGTCTTTGTCCGAGTCCTGCGGCAGATCTTGTGGAAGCAGTATGCCCGGAAGCTCTACGGCCTGTTGCGGTCTGCGTCTTCGCATTGGTGGCAGTCCCTGTTTCATCGTGAACATAATATTTCCAGATGATCTTATAGAAATAATACAGGCAGCACAACATTCCGGCAGATACCAGCAGAATGATGGGAGCCTTGCGGTCATAATTCTGCGGATCGTAATGGTACAGCACATTGGCGGTGTTGTAAAAATGCAGCACTGCAAATCCACTGAAGCATTTCCAGAGAGGTGTAGAGGGCCGGTACAGGCAGCAGAAAAGCAACAGGGCCAGAGCGGGATACATATAACGCTCATGCATACGGACGGAGAACAGGAACATCGTCAGGATGATAAAGGCACCGAGACAGAAATATCTTGAAGGCTCTTTCCGGCAGCGGGCTGCAATAAGGAAGGTAAAGAGTACGATCAGCAGGATCACGATAGTGCCCCAGGTCTTACAGGGCAGGAAGAGGAAAATCGTGTTCTGGTCGACCCAGTTCATTCCTAATAGTCCCCAGAAATTGTAGGCATTGATGGCTGCATATTCATAGGATCCCAACGTTGAAGTATATTGTGAGATTGCAGCGGTTAATCCGAAAGGAGCGCACAGAAGGAGCATCCCGCAGATGACAACCAGACCACCGCACAAATTATAGAAGAATTTCCGCCAGGAAAAATCCTGTAAGAACACATGGTCCCAGATCCCTGCCAGCAGTACCGGCGTGAAGATCAGCATCTGTGGCTTTAACAGGACACCCAGTCCGTAGACAGCATAGGCAGGAAGCAGGTTTCCCTTCATGAGGAACAGGCACATAAGGATGATCATCAGCGTGTATACGGAATCCACCTGTCCCCAGCAGGAAGAATTCAGAATGACCGCCGGTTGGAACAGATACGCAGAGGCAGCAAAGATTCCCTGCAGATCGGAAAAATGCAGTCGCTTTACCGCCTCTCTGTAGAGTAGAAACCCACAGGCAATATCACAGAGAATTGCGGGTAATTTTAACAGTAAAATATGCAGATCGGAATAATAAGGAATCTGCAGCAGAGATCGTAACGCTCCGATCAGATACAATACATACATGAAACCGGGCGGATAGTCCGTAAACATCTCGGCAGAATAGAACTGCCCTGGCCCTAAAGTGAAAATCCGGTCAGCCCAGGCTGCAAAACAGGCGATATCATTACTGAAGCCGTGGGTGGTGTATGCAAGGAGCAGGCGCAGAAGCAGGGCACCTCCAAATACAAGCAACAGAAGAGAACGCCGGTTGCTTGTATTGTGGAAATGAGAACTGTTCTGAAAGCCTGTATAGCAGACACCGCACAAAAGCAGTGAAAGCAGTGCAAAAAGATGTATCATAAGATTTTATTCCCCCAATAGTTTCTTATTTAAAGTCATACCTTAAAAATATCAAAAAATAACTCTTTCGTAAAGACGAATGCGGAAAAATAAGGTATAATCATTAACAAATTATAACGATTCTTGCAGGAAGGGGAAACTGGCATGAAAAATAAAAAAGCGGAAAATGCGATCACAGCAGTGCTGGCGGCAGCGGTACTGCTGACCGGAGGAATGAGTCTGCATTCTTATCTGTCAGAGCAGAGAGCAAAAAATGAATACGATGCCATCCGCCAGGAGGTGGTGGCAGAGCCTGCGGCGGGGGAAACACAGGAAGAGATTGCGGAGAAAAATTATCCGGAGCTGCAGATCGACTTTGCCGAACTTATCAGGACCAACCAGGATTTTCGTGGATGGCTCTATTTCCCGGCATTGGACATCAGTTATCCGGTGGTACAGGGGGAGGACAATGACTATTATCTGAAGCATTCCTTCGAGGGGGAGAGTGTGAATGCTGGATGCATTTTCATGGACTGTGGGGCTTCAGCAGACTGGTCAGACAGGAATACCTTTGTATTCGGACATAATATGCGGGATGAGAGCATGTTTGGGGCTTTTAAAAATTTGCTGAAGGGGACGGCAAGCTGCGAGGAGAATCCTTACTTCTATATATACACGGAAGATAAAGTCTACATTTATGAGATTTTTTCCTATTATGAAACAAAGAGTACCAGTGACCGTTTTGCCACGTTTACCTCAGATGCCTCCTATGATGATTATGTGCAGTGGGCCACGGAACATTCCCTGTATGCTTCAGATGCAGACTTAAGTGACAGGGGAAATATCGTATCCCTATCTACCTGCTACGGCTCATCCGGTACAAAAAGGCGGGCTCTGATCCATGGAGTCCTGACAGAAACGGCTGTATACTAAGGCTTATGTTACAAAAATAGCAAATGATACTGAAAAGATCAAAAATATAATAAAAATCTGAACCTTTTTTGAAATGGCGCCAGTCTTAATGATTGTAAAGAGGAACGAAAACGTTTAAAGACGTTGAAACACGCAGTTTCATTGAGGGAGAAATCAGATGAGCAGATTTAGCAAGTATGTAAGGGAAAAAGTGGTAAAGGTTCTGGTGACAGCACTGGTTGTAGGTTCTGTTGCAGGGAACGAAGGGATTGCTGTGCAGGCAGCAGGTACGGATTTAAATGATCCATTTTCATTTGTATTATATACAAATGAATTTGTATCCTCAAATCTGGACCATATTGAGGGAAATGCCGCAATTAAAGAATTAAAGGTTTCCATGGTAAGCTATGGGGGAAAATCTTATCTGGGAGATCTTTCTGCTCCGAATCAGATTCTTAAATATACAGCGTCAGGCAGAACAGACGAAAAGGAACTGATAATTCCCCTTACTAATTCTGACGGAACCCAGAACTCTGTTGAGCGGGAAGTGACTGGACAGGGTTATAATATTATAGCTGGTGAAAATAAATTATATACTGGAAATCTTCTGAAGAACTGTGAGGTATGGGATACAGATATTGCATCTGAGATCAGCAATGTCCTGGCAGGTAATATGGTACAGAAAAGCAAAGATTTATATGCTATGGCGAATGAAGACAGCGATACACAACTGGTATTGAATGTAACAAGTGCTGAGTTAAATACCAGGATGGAAGACTATGACAAAGAGATCACTGGCGCAGCTTTTTATGGAAAAACAGTTGTGGTAAATGTAAGTGATTCCGGTACAGTGAATATTACCGGCTGGATGAATGCGCATGGTGCAAAAAAGCAAGCATTGGAACATCAGCTGTGGGCAGACAGAATTATTTGGAACTTTGGCAATGCAACAGAAGTTAATGTAAATTCTATTTTCGGATATATTCTGGCTCCGAATGCAACTGTCTATAATGGCGGAACTGTTGTCGGAGGCATCATAGCGGATAAGTATAAGCAGGGTGGAGAGATTCACTGTCCGTGCGAACCGGATGAGCCGGAACCTACGCCGACACCGACGGTACCGGTGGTAACCGAAGAGCCTACGCCGACACCGACGGTACCGGTGGTAACCGAGGAGCCTACGCCGACACCGACGGTACCGGTGGTAACCGAAGAACCTACACCAACACCAACCGCAACACCTGACACCCCGGATGAACCCGATACTCCGGACGATACACCAGATGATCCCGGTACACCGGCAGATCCCGGCACACCGGCCGGTGGAATCCCGGACACCCCGCAGGTACTTGGTGCAAGACGCCGCAGAATGGTGACCATCGAGGATGAGACAGTTCCCTTGGCGGACAGAGCAGTCCTCGGAGCATCCAGACGACCGCAGACCAGCGATGACTCCGATGCCTGGAATCTGGGCTTTGCCTTTTCCCTGACGAGTCTGGGAGCATGGCTTGTTCTTAAGCGAAAAGAACATTAAACAGGAACGGAACGACAGCCGATCTTAGCTGTAAAAGTATAAAAGGATCAGAATCTTGAAAAATTTTTCAAATTCTGGTCCTTTTTTCCATTTGGCGCAGTCTTACTTATTAGGAGAGTAAAAAGAAGTAATAAAAACAGAAATACTGGTTTTGAGGGGAAACAGAAATGAAGTTAAAAAACGTAATACAGACCAAACTGGCAAAAACTCTGGTAGCGGCACTGATGATCGGCAGCATCTCCAACACCGGATTTACGGTACAGGCGGAAGAAGCAACGCAGAATGAGCAGAACGATGTTGTTGAAATGGCAAGTGCAAGCGGAAACGACAGCGTTGTTGCTGTAAAAGAGAAAACCTATCCCACCATCAAAACGGTGATTCTTGCTGGAGGCACCATGGCAAAATATGTGGGAGGACAGGTAGCCAGCCCCAACGTATGGCCCAATAATTACAAGCCGGCAAACGGAGATTTTTCATTGTTTGCAGGTCATAAGATGACTTTGGATGATGCTGAAACCTTTAAATATCTTTCTGTGGATAATACAGGGGTAGATGCCGAAGGAAAGTTAACCGGAAGTAACGGGGCAAGCTGGCAGTGCGTTGGATTCGTAGCATTAGATGTAAACAAATATTCTGACTGCAAGCCCGCAGATTTGTTACACTATGTTTATTACGGTGGAGACAGCGAAGGCACTTCCTATTATAAAGAAAACTGCGGAAAAACCCTTGAGGATGTAAAACAGTATGTGAATGACAACAACGGCGTCTTGTATGGTGAAAATGTAACGGAAAGTTTTATGAATCAGTTGCTCACCACCGGTCGATCCTTCAGTGGAGTCACCATTGCCACGGTATGGTATGTGACCACACCCACAGAGACCTGGATCAATTATGACGGATACGATTACAGGATTCCCGGGGTATCCGCAGTAGATTATTATGAATATCCCACGGGAACGGTAACTTTTGAACAGAATGAGAACGGCGCAGTGTTCCATTATATTTCCGAAGGTATTACCATTACTACAACTCCGGAACTGGAACAGCATTGGGAAAGCGGCACCGGCAGGGTGACCTATGATGCAACGATCACCATTACGATCCACAGCAATGCCCCGGACAAGGTAAGAATCAATCTGTCCGATGCCATCGGTTATCTGAACGGTACCGTGGCAGGAGGAAATGCGGCAGAGCCCGGAGATACCCTGTACTACAACATAAAGCTGGTAAATGAGAGTAATAAGGAGTATCAGTATGATCCTGCAAAGGCCACGATCGGTACGATCCCGGCAGCGCCTAAGGCAGGAGAGAAAGTAACGGTTCTGTCCAGTGGTTTTGAAGGTTATGAGATCGGTGAAGTGGGAGCGTTCTGTACATTGCCCCGCCGTATTTTAAATGCTCCGTTACGGGATCTCGGAATCACCGCAGGTAAGGTTACGGATGCGATTGTCGGAGAGGCTCTTTTGAAAAAAGGATATGGCAGCGAAGAAATGAAGCCGGAAGAGGTTACGCAGAGCTGCCTGGCACAGTATTACTTAGACTGGTTCAACAATACTTCCAGAGAAGAAGGAAATAAGGTCTACGGCTTTTCAGAACTTACGGCAGAGGAACTGGCAATCCTGACCAACGGAACCGCCGATACCACAGTAGCGGAGAGCTGTTCTGCAGTAGCAGATGCTTTATATTACACGACATATCATAATGTATATACTTTTGACGGTGAAGGTCTGTATGACCGGATGCTGAAAAACGGACAGGAAGGTTCCTATGCAGATACTCGGGTATCCGACCTGTTAAAGGACGGAGAAGTGAAGATCACCACTAACCTTAACGGTGTGTTGGCCAACAACGGCTATCAGATGACCAGATACGGCTTCGGAATGCAGTTTGAATTGTCCAGAGAGCCGGAGGTTACTCCGCCCGTGACTACCAGCCCGGAACCGACTCCCAGTGCTACTCCGGAGCCTACGCCGACAGGCACACCGGATACCACACCCACGACGCCGACCACTACTCCGACCGCACCCCCGGATACTCCGGACGATTCGGATGATTCCGATACCCCGGATACTCCCGGTACACCGTCTGAGCCGGCAACCCCGGTAACACCTCAGGTGCTTGGTGTAAGACGTCAGCGGGTTGTAAGCATTACCGATGATCCTACACCATTGGCGGACAGAGCAGTCCTGGGAGCTTCCAGAAGACCCAGGACCGGCGATGATTCCAATACATGGAATCTGGGCTTTGCCCTTTCCTTGACAGGGCTGGGAGCATGGCTTATTATTAAGAAGAAGCAATCATAACGAATAAACATATATTTACTATAAACAATCAAGGAAAGAAGAGGTAGAACAAATGAAAAAAAGATGGATGAGTCTTGTTCTGACAGTCATCATGGTGCTGAGCCTTGCAGGCTGCGGCAAGAGTACAGAATTATCCTCTGTAAGCCGTGATCCTGCCACGGATGACGGAACTGTCTGGTTCGATGAAGAGGCAGTGGCACTGGCGGGTTCTGTGAGAAAAGCCGGTATGAGTGAAGCTGAGCTGGCCCGTGCAGATGAACTTCGTGCCATGGCTATCGATGCGTTGGATATTGTAAACGCGAAGAGAGCAGAGAACGGCCTGGCAGCACTGAACTGGAGCAACGGTCTGGAGTCCTGCGCTATGGTAAGAGCAACCGAAGCAGCTTCCAAGTTCTCCCATACCAGACCCAACGGTAAGGACTGGTACACAGTGAACAGTGAACTGATGTGGGGCGAGAATCTGGCGAAGGGCTATGATTCCGCACAGAGTGTAGTAGATGCCTGGATGGCTTCTCCTACACACGCAGCGAATATCCTGGCAGACGATTTTACCACCTGCAGCATTGCGGTCTATGAGACCAATGGCAAGTTGTATTTTGCCCAGGAGTTCGGCTATTAACAGGGTATTTCTTATCATGAGGGGATAGAGAGATAAATGACAGGAGAGAGTTGATATTCTTAACGGAATATTAACTCTCTTTTTGGGCTTCAAAAGATAGAAAATTTTTCTGAATCATGGTAAAATAAAATCAACATATAAAATTAAGTATCTCTGCAGAAGATCACTGTTCCAAAATGAAGGAAATGCATGGGATATCCGGGCGCTGCCGGACAAGTGGTCACTTCACAGAGTACAGGAAAATAAAGCATATAATAAAAATGCAGCGCAGAAATGAGGACATATGAGTACAAAAGCATCACAGAAGGGCACAAAGGGGCAGACACCCGGCATGACGACGATCCGGGAACGTCTGCAGAAGGCAATCAGCAGGCTGGTAGTGTTCTCGATTATTCCGTTGGTCATCCTTACCGTGATCCTGAATCTGTCCAGTACCATGAGAACACTGGAAGACGATATGCTGGTGGTGGCAGAGATCTCTGCAGACCGTATCAAAGAGGAACTACGGGTGACAACAACGATCGTATCCGAACTCGGATGCAGCTATCAGCTGTCTTCTCCAGTATTTACCCAGGAGCAGAAGCAGCAGTATATCAACCAGCGTGTGGAAGCTTATGGAATGGTCAGAGGCAAGCTGATCGGCGCCAACGGTATCTGTGCTTATGACGGAACCGATTATAGTGACCGTGATTATTTTAAGAGATCCATGCAGGGAGAGGTCGTGGTATCGGATCCCGTGATTGCAAAGACAGACGGTAAGCTCAGCGTTATCATTTCCGCACCTGTATATGCAGACGGAGATAAGAATGGTGATATTGTCGGCGTGGTATTCGTTGTGCCGGATCCGGAGTTCTTAAATGATATTGCTGCGGCAGTCTCTGTCAGTAAGAATTCCGAGTGCTATCTGTTGGGAGAAACGGGTATCACCATTGCTCACTGTGATTCTGCGATTGCCCAGGAGCAGAAGAGCAACATTGAACTGTCCCAGACAGACAGATCTTTGCGGGGAATTGCAAAGGTAGAGCAGAAGATGATGACTGGAGCAACCGGATATGGCACTTATAGGAAAGGCGGAACCTTCACAATACAGGCTTATGCACCAATAGAAGGAACCAATGGATGGAGCGTGGCAGTAAATGCACCACTGACAGATTTCCTTGGTTCTACCGTTGTATGTATTGTCATTGGTGTAGCAATAGGTGCTGCAGCTTTATGTTTCAGTGTGCGCAGGGCAAAAAAGATCGGTCAGGCGATCGGTGAACCGGTGGCAAAGTGTACCGAGAGATTACGTCTGTTGGCTGAGGGCGATCTGCATACTCCGGCACCAGTGATCCGGACACAGGATGAGACACAGATCCTGGCAGAGGCTACCGCCGCATTATCCGGTAACCTGCAGAAAGTGATTGGCGATGCGGATTATCTTTTGGGAGAGATGTCACAGGGCAATTTTGCACTGACTACAGGTTGCGCAGAAGCCTATGTGGGAGACTTCCAGGGACTGTTGGAATCTATCCGTAAGCTGAACCATAAGCTGAGTGAGACACTTAATGAGATCAAGACGGCAGTGGGACAGGTATCTCTGGGGGCAAACCAGATGGCAGATGCTGCCCAGGGACTTGCGGAGGGTGCTACCGACCAGGCCGGTTCCGTAGAGGAACTGCAGGCTACCATCACGAATGTAACCGAGATCGTGGAGAAGAATGCCAAGGCACTGGGAGGTTCTTACCAGAAGGCTATGGATTACCAGCAGCAGGCGAAGGACAGCGGAGAGGAAATGAAGGGTCTGACGGATGCCATGCAGCGGATCAACGATACTTCCAGGCAGATCAGCGATATTATCGGTGAGATTGAGGACATCGCATCCCAGACGAATCTGTTGTCCCTGAATGCAGCCATTGAGGCAGCCAGAGCAGGAGAGGCCGGAAGAGGCTTTGCAGTGGTTGCGGATCAGATCCGTAAGCTGGCAGATGACAGTGCACAGTCTGCGGTACATACCAGAGAATTGATTGAGACTTCCCTGCAGGAGATTGAGCATGGCAACCAGATCACGGACAAGACAGCCGAAGCATTGCAGAAGGTCGTGGAAGGCATTGAGGATCTGGCCAACGAGTCCAAGAAAGCCATGGAAGAATCCAAGGCACAGGCAGATGCCATGATGCAGATTGAACAGGGCATTGAACAGATATCCACAGTGGTGCAGAACAACTCTGCGACCGCAGAAGAAACTTCTGCCACCAGTGAGGAATTGTCTGCGCAGGCCACCAACATGAACGAGCTGACCGCAGCATTCCAGTTAAGAGATTAAAATGTACGATGATTCGGTGTAATGAATTCTGAAGATATGACATACAATGCTTAATAGAAACAAGCATTGGAGGCAGCCGTGTTCGAAAAACAGAATATACAGGAAACCGTAAATGAACTGAAAAGTGACGCAGTGAAGGGCCTTACCGATGGTGAGGCCTTTCGTCGTTTACAGCAAAATGGCAGAAATGAAATGAAAGCTGCCAGAAAAAAGACGAAAATACAGCTTTTTCTGGAGCAGTTAAAGGACCCGCTGATCTACATATTATTGATCGCAGCTGTGGTATCCGTCTTTCTGGGGGAGCTCAGTGATGCCGTGATCATCGGCACTGTGGTAGTGGTCAATGCCCTGGTGGGCATGCTGCAGGAGGGAAAAGCCCGAAAGGCACTGGAAGCGTTGAAAAAGCTGACCAGTCCACAGACCATTGTGATCAGGGAAGGTATCCGTCAGGAGATTCCGGCGGCGGAACTGGTGACGGGCGATCTGGTAGACCTGGAGGCAGGGGCACAGGTACCTGCGGATATACGGCTGACCAGAAGCTCCAATCTGCAGGTAGAGGAATCCGCCCTGACCGGAGAATCGGTACCTGTGGAAAAAGATGCGCTGTTTCTGGCAGACTGCAGACACGAGATTCCATTGGCTGAACGGGTCAATATGGTATATATGTCTACTGTGGTGACCCATGGCCACGGAGAAGGAATCGTGACAGCTACGGGCATGGCCACGGAGATCGGCAGGATCGCCTCCATGATCACAGATGCGGAAGAGGAAATGACACCGTTACAGAAACGTCTGGGGGATATGGGAAAGCTTCTGAGTATTTTATCGCTGGGAGTATGTGCGGCATTGTTTCTGCTGGCGGTATTTCAACACAGAAATATTCCGGAAATGCTGCTGGTGGCGATTTCCCTGGCGGTGGCTGCGGTGCCGGAAGGTCTGCCGGCAGTGGTGACGATCTGTCTGGCATTGTCAGTGACCAGAATGGTCAAAGTACATACGATCATCCGCAGACTGCCTTCCGTTGAGACTCTGGGAGCGGTCAGCGTGGTCTGCTCGGATAAGACCGGCACACTGACCCAGAACCGGCTCACGGTGGAAAAATGCTGGTGGTATGATGTGCTGGAGGATGCTGCCGGCAGCAATGGCAGGGGAGAATCCCGATGCGTACAGGAGATGCTCCGGGGAATGCTGTTGTGCAACGATGCTTCCCTGCAGGGAGAGCAACGGATCGGAGATCCAACGGAACTGGCGCTCTTAGACTTCGGAGAGAAGATGGGGATGCATAGAGAACGTCTGGAGAAGCAGTACCCCCGCTATGATGAAAAGCCTTTCGATTCGGACCGGAAGATGATGACGACCTATCACAGAATCCCGAAAAACGGAGGGCATAAGGGAAGCATTGCCTATACGAAGGGGGCACCGGATGTGATCGTACAGCACTGCACTCATATTTTACAGGACGGAAGAAGTGTGCCAATGACAGCCGGACAGAGAAAAAGGATCAGTGAGGTTGTAGAACTCATGAATTCCCTGGCGCTTCGGACACTGGCGGCAGCACAGAGCGGAAACACTCCCGGGTGTGGGGAAGAAGGTATGACATTCCTGGGAATCGTGGGGATGCGTGATCCTGCCAGACCGGAGGCGGAGGAAGCGGTGGAGATTTTCCGCCGTGCAGGTGTATCTACAGTAATGATCACCGGGGATCATGTGGATACCGCCTATGCCATTGCCAGACAGCTGGGGATTGCAGGGCATCGCAGTCAGTGTATTACAGGGGAAGAACTGAATCATCTGGATGATGCTTCTTTTGCCAGGAGGATCAGGAATATCAGGGTTTATGCCAGAGTGACTCCGGCCCAGAAGGTACGGATCGTGAAGGGGCTGCAGCAGAATGGGGAGATTGTGGCCATGACAGGGGATGGTGTGAACGATGCTCCTTCTCTGAAAGCAGCAGATATCGGTGTAGCCATGGGAACCGGCGTGGATGTGGCTAAACAGGCGGCGGACATGATATTGACGGATGATAATTTTGCAACGATTGAAAAGGCAATCGAGGAAGGCAGAGGCGTCTATGAAAACATCCGCAAGTCGGTGATATTTTTACTGTCTTCCAATCTCGGGGAACTGATGACCATGTTCGCAGCAGTGGCTCTGGGGCTGGCTTCCCCTCTAAAATCCAGTCATATACTGTGGATCAATCTGATCACGGATTCCCTTCCGGCGTTGGCACTGGGAGTGGATAAAAATGACGGAAAAAGCCTGATGCGCTGTCCTCCAAGAAAAGCAGCGGAGAGTCTGTTCGCCCGGGGCGGAATGGCCTGTACCTTACTCTATGGAGCGCTGATCACCGGTATCGGTCTGGCGGCATTTCTGGTATTGCCCTGTGGGATCCTGGCAGGCAGGGGAGAACTGTCCTGGAATCTGTCTGACTGGGTAGAGGGACTTCGTGAATTACTGTCCCGGGAAAAAATACTTGCCCGATCCCAGACTTATGCTTTTACAGTACTGGGAATGTGCCAGCTGTATCATGCAGTGGGAATGCGGGATATGCAGAAGTCCGTATTTGCCATGAGACCCTGGGATAATCCGCTGATGGTGTTGGCCTGTGTTATTGGATTTGCGCTGCAGTTTGCGGTAACGGAAGTACCGTTTCTCATCGGAGCGTTCGGAACCTCCCATCTGTCCGGACAGGAATGGCTGCTATTGAATGTACTGGCAGCATTTCCACTGCTGGCTCATGAGCTGGTAGTGATGTTACGGAAGTGAGTACGCTTATCCGGGCTTACCGACGATTCAGAACGATAATTCGCCCTATAACTTCAGGCAGATATTCTTGCGTATGCAAGCATCTGCCGAATACCCTGCCTGAAGCTACATGGCTCTGAATAGTCGTAATATTCAGAACCCCATTCGCAAAATCGCATCTCCGATGCTTTCCTTTTGCTCATGTGGTCACTTCGCCACATAAATATAGCCAGAGGATCTTACGAATGCAAGCATTCGACGTTCCTCCGGTTATATTTACGTGGCTCTGAATATTTACAAAAAGTTAACATTTTCCTTGTATGGAGTTTATAGTCAATAGTTACAATAAAATTGACAAATAACTTTCATGGGAGGGCAATGTGATGAAAATTATCAGAAAAACAGCGATTGTTATGCTTCTCTGCCTCTATTTTCTGACATATGGTGTATTGCCGCAGGTACAGGCCGCAGGTAAAGACGCTCCTGTGATCGTGGTAGCGCATCGGGCGGGGGCAAAAGTAGCTCCGGAGAACACGGTGGCGGCCCTGGAACAGGCCATCCGGGATGGAGCGCCTATTGCAGAGATTGATGTGCAGCAGTTGTCGGACGGAACCCTGATCGTTATGCATGACAGTAATTTTAAACGGACCACAGGAGAGGATATCTGCGTATGGGATGCGGAGGCAGATGCTCTCAAAACCCTGGAAGTGGGCAGCGGTTTTTCGGCAGCATACCGGGGAGAACAGATCCCGACACTGGAAGAAATGCTTGCCTGTGCCAGAGGCAGGATCACTCTGATGATCGAACTGAAATATACCGGACAGGAGGATGCACTGGAGGAAAGCGTGCTGACTCTGCTGCAGGACTATGATATGGTGGATGAGTGTATTATAGGCTCCATGAACAAGGGAATCCTGCAGAAAATGAAGGAGCTGGAACCGGGGATTTCAACAGTTTTTATTGCCCATGATCTGGAAGAAGAGGATTATGAGCTGGACTATGCCGACAGCTATAGCATCGAGGGGAGAAATCTTACAGTGGATATGGTAGATGCCATTCATTACTGCGGAAAGTCGGTATACGGGTGGACAGCCAATACTTCCGGTGCCATGCTTCGGATCGTAAACTGTGGGGCGGACGGTGTGATCACGGATGATGTGAGATTATTACAGACATTTTTGAGAGAACAGGCTTGCCGTAAAGCGTTTGCAAGTGTATACTGATTAGTTATAAAGAGGGGAAGAATACGGAAGCAGGTTGGTGTATATGAGTAAAATATGGGAATTTTTCGAGAATCTGGGTGAATATGTATATGTGGCAGATGCAGAGACTCATGAATTGATATATATGAACAAGAAGACTCTGAAGAGCTATGGATTTCAAAGTCTTGAAGAGATCATCAGGTTAAAGTGTTATGAGATATTGCAGGGAAATTCTCTGCCCTGTGGCATGTGTAATAATGAACAGTTAAAGCCGGGTTTTTTTAAGGAATGGGAATATTACAATCCGCTGCTGCGAAGAGAACTTCATATCAAGGACACCCTGGTAGAAGAAGACGGGAGAAAATACCGTATGGAAATCGCCATAGATTGTGGCAATCTGAATGGGAGAGGGCACAAATCCGAAGATTACCGTAATATGGAGGTTGCGTTGAATGAAGCCATCCGTGTGGCACAGCGGCAGGAGAGCATGGATCAGACATTGCAGGTGCTGCTGGAATTCGTCGGAAAGAATCTGGAAGCGGGACGGGCCTATATTTTTGAAAAGGATGACCACGATCATGACCACAATACATACGAATGGGTAGCCAAGGGAGTCGCACCGGAAAAGGATACCCTTCAGGATCTACCGCCGGAGATCTGTGCGGAATGGTATCGGAAGTTTGATGAGAATCAGAGTATTGTCACAGAGAATCTGGAAGAAATGAAAGATGTGGATCCGCAGATGTATGAAGTTCTGGTAAGACAGAATATTCATTCCCTGGTGGTGGTTCCGCTTTATGATGATGGGAAAGTAATCGGCTTCTACGGAGTAGACAATCCTTCGACCAGATATTTTGAATTTGTGTCGGAGATGCTGCAGATCATGGGACACTTTATCGTATCGTCCCTGAAGCAGAGAAATCTGGTACGGGAGCTGGAAGTGATGAGCTATTCGGATCCGCTGACGACATTGGGGAACCGTTATGCTATGGAGAGGTACATTGAGCAGGTGGACCATACCGAGCCCATCGGCGTGGTATACTGTGATATTACAGGATTAAAACGGATCAATGACAGTGAAGGACATTCCGCCGGAGACCGCCTGATCCGCAGGTGCTGTGACTGCCTGAAACGTGTATTTGAGGGAAATGGAATGTTCCGTATCGGCGGAGATGAACTGGTGGTTCTGTGCACTGGAATTTCTGAAAAGGAATTCTATCAAAAGGTGGAGGAATTAAAAACAGAGCTGGCAGCTCATGATGTCTCCATGGCAGTAGGAGCAGCGGTGAACACTCTGGAAGCCGTGGGAAAGGATCATTTACTGACGGAGTCCGAGAGACGGATGTATCAGGACAAGGCAGAATACTATCGCAGTACAGGGCTGGACCGCAGAAAGATCTGAATTCTGAAATATCATTTTAAAAATTTATGTGTTGAGAATTTCTATCAGGCAGTTCCCTTGACGGGAACTGCTTTTTTCTATATTATTTATATAGGTTAGCTACAACTAACTCAGTGACTTTTGGATGGCAGGAGGTGAAGCGCTGATTGAGTCAGGAAACGTGGGAGATCCTGTGTGAAATGGAAGCAGACGATGTGGAACTACAGTTGGCTTTGCAGTGTGCACCGCTGATCACGGGACTTAAGATTTCCAATCTGCTGACGATTTCCCCGGAAGGCTTTACACAGGTGGGAAGGATCGTTGAAAGCAGTGTGCTTTCCCTGTATCCCTTGTTGGAGACAGAGGAGAAAATGGTAATACTGTTGTATCGGGAAGACCGGCTGGAAAAGTATCTGAAAATGCCGCAGGTACAGAAACTGCTGCGGGAGGCAGGGTACGAATCCGATCGACTGGAGGATATTTTGCCGGTATTTTGCGATCGTTATGAAACCTATGCAGAGAGAGGGAAGCCGTTCCCACACGAACTGGGATTGCTGTTAGGATATCCCCCGGAGGATGTGGAAGGATTTATCAGACATCAGGGGAAGAACAGCCTCTGCACCGGTTATTGGAAAGTATATGCGGATAAAGAAGGAAAACAGAGACTTTTTGAAAAATATGAATATGCCAGGGAAAATTTGATCCAGCTGTTGCATTATGGATTAAAGATGACAGAAATCATAGATATCTGCGGATGTACCGCAGCATAGAAACAGGCACGGAAAGGTGCGGAAGGGAAGGAAAAATAAATGGATAAGATTTATGTAGTATTCTGGACACAGGGTGGTAACACCCAGGCTATGGCAGAGGCCATCGGAGAGGGTATCCGGGAAGCCGGGAAGGAAGCGGAGGTAGTATTTGTGACCGGCGCCAACCTTGACGAACTAAAGGCTGCTCCCAAGTTTGCACTGGGCTGTCCCGCGATGGGAGCGGAAGTCTTGGAGGAATCCGAGATGGAGCCTTTTGTATGTGATGTGGAAGGCTTTGCTTCCGGCAAAAAGATCGCACTGTTCGGTTCCTATGGCTGGGGAGACGGTGAGTGGATGAGAGACTGGACCACCCGTATGGAAGCAGCAGGAGCTACTGTGTTGAACGGTGAGGGCCTGATCTGCCATGAGACACCGGACGAGGATGGCCTGTCAGAGTGTAGAGAACTTGGCAAACAGCTGGCAAACGCATAAGGTATCTGAAAGCAAATAAGACAACATAACAAAAAGATTCATTCCCCGGGTGGAGAGTGAATCTTTTTGCTATATGTATGTGCTATGCTTTTTTGCTGCCACTTAAATAATAGCGTTCCTGTGCCACGGTCTCGGGAACCGGAATATTACCGTTTTGCAGCTTTCGGGTCAGAACATCCAGATGATGTAAGCCTTGGGCTACCTTGATCTTACGGCGATCCAGAAGATCGGCATACAACGGGTTCTGAGTCAGTGTATTGCAAATATCCTCCGGGAACGGGCAGTAGGTGAACATGATCTGACGGGCTACTTTGTTCAGTCTCGGGGAACCGGCACCTTCGAAGAGCACCCAGATCATATAATCCCTTACGAACATTTCCTTGAAACTGTTCTTGGCACGCTGCAGGCTGGATTTTACCTTTTCCTTGGCCTCTGTACTCAGATCATGGTTCTTGCGGTAGAACTGGATATAATCGAAATATTCACTGGTCAGGGAACTGATGGAGACATCGTTCCAGCGGTTACCCTGGACTCTCTTGCACAGCTCCCAACGGAATTCACCGGTCAGGTGGGTGAAAGTCGTCTTCAGATCCTCCAGATGGAAAATGGAGAAGACCATACGACCGGGGCTGTTACGGCGCTTGCCCTCAATTTCCTGCCACATGACACCGCGGATACCGACGTTGGGCATCAGGATGATGTCCGGCAGATATTCCAGATGAATTGTCTCCTTACCCATGACATCTATGTGCTCCATATCCAGACTTTCTCTATAGAATGCCGTGTAATCTACCCGGCGGATCTCCTCGAGAATCTGGGAGACACGGGAAACGGTGACATAGGAGCTTTCCAGATCCTTCAGCACATCATCTGCGCAGAACAGCGGACAGAAAGTAGTGATCCGTCCGAAGGTGATCTTGTTGACCTGAGGGAACATATTCCGGAGCTCGTAATTGACCTTGGCCATGGGATTGTTCTCCAATGCCTTGAGCTCTGCATCCGTAATATTGCCACCGACCTTTTGTTTGTGAATATAATCGGAATAATCCTGGTCAAATTCGTTCCGGCTGGGAGATTTCTTCCCGCGGAAGATGGCCATCAGCCAGTCATAAAAGGTATAGACACCGATATCGCTGTGATCCGACATGGCTTCTGCCATGCGGTACAGGGTGACTGCATTTTTCAGACCGGCCAGCTCCTCATCCACATAACCGAAATACAGAAACATTTTGACCGGCATGGGAATGTTCGGCTGTTCCAGCGTCTGGGTGAACAGGAGGGAGTAGAGCAGATAAAATTCTTCGGTCAGCTGTCTGCGTAAAAGAGCGACATCCTGATCCTGGGAAGCCCGGTCGGACAGCAGCTTGTAAGCGTGGACATGCTGACGGAAGCTGGTCACGGTATCCAGATCCGAACCGGCGTAATCCAGAATAGTGTTCAGCGATCCGGCAAGCTTGCCAAGGATCTCGGAATCTCCGGAAGAACCTGCCTCAGCGGAATCATTGGATTCCATGAGATTCAGGCTGCTCTGGAAGGTCTGGGATCTGGAGGCAAACAGTTCCTGATCGATGAAGGACAGATCGCCGGCCTTAGAAAGCATACGGTGAATGCGGTCGTAGACCGCCTTGCTGTCTTCATTATCCTGTCCCAGTTTATAGAACAAAGAAGTATAAAAATCAAAAAGATCGTTGCCGGATTCCCGGAAATAGAAGGAACCGACCTGCTGCAGATAGTGGAACTGTTCCTCCAGGCTCTGGTAAGTACGGCGGAAGTCCAGACTTCCCTTACGCAGCATACCAATGGACAGATCCGACTCCTGTACCAGGATCCGGTAATTGTCCGAAGCCAGGATCCTGCTTAAGCCCATGTAATAGCCGTTCAGCCAGATGTCCGGTGAATCATCCCCAAGAAAAGCATTCAGCTCATCGAAATGTTCCAGGGATCTCGCCTGCAGACGGTAACGGCTACACAGTGTATTGTAGGTGGCAATATCATCTGTCAGAGTACGATACAGCTCACTGCAGTTCAATTCCGAAATGGAACTGCGGTTCAGCAGAATATTGATCTGACGGAAACAGGACAGACAGAACAGACGTGCTACGTCCGGGTGCTTCTGTAGAATATCATTCAGGGAATCCAGACTGGTCAGGGGATACGTCAGGATCGTTGTATCCTCCAACGTGGTATAGCCCAGCAGATGGATCTCGGAGCAGATCTCACAGATACTGATCACGTCTCCCTTTCCCAGAGTATAAGAGCCGCCGGGATATGATACATCTACTTTACCGTTGGTAATCAGATGCAATGCAGTCATGGGCTGCCCATAGCTATATATAGTTTTCCCCTTCTCCAATACGATTCCAGCCATTCCAATACCTCGTCTTATCATACAAATATTTAATACACATTATACACCATAATACCAACAATTTTCTACTGTACTTTTGATAGAAATGTGATAAAATAAAACTACATATGTGTCACTTTTACATTGACAGACGAAAAAAGCGATGTTTTCGGTAGAAAACGGTACATGGAAAGGTATATTGGGGTTATGGAACAGAGCAGTGAATACAGAGAGCAGTTGCTGGAATCATATAAGCAGGCAGTGAGGCCGTTACTTCCCTACCTGCCCTGGCTGGAGCAGAGCGCCGGCAAGAGAGCCAGCTCTATCTACAGCGGACAGGATATCGGAGTGAATTCCGTGTCTTTTCCGGTATATGACGGGACTCTCTTGAATTTCGTCAGGGAAGCGACGAAAAGTCCCCTGATGGATCGCAACTATGCCTATGTATACACAAGACACCGGATCCGCACTCATCAGGAGGAGCGGGATATTATTCAGAAAGCAGGATGGAAGGAATGGGATATCCTCAGAGGAATCCTGTCAAAATATGTCTTAGGCGGCAGAACAAAGGGAAATCTGTGGAGCGAGGCGGTATCGGAGCAGATCTTTTATCTGGTACTGAAACAGATGCAGGAGATCATTGAATTCTGGGATAAGACACCGGCGAACGGAAAGCTTTGAGTGGGGAAAGGCAGGATAGATCCATGGGAGAAAAATCAGTACAGAAAAAGCGATATATCGTAGAGAAAGCCAGAGAAGTATTTGTGGAGAAGGGCTTCAAAAAAGTAACGATGAAAGATATTGTAGAGGCCTGCGACATCAGCCGTGGCGGACTCTATTTATATTTTGAGAATACCAGTCAGATCTTCATGGAAGTGCTGCGCATGGAGAGTGAGGAGGCGGATGACGTATTTTCCGACAGTATTACGGAGGATGCTACCGCAGCGGATATCCTGCTTCTGTTTTTAAAGGAGCAGAAGAAAGAGCTTCTGCGCAAGAAGAATACACTGACGCAGGCTACCTATGAATTCTATTTTGAAAACGAACTGCCCAAGAGAGACAATATTTTAAAAAAGCAGTTTGATTCCGCAGTGAAGATCATTGAAAAACTGATCGAGGCAGGTGTGGATAACGGAGAGTTTATCTGCGAGGACTGTGAGGGAACTGCGAGAAATATTATGTTTGTGCTGGAAGGACTGAAGATTTCGGCCCAGACCATCGGCGTGACGGCGGAAGCGGTGGATCGTGAGATCCTGTATCTGTTGCGCGGATTGGGTGTAGAAGATTAATAAGACAACGGGTGATGATGCTTCAGGGAAAGTTTCCTGAAGCATTTTCTGTGTAGAAAAGCTGCAAAGAGATAAAGAGAGGGAAAAGGTAAGTATGACAGAAACGATCATCAGCATGGAACTTCCGGCGGGAGGACATCTGGCAATCCGCAGGAACCGGATCCGTCCGGAGGGAGAAGAACGGAATTTATCCAGAATCAGTCTGGTGTCCGGCATCCACGGGGATGAACTGGAGGGACAGTACATCTGTTATGAGACGGCGAGAAGAGTAAAAGAGCATCCGGAGTATTTGAAAGGAATCGTAGATATCTATCCGGCATTGAATCCGCTGGGAATCGACATGGCCAGCCGGACGGTGCCGAGACTGGATATGGATATGAACCGTATGTTTCCGGGAGACGCATCGGGGGATATGATGGAGCGGATCACGGCAACTGTGGTGGATTCCCTGATCGGATCCGATATTTGTATCGATCTGCACGCCAGTGATATTTTTGTGCGTGAGATCCCACAGGTACGACTCAGTGAAGATTTTGCGGAGGCACTGCTTCCCTATGCGAAAATGACCAATGCCGACATGATCTGGATGAATGCCACTGCCACGGTGCATGAATCGACGCTGGCCCATTCCATGAATCTGCTGGGAGTTCCCACACTGGTGCTGGAGATGGGACAGGGGCATGATATCCACAGATCCTTCGGTAATCAGATCGTGGACGGTATTTTCCACATCATGAGTGAAATGGGGATCTGGACAGGCCCGGAGCCAAAGGTGCAGGAGCCTGCGATATCCAGTGACGGTGAGGTGGAGTTTATCCGCAGCAAGTCAGACGGTGTGTTCCTGCCGCTGATCGAGCACAACCACTATGTGAAAAAAGGAGATCTGATCGGGGAAGTGGTGGATCCATTTGAAGGGACGGTGAAGCAGCAGATCCGTACCGCAAAAGGCGGGCTGTTGTTTACCCTGAGAGCTTATCCGGTGGTCTATGAAGGAGATCTGCTGGCGCGGATCCTGACGGAGTGAAAAGATTATGTTTGAGAGAGATATTTATACCATACATTCGACCTACAGAGAAGATATGCGCATCAAGGGCTTTCAGTTCGGCAAGGGCGAGAAGTCTGCCTGCATCGTGGGCGCAGCCAGAGGCAATGAGATCCAGCAGATGTATATTTGTTCCCAACTGGTGAAGGCACTGCGGGAACTGGAAAACAACGGCTGTATCAGTGCCGGCAAACAGATTCTGGTGATTCCTACCATCAATGCCTATTCCGTGAATATCAGCCGCCGCTTTTTCGGTGTCAAGGAAGCGGATATCAATCGGAGTTTTCCGGGAAATGATTACGGGGAGCCGGCGGACCGTCTGACCAATGCGTTGCTTACGGAGATCCGGGATTACGTTTATGGAATCCAGTTTACGTCCTTTTACAGACCGGGAGAATTCGTGCCCCATGTGCGTATGATGGAGACAGGCTATCAGAATACGTCGTTGGCGAATCTGTTCGGACTTCCTTATGTGGTGGTGCGCAAGCCGGTACCCATTGATACCAAGACACTGAATTATAACTGGCAGGATGAGATGACGGCCGCCTTTTCGGTATACACGAATCAGAATTCCCAGATCGATGAGGTGAGTGCAAGACAGGCGGTGGCAGCGGTCTTACGTTTCCTGAAACGTATGGGGCTGATCCGGTACGAGAGTCATTCCGGCTATATCAGTCATGTTATATATGAAAAGGATCTGAGTGATGTACCTGCGAACCGGGCGGGAATTTTCCGGGGAAAAGTACATGCGGGAGACGATGTGCGCTATGGAAATGAGATGGCAGAAATTATAGACCCTTACGATGGAACGGTGAGGGAGAAGATTCTGGCCCCCACGGACGGCATCGTATTTTTCGCCCACACGGAGGCCCTGATCTGCGAGAAGGACATCGCTTACCGGCTGATCCACAGACTGCATGAATGACGAACCGTTCAAAAAGGCAGGTAAAATCTATCTAAATTTGTTGTTTTCTGCTATTGTGGGAAAATATAGTATGTTGTATGATACTATTCAGAACCATGTAAATATAATCATATGTACGTCAAAGGCTCGCATTGTAAGGGCATCTGATGATATTTATATGGTGAGATAACCACATGAGC
>ENA-ORTG01001338-ORTG01001338.1-human-gut-metagenome-genome-assembly--contig:-NODE-1338-length-22859-cov-3.216322_pt1 | contig 22859 bp, 26 predicted proteins | sample MGYA00241906_ERZ509176 | MGnify/ENA primary metagenome ERZ509176 (study PRJEB26280, sample SAMEA2338811) | human gut metagenome | biome: human gut; feature: human-associated habitat; material: faeces...
GGAGCGGGCGATGGCGGCGATGTCGCCCACGCCCGCCCGGCGGATCTGGGCATCCACACCGGGGCCAAGCGTTACAGCCAGCAGCAGGGCGGCGGTGCAGCCTTCCAGATGCTTTGCCACATCTTCCCCCGCCAGAATGCCCGCCGCTGTCAGGCTGTCGGGGTCGGCCTCCAGCCAGACTGCCCGGGGCGTGGCTGCCGCCAGCAGCGGCACGGCGCATTTTTCCAGCAGCGCCTGGGTGGCCGCGTCCGCGCCGCCCCGGGCCCCGAAGTACCGCGCCGCCTGTGCAAGGTCGATGCCCTCCGGCTTTTCCAGCCGCAGCGGCATACTTGGCCCAATGCTCATCTGCCCGCCCTCCTTTACAAGAATAAAGAATAGACTTAGTATACAGCATCCCCGTTTTCCCGTCAACGCAAAACACCGCATTTATTTTTGCTTGCAACTGATTGCATTCGCAAGCAATCTGCGTTATACTGTAAAAAAGGAGTGTGATCGTTATGGCTAACACCGCCGCCGTCTATGCCCGCATTGATACCAACCTGAAAGAAAGCGCCGAGGATATCCTTGCTCAACTGGGCATTACCCCATCCAGCGCCATCCAGATGCTTTACCGCCAGATCGTCCTGACCCGGGGGCTCCCGCTCGATCTACATCTTCCCCCTGCCACCCCCACTGCTGTGGGTGGCATGAGCCGTACCGAGTTGGATACCGAGCTGCAAAAGGGAGTCGCCTCTCTGCAAAACGGCAAGAGCTTTTCTGTCGATGAAGTCGATGCCGCATTGTATCAGGAGTTTGGAATATGAGCAGTGTTTATACAGTCCGCTACGCACCGCAGGCGTTGGACGACCTGCGGGATCTCTACTCCTATGTCGCATTTTCGCTCAAAGAGCCAGCTACCGCCCAAAAACTGCTCAACCGCATCCGCAAGGCTGCTCGCTCACTGGATGCCCTGCCCGGGCGGTACCCTGTTGTGGACTGGGAACCGTGGCAGAGCATGGGGATGCACAGGTTTACCGTGGAGAATTTTCTGCTGTTCTACCTGATCGATCAAAGCACCCGTACCGTAACTCTCGTTCGTATTGTTTATGGTGGGCGGGATCTTCAAAACCTCGCAAAATAGACCCCTTCGGAAAATTTCCAACTTTTTTGCAATAAACCTATTGACAATCTAGGTAAATAGGGATATAATCCAGACAACAAATCCACCAACCTAGTGGGAAATTGAAACCAAGTTCCCCGGGGTCGTAGAGGATTGGGAAAGCCGTTGAAAGGAGGGCACCAAAATGACGCTGATCTGGAAAAACCTGCTCCACGCGAACTTCCGTTGTGGGCGAATGTACACCACCCGGGCAGAATATGGGACCGAGCGCTGTGCATTGCCCTCTGCAGACCGAATGTGTGTGCGAATGTGATGGCAAAGCTGCCAAAGCGCTAAACCTGAATTTTTGCCCGGTGCACTGAAATGGTGTCAGTGACCGGGATTTTTTATGCGTCAGAATTATACTTTAAGTACAGATAGAGAGGTTAATTACTATGTCTAACTATAAATTTGAGACCCTGCAGCTTCACGTTGGCCAGGAGCAGGCCGATCCCGCTACCGATTCCCGTGCTGTGCCTATCTACCAGACCACTTCCTATGTCTTCCGCAACAGCCAGCACGCCGCTGACCGCTTTGGTCTGGCCGACGCCGGCAACATCTATGGCCGTCTGACCAACTCCACCCAGGATGTGTTCGAGAAGCGCATTGCCGCTCTGGAAGGCGGCGTGGCTGCTCTGGCTACTGCTTCCGGTGCAGCTGCCATCACCTACACCATCGAGGCACTGGCTCAGGCCGGCGACCACATCGTAGCTCAGAAGACCATCTACGGCGGTAGTTACAATCTGCTGGAGCACACCCTGACCCAGTTCGGCGTCACCACCACCTTTGTGGACGCTCACGATCTGGAAGAGGTCGAGAACGCTATCCAGCCCAACACCAAGGCTGTCTACCTCGAGACTCTGGGCAACCCCAACAGTGATATTCCTGATATTGATGCCATCGCAGCCATCGCTCACAAGCATGGCCTGCCGCTGGTCATTGATAACACCTTCGGCACCCCGTACCTGATCCGTCCCATTGAGCACGGCGCAGATATCGTCGTCCATTCCGCCACCAAGTTCATCGGCGGCCACGGCACCACCCTGGGCGGCATCATCGTGGACAGCGGCAAGTTTGACTGGAAGGCCAGCGGCAAGTTCGGCAACATTGCTGACCCCAACCCCAGCTACCACGGCGTTTCCTTTGCCGATGCAGCAGGCCCCGCAGCTTTTGTCACCTACATCCGTGCGATCCTGCTGCGTGATACCGGTGCCACCATTTCTCCGTTCAACGCCTTCCTGCTGCTGCAGGGCACCGAGACCCTGAGCCTGCGCATCGAGCGCCATGTGGAGAACACCAAGAAGGTGGTCGAGTTTCTGGCAAACCACCCGCAGGTGGAGAAGGTCAACCACCCCTCCCTGCCGGATCACTCGGATCACGCCCTGTACGAGAAGTACTTCCCCAACGGCGGTGCTTCCATCTTCACCTTCAACATCAAGGGCGGCCGTGAGGAAGCATTCAAGTTCATCGACAACCTGAAGGTCTTCTCTCTGCTGGCAAATGTGGCCGACGTCAAGAGTCTGGTCATCCATCCGGCTTCCACCACTCACAGCCAGCTGACCGATGAGGAGCTGGCCGAGCAGCAGATCTACCAGAACACCATCCGCCTGTCCATCGGCACCGAGCACATCGACGACATCATCGCCGACCTCGAGGCAGGCTTCGCGGCCGTCCGCGGCGAGTAATTCTCCGGCACTTCCGTCCCCAGGAAGCATAAAAACGCTATTCTCTCCTCCATTCTCCTGAATTGCATAATAGAAGCAACCAGCCGCCCTGTTACCTTGCAGGGCGGCTGGCTTGCTGTTTGCGGAATGACCGTCTGGCTCAGTGCTCTGCCGCCTCAAAGACGCTGGTCTGCTCCACGCCGGTGGCCTCCATCAGGCCGTCGTGGTAGAGCTGGCTGAGGATGTAGGCCGTGGTGTCGTCCAGTTCCTGCTGTACCAGCTCATCGCAGAAAACGCCGTCCAGCTCCCTGGCCGTCATGGGCTTGAGGGTGCCGGGGTTCAGCAGGGGAGCGGGCTTGCTTTTCATATCGGCCCGCACATTGTACCATGCGGTGGGCAGCTCCGATTCTTCCAGATAAAAGCGGAAAGCGAAGTCGTACTACTACCTGAAACCTGTGCGAGAGGGATGAACACCAGCCGCCCCCGGGGGCTGTACGCCGCCCCTGCCATGCAGCCGTAGAGAAAAAAGAGCATCACCGCCACTGCCGCCGCCAGAAGCAGCAGTCCCCGGTGGTGGAACGACAAAATGCGATGCCCGGGCCGCTGACGCTGCATACAAGACCCCTCCTTTTGTGGTTTGGGCCATCTTATGCCTGTCAGGGTGCGGCTGTGCGATTGTGCCGGGCCGAAGAGTGTGGTACACTATAGCCATCGAGATTTTTTGTGATACGGAGAAACTTTATGCTGACCATTACACTGCTGGGTACAGCGGCCACCATGCCCCTGCCCGACCGCGCCCTCACGGCGGCGGTGGCCGAATGCGGAGGACACAGCCTCCTGTTCGACTGCGGCGAGGGGACCCAGACTGCCGCCCGCCGGGCCGGAGTCAACCTGATGAAGATGGACGCCGTCTGCCTGACCCATTACCACGGCGACCACATCTTCGGCCTGCCGGGGCTGCTGCAGACGCTGGGCTGTCAGGGCCGCACCCGCCCGCTGGCGCTGTACGGGCCGAAGGGGCTCGGCGAAGTCTGGGCGGCACTGCGGGTGCTGACGGGGCCTCTGCCGTACCCGGTTTATGCTGAGGTGCTGGACGCCCCGGCGGCGCTCTGCGAAAAATTCGGCGGCTGGCCCCAGGGCGCGAAACTCACGCCGGTGCCGACCCGCCACCGTGTCATCAGTCAGGGTTACCGACTCGATCTGCCCCGGGCCGGACGGTTCTCACCCGAACAGGCGCGGGCATTGGGCGTACCGGTAAAGCAGTGGAAGACGCTCCAGCACGGCGAGAGCATCACGCTGGACGGTGGACGTGTCATCCAGCCGGAAGCCGTCCTCGGCCCGGCCCGGCAGGGGCTGAGCTTTGTCTTCTCGGGCGACACCGCCCCCTGTCCGGCATTGGAAAAGGCCGCAGCGGGTGCTGACCTTCTGCTCTGCGATTCCACCTATGCTCTGCCGGAGCAGGCCGCGCAGGCCAAACAGTACGGCCACAGCACCTTCGGGCAGAGCGCAGCCCTCGCCGCCAAAGCGGGCGCGAAGCGGCTCTGGCTCGTCCACTATTCGCCCATGATCACCGACCCGGAAGAAGAGCTGGCCCAGGCGCAGAGCCTCTTCCCGGCGGCAGAGTGCGGCTATGACGGCAAGAGCATCACCCTGCAATATGAGGAGGCCGAAGAATGAACATCGTCCTGGAACCCGGCGCCTCCGCCCTGCTGGACGCGCTGCACCGGGCAGGTTTTGCGGCCTACGCCGTGGGCGGCTGTGTCCGGGACAGTCTGCTGGGCCTTGCGCCCCACGACTGGGACCTCTGCACCGCCGCCCGCCCGGAGCAGGTGATGGAGCTGTTCGGAGAAAAGCAGTGCATCCCCACCGGATTGCAGCATGGTACCGTGACTGTGAAGCGGGATGGCAGGCTCTACGAGATCACCACCTTCCGCACGGAGGGCAGTTATTCCGATGGCCGCCACCCCGACAGCGTGGCCTTTGTACCCGACGTCCGGGAGGACCTGGCCCGGCGGGACTTCACCATCAACGCCATGGCCTACAGCGCCGAAGAGGGCTTGTGCGACCCCTTTGGCGGGCAGGAAGATCTGGCCCGGGGCGTGGTGCGGGCCGTCGGTGAGCCGCTGCGCCGCTTTGAAGAAGACGCTCTGCGCATCCTGCGTCTCTACCGCTTTGCGGCCCGGTTCGGTTTTGTGATCGACGAGGCCACCGAAGCGGCGGCGAAGCAGCTGGCCGCCCACCTCGACTGCGTGTCGGTGGAGCGCATCGAAGAAGAGCTGAACAAGCTTCTGTCTGCCCCGAAGCCGGGGGCGTATCTGGAGCCGGAAGTGCTGGCCTTCGTCCTGCCGGAACTGCCGCCCGACGATCTGTCGGAAGCCCGTGAGATCATAGATGCCCTTCCGGCAGGAGCAGAGGAAGTGACCACTCGTTGGGCGGCGCTGCTTCTGCCGCTGGGGGAGGATGGAACACGAAAGGCGTTGAAACGCTTGAAATGCTCCAATGCTGTGGTAGATGGAGTATCAACACTTGTGAAGGAGAAAGCTCCCTGCACTCCTACGCTGTCGCTTCAAGCCAAACGACTTCTTGGCAAATACGACCTCCACATCGTGCAGCAGTTGACTGCCCTTTGGAGCGCTCTTCAACCGGAAAGAAAAGATGAATTTACCGCCCTGCAAAAAGAGGCCGAGACGCTGACCGCCCAAAGCGCCTGCTGCCGCGTCTCCCAGCTGGCCGTGAATGGCCGCGATCTGATGGCGGCGGGCGTCGCGCCCGGGCCGGGCCTGCGCCGCGCACTGGAAGCGCTGCTGGAAGAGGTCATCACCGGGCGGCTGCCCAACGAAAAAGCAGAACTTCTGGCCTTTGCGGCCAAATTTTCTGCGTCTTGACAAGAGAAAGAAGCTGCGGTAGTATTATACTACTGTTTTAGTATGTTATAACAGAAGAGGAACAGAATGACAGAAACACAGAACACTTCCCGCCGCCCCGGGGCGCTCATCGCCATGAGCGGCGGTGTGGACAGCTCGGTGGCGGCATGGCTCATGCAGAGGGACGGTTTCGACTGCACCGGCGTCACCATGCGCCTCACCCGTAACGAGGCCGTGAACACCGAGGGCCTGCACACCTGCTGCTCGGAGCGGGACATTGAGGACGCCGCCGAGGTGGCCTATGCGATGGATATTCCCTACGAGGTGCTGGATTTTACGGCAGACTTTCAGGAAAAGATTATCGACAAATTCATCCGGGTCTACGAGGCCGGCGGTACGCCCAATCCCTGCATCGACTGCAACAAATATATGAAGTTCGATCACCTGCTTCGCTGGGCAGAAGCGCACGGACTGGATCATGTGGTCACGGGCCATTATGCCCGGGTGGAGCAGGACGAGGCCACGGGCCGCTGGCTGCTCAAAAAGGGTCTGGACGAGAACAAAGACCAGAGCTATGTGCTCTACAACCTCACGCAGGAGCAGCTGGCTCATGTCCGCCTGCCGCTGGGTGGTCTGCACAAGAGCGAAGTGCGCGCCATCGCCGAGCAGCAGCACTTTGTGAACGCCCGCAAGCACGACAGTCAGGACATCTGCTTCGTGCCGGACGGCGACTACGCCCGCTTTATGGAGGATTTCACCGGCAAGCACTACCCGGCGGGCGATTTCCTCGACGTCGGCGGCAAAAAGGTAGGCACCCACAGCGGCGCTGTGCGGTACACCATCGGCCAGCGGAAGGGCCTGGGCCTCGCCATGGGCGCACCGGTCTACGTCTGCGCCAAGGATATGCAGGCCAACACCGTCACGGTCGGCCCGGAGTCGGAGCTGTTCGATACCATCGTCTATGCGAACGAAGTGAACTGGATCGCCATCCCGGAGCTGAAAGGCCCCCTGCGGGTGACGGCCCGCACCCGTTATCATCAGACCGAACAGCCTGCCACCGTCTACCCGGCAGGGCCGGACAGCTTCCGTCTGGAATTTGACCAGCCTCAGCGCGCCCCCACCCCGGGGCAGGCCGTCGTGCTGTATCAGGGCGATGTCGTCCTTGGAGGCGGCACCATTACACAGGTGGCGAAGGGATAAGGGCTAGGCCATGAATGTAAAAAGCAGAACCTAAAGGAGAAATGATATGCAAGACCAGTATTCCCGCACCCAGCTGCTGCTGGGCGCGGAAGCAATGACCAAACTGCACGATTCCCGCGTAGCCGTGTTCGGCGTGGGCGGCGTGGGCGGCTACACCGTCGAGGCGCTGGCCCGCAGCGGCGTGGGGGCTCTCGACCTGATCGACGACGACAAAGTCTGCCTCACCAACCTGAACCGCCAGATCATCGCCACCCACAAGACGGTGGGCAGGTTCAAGGTGGATGTGGCCGAAGAGCGCGTCCACGACATCGACCCCAACATCAAGGTCACCACCTACAAGATCTTCTTTGGCCCCGAGACGCAGGACAGCTTCGATTTCAGCCAGTTCGACTACGTGGTGGACGCCATCGACACTGTCACCGGTAAAATTGCGCTGGTCATGAAGTGCAAGGAGGCTGGCGTCCCCATCATCTGCTCCATGGGTGCAGGCAACAAGATGGACCCTACCCGCTTCGAGGTCACGGATATTTATAAGACTTCCGTCTGCCCGCTGGCCAAGGTCATGCGCACCGAGTGCCGCAAGCGCCGCATCAAGCACCTGAAAGTCGTTTACTCCAGGGAGCCTGTCATGACTCCCATCGAGGATGACTCCATCAGCTGCAAACACCACTGCATCTGCCCTCCGGGTACCCAGCGCAAGTGTACCATCCGCCGCTCCGTCCCCGGCTCGAATGCCTTTGTCCCGTCGGTCGTGGGCCTCATCATCGGCGGCGAGGTCGTGAAGGACCTCGTGGGCTTTGTCCCCATGAAGGGCTGAATTTGATAGAATAAGAAAACGGCAGGTTCAATGAACCTGCCGTTTTCTTCGTTATGAGCTGATTTTTACTGCTCAGGAGCAGCGAATGCGATGGGGGTAGCGCCAGCAGCTGCGTCCACGCTCTTCAGAGAGATGGGAGTGGTTTCGTAGTGCAGGGTCTCGAAGCTCTGGGTGCTGCCGTCCTCGGTGGTGAACTCGAGAACATAGGTTATGTCGCCCTGCTTGTCGGCCTCGACATCGCGGGTGATGACGACATTCACAAAGTCATCCGCGGTTCAGCCGCCGCTGCGCCAGCGCAAAGCCGACGGCGCTTGCCGCAAAGACGGCGTAATAGCTGGCCAGCCGGTAGAACATCAGCAGGCTCATGGACGAAGCATCGGGGAGGAAGCTGCTGTACACCAGCAGGAAGGCCGTCTCCACCGAACCCATGCCCGCCACGTTGGGCAGGGCGTTGGAGACAAAGAGGGTCAGCGACGTCAGGAGCTGCACCTGCCAGAAGGTGAGTCCGGTATCCAGCCCCATGAACCGCAGCCCCATCCACGGCAGGCAGAAGAGCAGGAACAGCTTTACGAGATGCACGCCCAGAATGGCGGCACAGCGGGGCTTGTCTGCCAGCAGATGGCGGCTCTCGGTGCTCAGGGTGTCCAGCTGCTTGAGCCAGCTTTCCCGGCGCTCGGCCCAGCGGCCCGTGTCGGGCAGAAAATGCAGCAGCCACCGGGCCAGACGCTGCACCACCGGCAGGGCGCAGAGGGCGATGAGTCCCACGATGACGCCCGCCACGACAGCGTAGGCCCCGGGCAGATACCGCAGTACGCCGTCGGAGTGGGCCGCCATCCAGGGGCGGCCCGCCAGAAGCAGCACGGTGGCGTAAAGCAGGACGGCTGTCTTGTGGAAGACGTATTGCAGGGTCATCAGCCCCACGCCGGGGCCGACGTCCAGCCCGCGCCGGTGGAGATACCACGTCGGAAACGGCACCGACCCTGCGCCGAGGCCCACCACATTGCCGAAGGTCCCCATCCATGCATTGTCGATACCCTGCCGCAGCGGGAAATGGGACAGGCGGCTGCGGACGATGAGCCAGCTGGATACGCCCTCGAGAAGCGGGTAGCTCAGGCCCACGGCCAGTGCCAGAAGCCCCTGCCCGAGGGTGAGCCGGCTCAGCGCCTCGGAGATCTCGGCCCAGTGCTCCCGGAAGATGAACACCACGATGCCGGTCAGCAGGGCCAGAACGCCCAGCGAGAGCAGGGTCTTTCGGCGCGAAGGGGCGGGGGAGGCGGACGAACTCATGCGGGGACTCCTTTCAAATTTCAACAAAAAACGGACTGGGATAAACTCTTAGGAGAGTATATCACAGTCCGGAGGGGTGTTTGTGAACAACTGCCAAATTTTTTGCCTCAGTTTCGGCAGAGTGATAAAGAACGGGGAGCTTATTCGCCGGTGAGCTCCTTTACAGCCTGTTGTAAACTGTCGGAAAACGCCTGCTTGGAGTAATGGCTCTCGTAAAGCTCACGGCAGGCGGGGCGCATGGCAGCCAGCTTTTCCGGGTGCTCGATGGCCCAGGCCAGCCGCTCGGCCAGCTTTTCGGGGTCGTCGTCCTCGTAGACGAAACCGTCCACGCCCTCGGTGATGAGCCCGGCGGTGCCGGTGTGCTCCGACACGATGGCGGGCTTGCCGAAGATGAGGCCCTCAGTGACGAAAGTAGGCATGGGGTCGTCGCGGGAGGCGCAGACGAGGCAGGTACACTGGGCCATCAGGCTCTTGATCTCGTCGCGGGTGAGCCGCTTGACGTAAAAGACGTTGTCGGGGCAGTCAGCGGTCAGGCTCCGCACGGCGTCCATCATCTCAGCCTCTGCGGCCTTGCCCACGAAGAGGAAGGATGCTTTCTTCATGGTCTCAGGCGGCAGCAGCCGGATGGCTTTGCAGAAGATGTCCTGACCTTTCCGGTTCTCGAAGGAACCCACGGTGGCGAACAGAGGCCGCCCGCCCGCATAGCTCAAATCGTAGTGGGAGAACTTCTCGGCGGCGTAGTCCGGCAGGCCGTAGATGAGGGGCCGGATGTTGAACTCCGGCCGCACCGAGTGCATGGCGTTGGCGGCGTGGCTGCCGACGGAGTAGAGCCGGATATTTTCGCCCAGCTCTCTGGGGATCTGGTGGGCGATGTGGGGGTAGCCTGCAAAGGCATCGTGGAGCCACCAGAGCACCGGAACCCGCGCACCGCTCAGGGCGCGGACGGCCCGGGCCTCCACGACGGTGTTGGCCAGAACGAGGTCGGCGCAGAGGGCCAGCCCCCAGAGCAGGGGAGACTGAACACAGCCCTTACGTGTGATGACGGTAGCTCCCGCCTCGAGGAAAAGCGGCATGGAGCCGCCGTCCTCAGGGCCGAGGACGACCACTTCGTAGCCCATGCTGCGCAGCACCGGCACGGCGCTCACCAGCACGATGGGCGCACCGGTCATGTCCAGCAGGTGGCTCATGATAAAGACGCGCTTCCCCTTTACAGACCAGACGTCTTCGGCGCAGATGTCCCGCTCATAGTGGGCCAGCGCCAGCGGGAGGCAGACGTGGCTGCGGCTGAGCTTCGCCGCCAGCGTCAGCAGTTCGACGGGATTTTCCGGGTCGCGGGCTTCCGCCTGACAGCGGCGCAGCAGCTCCCGGGAGACGAGGGCGCAGCCCGGGCAGGCTGCAAAGCCCTGGCTGTGATAGAGGGTGGTGACGCCTGAGTAGCCGAAGACGGCGTCGCTGGTGACGTAGTCTGCGCCGCTGCGCAGTGCGTCCGCAAAGCAGGAAAGGGCCGTGGACATCAGGAAAAGGTCTTCCCTGACCAGAAGCACACCGGCGGCGCTGCCGAGGGCTTCGGGGCGGAGGCTGTCCGTCAATAAAAATTTGCGGTGGAGCTGGTCCTGCAGAGAAGCTTTCAGGGCGGCGTTCCGCCCCGGCGCATAGATGCCGAGAAAAACTTCCTGGGTGTCGAGATATTCCTGTTTGGCGAGCTGAGCCCGCTGCAGAGTGGTATAACTGCTGTACATCGTATCCTCCTCTCCGCAGGCAGGCTTAATGGCTGCGATGGAACAGCCCCAGCAGGCGGCGCAGGGGCAGCGTGAGTTTCCAGCTGCTGGAAGAGAGGATGTTTTCCAGCGAGCTCTCGTAGGCTTTGCTCCGGGTGCTCAGCTCGGCGTTGGCCTGATGCAGCTCGGAGAGATTCTTCTGCAGGGCCTCGATGGTCTGCTTCTGGTCAGCCGTAGTCTTTTCCAGCTGGTCGAGGTGCTTCTGCTCGCAGACGCGGGTCTTCTGGAAATACTGTACGCCCTCGAGAACGGCGGCGAACAATGGGTCGTCAGCCAGCGGCTCCAGCGGGAAGTAGCAGTAGCTCACGCCCAGCTTCATCCCGGCGGGGAAACGGTTCAGACCTTCCAGCATGAAATTCGGGTCGTTGTTGAGGAACAGGATGCCGTCGCCGTGGAGCGGCACACCGTTCACCGGGCGGCAGAGGATGCGGTCATCCGAGAAGACGAAATCGGTGATGCAGCAAGGCAGTTCACCGGGGTCGAGACGGAGATTGAACGCGGCCTCCGGCAGCTCGAAGGTCGCTGTCACCATGCCGTTCAGCTCGTCGTATTCGTAGTCCGGGGCCTTGACGGTGTCTTTCTGGGAAAAGCCGAACCCGGCATCATAGTAAAGCAGCGGCTGCACCAGAGCAGGCGAGTCGGTCTGCCTCTCTCTCTGGGGGTGGGCAGCATAGAAGGTCTGCAGCTGCTTTTCCAGCTCAAGGCAGCGCTGGGCCAGCCGCGAAGTGCCTTCGTCTGCAAGTTTGAGCTGTTGTTCAAGGTCCGCAATGCGGCTGCGCAGAGCCGCTTCAGGAGTTTCGTTCATCATTACCGGGGCCTCCTCCAATTTATCGCAAGGCGTACAACCCGCGCTGCAAGCCCATGCATCAAAAGTAACTATAGTCTACCCTCAAAATGGCTGGATACCAAAGCGCAGGAATTTCAGTGTTTTGCCGCATAGCGGCGGGTCCTGCTCCGCTGCCGGGGCTTGTCCGCAGGCTTGCCGCCCCGAAGCTTCCGGCCAAGCTCTTTGCGGCGCATCAGAAGTTCGGTGACGGCGAAGATGGACACAAGCGAGAACACGAACTGCAGCAGCATCCCCTGCACCGGATGGTCAGCATACTTTGCCGCCATCAGATACCACGGGATGGCCGTCAGCTCCACAGTGTGGATGCAGAAGATGAAGAGCGAGCGCCGGCCCACCCACTCGATGGCATGGGAGATGGGGCCGTCCACTCGGCGCTGCCATTTCAAAAAGAGCCGGATGATGCCGTAGCCCACTGCGCCATCCAGCAGGATGCTCAGCGGCCCCATCGTCCACTCACCCAGCGAAACGCAGTCGGTGCTCTGGGTCAGCAAAACGCCCGCGACGACGCCCAGCGCGGACGCGATAAGGCCGGCCTTGGCTCTGCCGGAAAGGGGAGTTTCGAAAAGGCGGCGCTTCTTAGCCAGATAGCCGATGTAAAGGTATGGCAGCGACACCATGCCCTGTGCGATGCAGAAAGGAGCCTCCCACACCAGCGTGACGCCCCAGCCAAGCAGGGTGACGCCGACGACTGCGGGGGTTATGTACCGCTCGGGGAAGATCTCGAGCAGCACGTCCAGCAGCACCCACGCCAGCATCAGAGCCACTAAGTACCACATGGGTCCGCAGGAGAAAAACTGCTGCCCGAAGTAAGTGGCCGTGTGGGGCAGGCCTAACAGGAAACCGCCTAAGACCTTAGCCGATTCTGAGATGGCAGCATCCCACGAGCCGAAAGCTGCGTGGTGAATGAAAGCGTGGAGCACCGTGGTGGCCAGTGCAGTATAAACGTAAGGCTTGAGCAGGGTCTTGAGCTGCTGCTCGATGCATTTGTGGATGGAGCGCTTGCGGAAGCCGTAGCCGCTGGCAATGTAAAAAGCCGCCATCAGGGATTCGCGGTAGGCGAACATGCAAAAGGTCAGCGGGTTGATGTGGCTGGCATCGCCCATGGGGTAAAGCTCACCGGTGTGGGCAAAGACGATGGTCAGCATGCCGACACCCTTGAGCAGATCGAACATGCCCAGCGAATTTGCGGCACGGCGTTTGGTTCCCTCCATAAAAAGGTCCTCCTCTGCGCCGCACCCCGCCCCGGGATGGCAGAATTGCCGGATTTTTGGCGCATCATGTTAAAAATTAGAGATATTTATAATAAGTATAATGCTTTTTGCCCTTGCTGTCAATCAAACGCAGGGAGAAAGCACGATGGGCGGATACCGGGAAAAGTGTACCACACTCACGGCCTGCCCGCAACAAAAGGCAGGATTTACATCCGGGTGCACAGATTGACTGCAAGTTTAAGTTGCATATTTGTGCAATTAAATCTTGCATTTGAGCCCTCTATGCGGTATACTCTAGGCTAGAGTGCCCAGAAGATTCCATTTGGCGGAAACAAAAGGGAATAATTTAACAAAAATAAACAGGGAGTGTAAAATAATGGCAAACAAGGCTTGTAACGAAGTTGTGACCGTGGCAAATATGCCGATGACCGTTTTTGATATGATCTCTGCGATGCAGAATAAGTATGCTGACCGTGTGGCGTTCCGCTATGTGGAGGGCAAGGACACGGTGGTGGAAAAGACCTACGCTCAGTATGTGCAGGATATCCGCAAAGCGACCGGCTACCTGCAGCAGGAGCTGGGCGAGCCCAAGGGCAAGAAGATCGTCATCCTGAGCCGCACCAACTATGAGTACGGCGCGGTCGTTTTCGGCACCATGATGGCAGGCGCTGTCATCGTGACCCTGAACCAGGGCAAGACCTGGGCCGAGCTGGAGTATGAGCTGGGCATGGTGGAGCCGGACCTCATCTTCAATGACGGCATCGATTACGGCTACCGCGCCCAGCTGGAAGCACTCTACGGCGCTCGGCTCCGCCCCATGGATGCCTGGACCGCTGCCCCTGAGGCTGAGATGGTCAACCGCATCGACCACGAGGGTCTGCTGATGCTGATGTTCACCTCCGGCACCACCGGCCGCAGCAAGGGCGTGATGCTGAGCGAGAAGAACTACTTCACCGCCTGCCAGATGTACATCGATGGCCTGAAGTCCGTCCTTGATTATGAGGAGCGGCTGGTACCCCAGTACCTCGACCAGACCTTCAGCCACTTTACGCTGGTGCCCATGTTCCATCTGGCCGGTTTCATCTGCTACTTTGTCTATGGCATACAGGGCTGGACCTTGAATCTCTGCTGTGATGCCCGCGACCTGCGCCGGGATATGAGCCTGATGCACAGCGATGCCATGTCTACCCCTCCGGTGCTGGTGGAGATGATCTGCAACGAGGTCAAGCGCGGCCATGCCGACCGCCTGAACGGGCTGTGGAACCTGAGCTGCAGCTCTGCCATCCTTGATCCCGCCATTCTGAGCGATCTGGTGAAGAATGGCTTCTACATCAATCAGTGCTACTCCATGACCGAGCTGGCCGGCTATGGCCTGCTGAACGTGACCCAGGAGGGCGACCACCTGCGTGCCCTGGGCAAGCCGGACGGCTTCTGTGAGGTCAAGGTGGACGAGACCGGCGAAATCTGCGTCCGCGGCGGCTGCGTGATGCTGGGCTACTATAAGGACCCCGAGGCCACTGCCGAGACCATCGACAAGGACGGCTGGCTCCACACCGGCGACCTGGCCCGCGTGGACGAGGAAGGCTACTACTATATGACCGGCCGCAAGAAGAACCTCATCATTCTGGACAGCGGCGAGAACGTCAGCCCCGAGGAGCTGGAAAAGCTGCTGGGCAAGTGCGATGCCATCAAGGAGTGCATCGTCAAGGAGATGGGCAAGAAGATCGGCACCGTGGTCTGCTGTGAGGATGACAAGCAGCAGCAGGTGAAGGCTTTTGTCACCGAACTGAACCGCACCCTGCCCATGTACAAGCGCATCTCCGTTGTAGAATGCAGCGCCGAGCCCCTGCCCCGCAACGCCATGGGCAAGCTGCTGCGCAGGTAAGCGCGGAAATTGTAAAAAAAGCGCAAAACCGGGCGGTCGGTGTGTTGCATTTCCTCCATAAAACAGGTATTATAAAACACAGGAATGCCCCGCCGGCTGGCTAAACCGGCCCGGCGCGTGGCATACTGAAACTGCGCCCTTGCAGGCGATAAAAAATCCCTCACGGAAAGGAAGATTTTTTGATGGAAAGAGCAGAAATCATGTCTCAGATCCTGGCAATTCTGGAGGATGTGGCAGAGATCTCGCCCGAGGATGTCAACGAAAACAGCGTGATGATGGATGATCTGGATCTGTCCTCTATGGAGATCCTGACCGTCGTGGCCGATCTGGAAGAGACCTTTGGTCTGCGCATCCCCGAAAAGGAGCTGCGCAACTTTGTGACCATCGGCGATCTGGCCGATTATCTGGCCGATGATGGTCGGTTGTATCCCTTATTATTTTGCGGTCTGGTTTCTTTCCTATTATCTGGTTAAAAAGACTTTGGATAAACTGGGACAGGCAAGGTTGAAAAGAATAGAACAAAAAGCAGCCCGTTTGCCGCGAAAGGAACAGGAATGATTGTCGGATTGGGAAATGATATCGTCAGTATTGAGAGAATTTCCGGAACTCTGAATAAGTTTGGCCTGCATTTTATGCAGCGGGTCTTTACCGCCGAAGAAGTCGCCGCTTTGGAAAGTATGAATTCAGCGGCGAAAATGTCGGCATCGGCGGCGAAAATTTTTGCGGCCAAGGAAGCTTGTGCCAAAGCTTTGGGAACCGGTTTCCGCTATGGTTTGGAATGGAAAGATATAACCGTTCTTCATGACGAACACGGCCGTCCTCTGATCAGTTTGAGCGGCAAAGGCGCGGAATTTATGCGAAAAATCGGCGGCCGGAAAATCTGGCTGACGCTTTCTGATGATTTTCCGTGGGCAAATGCGGTGGTTATTATTGAAAGCTGAAATTTATTGTTGCTATAAAAAAAATAATGATTATTATAGGCTTGAATTTCTAATCAAGAGGTCAGTGATATTATGGATAAACAGGAAGGTTTTAAGGAAACGGTCAAAACCATTATTTATGCGGTGGTGATTGCCGTTTTCATCCGCACATTCTTATTTGAACCCTTTAAAATTCCTTCCGGCTCCATGTATCCGACCCTTTATGTCGGCGATTATCTGTTTGTTTCCAAATATACTTACGGCTATTCCAAACACTCGCTGCCGTTCAGTCTGCCGTTGTTTGAAGGTCGTATCTGGGCTGATGCCCCGCAGCGCGGCGATGTCGTGGTTTTTAAATTTCCGCAGGACAATAAAACTGATTTTATTAAGAGAATTATCGGTCTGCCCGGAGATAAAGTCAAAATGGAAAACGGCCGCCTTTTTATCAACGGTGAGGAAGTCAAACGCGAAGAAGTTGAAAACTTTGTTTTGCGCGATGATTACGGCAACGGCGAAAGATTTCACCAGTATATTGAAACTCTGCCGGGCGGAAAACAGCATAATATTTTAGAATTGTCCGATTATGAAAAAGAAGATAACACACCGGAGGTCGTGGTTCCTCAGAACAGCTATTTTGTCATGGGAGATAATCGTGACCGTTCTGACGACAGCAGAGTCCGCGTCGGTTTTGTCCCGGCGGAAAATCTGGTCGGTAAGGCGCGCTTTCTGTTTTTCTCGCACAATAATGACGACGCCTGGTATCAACCTTGGTATTGGCCTAGAAAAATCCGCTGGTCGCGCTTATTTAACAAAATAAATTAAGCCAATCTGTCCTCACCGGCGGGGGAGAAAGTTAATGTTGGAAGAATTGGAAAAATCGCTGGGTTATCATTATAAAGATCTTAACCTGTTAAAGCACGCGCTGACGCACAGCAGCTGCAGCGTCAAAATTAATGAAAATTACGAACGTCTTGAGTTTCTCGGTGACCGGGTGCTCGGTTTGGCGGTTGCAGCCATGCTGTGTAAGATTTTTCCGCGTGAGCCTGAAGGAAGTCTGGCTCAGCGGCATACCGCGTTGGTTTGTAAAGATACGGTGGCGGAAGTTGCCCGCCGTTTGCATTTGGATAAATATCTGTTTGTCGGCAATGAAGAAATCCGCAGTAATGAAAATGTACTGTGCGATGTCGGAGAGGCCTTGATTGCTTCAATTTTCAAGGATGGCGGTTTTGATGCCGCATTTGCTTTTGTCAGCCGCAATTGGAGCGACTTAATCGACAAGAATACAACGCCGCCCAAAGATGCCAAAACCTCTCTGCAGGAGGTGGCGCATATCAGAGGGTGGGGTGTGCCGGTCTATAAAGTAGTGCGCCGTGAAGGCAGCGAACATGAACCGGTATTTTATATTTCCGTTCAGGTCGGCGGCCGGGAAGAAGTCGGCAGCGGCCGCAGCAAAAAGCTGGCGGAACAAAATGCCGCGGGAAAAGTGCTGGATACTTTGGGAGAAAAATATGTCAAAAGTTCCTGTCTCTGAAACACGCTGCGGTTTTGTCGCTTTAATCGGAGCGCCGAATGCCGGCAAATCGACGATTACCAATAATTTTGTCGGTTCTAAGGTTTCGATCGTTTCGCCGAAGGTTCAGACGACCCGGACACTGGTTAAAGGGATCGGCATCTATGATAATACGCAGATTATTTTTCTCGATACGCCGGGGATTTTCAAACCGAAACGGCGTTTGGACCGGGCGATGGTTTCTTCGGCCTGGAGCGGTGTCGAAGATGCCGATATCATTGTTTTGGTGGTTGATGCCAAACGCGGTTTTGATGATGAAACCCAGAGTATCGTGGCAAAATTGAACAAAAATAAAAAAGAAGCGATACTGCTGATTAATAAGGTTGATTTGGTCAGTAAAGACAGCCTTCTGGCTTTGAGCGCCAAAATAAATCAGGCCGGAAACTTTAAGGAAACTTTTTTTATTTCGGCGCTTAACGGACAGTACACGGCGGATTTTTATCAGTATCTGGCGGATAATCTGCCGCTCAGCCCATGGTATTATCCCGAAGATCAGATTTCCGACATGCCGTTGAAGCTGTTGACCGCGGAAGTGGTACGCGAGAAACTTTTTATGTTTCTTCATGATGAACTTCCCTATGCCCTGACGGTTGAGCCCGAGTTGTGGGAACGCCGTGATGACGGCTCTGTTCGTGCCGAAATGACAATCTATGTTCAGCGTGACAGTCAGAAAATTATTGTTCTCGGCAAAGGCGGTGCGATGATAAAACGTATCGGTCAGGCCGCGCGCCGCGAGCTTGAAGATTTGCTTGAAGAACGCATTCATCTGTTTTTATTTGTTAAAGTCCGCGAAAATTGGCAGGAAGATGCGGCAAGGTATTTGACTTGGAATCTTCCCTTCAATCCTTAAAAAGTTCGTATACCGGTCTATTAGAGCGATTTTGCGTGGTCTCGAAAAATTCATGTACTTCTCAGGTATTTTTTGTGAAAATTATCTAAATGTATAATTTTTTCTTTTAGGTTCTCTTGTAATTTTGAATTTGCGCCTTATTTGATTCTTATCATTATTGATAAGGAGGAAAATGATGAAAAAAGCTTTGTTAATTTTGGCCGGTGCGGCATTGTTGGCCGGTTGTTCCTGTAAAACCGGACCGCAGACACTCTGTTCTTCTTACCGCGGCGTTCTGCCTGCGGCAGATGCTGCCGGTATTGTTACCACGCTGACTTTTGACAGCAACGGCCGTTATCTGGAGAGAACCGATTACCTCGGCAAAACCGACGGCGTATTTAACGAACACGGCAACTACAATATAAAAAACAACATCATTACCACGGTTAATGCTGCCGGCGAAACCGACTATTATCGTTTGGAAAAGAATCAGATCCGTCGTTTAGACAATCGCAAGAAAGTTATTGACGGCAGTTTGGCAGATGCCTATGTTCTGCCGCAGACCGCCGGCTGCGTTCCGTTCGGCAACGTTATTAAATAATTTTGCAACCCCGGCACCAAGGGTTGAAATTCCCCCGGCAGAAGCTGCGGGGAATTTTTTTTATTTAAATTTAAAGTTTTATAGTCTTTCAGAGAGATTAAATTTTTTTGGCACGGTAATTGCATAGTGTAAAGCAACTGAATTTAATTATCCAAAACTATTGGGGAGAATATAATGGATAATACGAAATATGTAGCTTTATCGCGCCAGATGGCTTTATGGAAACAAATGGATATTGTTTCCAATAATATGGCCAATATGAATACATCCGGCTACAAGCAAGATGAAGCTGTTTTTACCGATTATATGGTTAAGACCGAAAATGCTCAGGGCTTTGGTAAGGTTCCGGTTTATTTTACCATGGATTACGGTGTTTTTAAGAATTTTGCCGAAGGCGCCTTTGTCGATACCGGCAACGCTTTTGATGCCGCCATTCAGGGAGACGCGTTTTTTGCCGTTGAAACGCCCGAAGGCGAAAGATATACCCGTAAAGGACAGTTTTCGCTGAATGCCGACGGTCAGTTGGTGACCAAAGACGGGCATCCGGTTTTGTCGGAAAATAATGAACCGTTTTTCTTTGCTCCCGGCGAAACCGCCGTTAATATTGCCGAAAACGGTGATGTTTCTACTGAAAACGGAGTTATCGGCCGGTTGAAGCTGGTTTCTTTTGCCAATAATCAAAAATTGTTAAAGGTTGCCGGAACGATGTTTGAAAATACGCCGGGAAATGCCATGATTTTGGGCAGTCCGGCTGTGGTAAAACAGGGGATGGTCGAGAAATCCAATGTCGAACCGATTGCCGAGATGACCAAATTAATTAATTTACAGCGCTCTTATGAATATGTTCAGCAAATGATTGATGAAGAACATGAGAGATTGTCCAATACAATCAGCACTTATACGCAGTTAGTCTAGTTTTAGAGGGGAAAAAAGATGAGATCATTAAATATCGGCGCCACCGGAATGCTTGCCCAGCAGACCAATGTTGATGTTATTTCCAATAATATCGCCAATATGAATACGACGGCTTATACCAAAAGAAGAGCGGAATTTAACGATTTGCTGTATCAGAACATTATTCGCCCGGGATCGGCTTCGACCGCTTCACAGACAGTAGTGCCTTCCGGTATCCAGCTCGGCCTCGGTGTTCGTACCGCCGCGGTTTACCGCATTACCGAAGGCAGCGGCCTGACCAATACCAATAATACACTGGATCTTGCCATTCGCGGCCGCGGTTATTTTCAGATTGAACTGCCCGAAGGCAAAGGAACCGCCTATACCCGCGACGGCGCTTTTCAGCGTAACGGCGACGGCGTGATCGTAACTCACGACGGTTATACGGTGCAGCCGGAAATTACCATTCCCGAAGATGCGGTTGAGATTTATGTCAACTCTTCGGGGGAAGTTTGGGTTAAGCAGGACGGCGAAACCGACGAGGTTAATGTCGGCCAGCTGGAACTGGCTACGTTTCCCAACGAAGCAGGGCTTGAAGCGATGGGACAGAATATGTTTCTGGAAACTCAGGCGTCGGGCGCGCCGATTATTGACAATCCTGATGTCGAGGGCTTCGGTTCGCTGCTGCAGGGATATTTGGAAACTTCCAATGTTAATCCGGTGGCGGAAATTACCGAATTGGTTTCGGCGCAGCGCGCTTATGAAATGAACTCCAAGATCATTTCGACGTCCGATCAGATGTTAAGCACGATTAATCAGTTGAAATAAGAGAGTAAACCGAGATGAGATCTGTCGCTTTATATATTTTTTTCTGGCTGATGCTGACAGCTTCGGCGGTTCAGGGAGCGCCGGCGGTAATCGGCGAGCAGGACCTGCTGGATGCCGTGGCGGCCGAATTTGTCGAACAAGGTATGGATGAGGCGATAGATATTGAGTTTTTCGGCGGACGGACCGGGTTTGTTTTTGAAGATGCGGATAATGCCAAGATTATGGTTTCGCGCCTGAAATATGATGAGCTGCAAAATAAGTTTACTGCCGATGTGGAAATTTTTGCCGACGGACGCTCTCGGGATAAAACCGTGCTGCAAGGTAAGTATTATGTGTTAAATGAGGTCTGGGTGCCGGCAGTTAATATCAGCAAAGGCGAATATCTGACCCCGGATAAGCTGAAAACTATTGCCGTGCGCGCTAACCGGATTAAGCCGATGCATGTTGTCGATTTAGAGAAGCTGGCAGGTAAAGAGGCTAAGAAGTCGTTGAAAGAAGGGCGTTTGATTACCGAACGCGATGTCGGGGAAAAAATTATCATTAAAAAAGGCGATATCGTTAATTCGGTTTACAGAACCAAACATATGCAGATTACGGCCAAGGCCGAAGCGCAGCGTGATGCTGCCAAAGGCGACAAGCTGGAAATTATGAATATCAAGAGCAGGAAAAACCTGTTTGGAACCGTGGTTGACAAAGATACGGTTTTAATAGATGTCCAATAGAGGGGAGACTATGGAATGACAGATTATAATAAATTAAAACTCGGAGCGCTGGCGCTGATGATGGCGACATCGCTGTCGGGCTGCGGAACCTGGGACAGGTTGCGTAATATCGGCAAAGAACCGCCGCTGACTCCGATTGAGAATCCGGTCGAAGCTAAAGGATATCAGCCGGTTTCGCTGCCGATGCCGGCAATGCAGGATACCAGTGTGGGTGCCAATTCGTTATGGGCTAAGGGCTCGAGCGGCTTTTTCAAAGATCAGCGGGCTTCAAAAGTTGGAGACATCATTACGGTTAAGGTTTCCGCCAAGGATAATGCCCTGATGGAAAACGAGATGGAACAGAATCGCGATGATAATAAAGATTCAATGGGAATCGGCACTTTCTTCGGCTATGAAGATTATGTGAAGGATTATTTTCCTGATAAAGCCGATCATAATGATTTGATCAGCGTCAATTCCAATCGTGAAATTTCCGGTGACGGCAAAATCGACCGCAAAGAAAAAATTGATATGACCATGGCGGCGATTGTTACGCAGGTTTTGCCCAACGGAAATCTGGTAATTGAGGGTACTCAGGAAATCCGCGTCAGCTATGAAGTGCGTCAGCTGACCGTGCGCGGGGTTATCCGCCGGGCTGATATTACTTCGGATAATACCGTCGAATCGAGCAAAATTGCCGAATTGCGCGTTTCTTACGGCGGCAAGGGCGTTATTTCCGATGTTCAGCAGCCGAGATACGGCCGTCAGCTGATTGATATTCTCGCCCCGTTTTAATCGGAAATTTGATGACAGTTTAAAATATTATTATGTCGTTAAAAGAAAAAATCTCCCCATTTTTTCTTTAATTCTAGGACAAGAGCCTGTTTTTTCTCCCCAATTTTAAAACGGGCTTTTGTTTCTTAGATGTTTATATTTAAAAATGAACAGTTTAAAAAAATATGATTACGGATTATATTACGAATTAACCATTAATTTTTTTAAGAGAGTAAAAAAATGACCGATACCCTTGAACAAGTTAAAGATGCCGAAGCCGAAGCCAAAATTCTGTTGAATTATGCCATGGCTTTGTCAAAGGCTTCCACCAGCGGTGATAAAATGCAGATGCTGGCCGCTTTGGATAATAATCTGAAGCTTTGGGTCGAAATAGAAACTTCTCTGAAAAATGCAAAGAACTTGCTTCCTGAAGATATTAAAGCCAATTTACTGTCGCTGTCAAAATTTGTTGAGAGACTGACGCTTTATAAAGGCGTTGATATGGAGAAATCCGATTTTGACAGTCTGATTAATATTAATATGCAGATTTCGGAAGGTTTGTTCGAGGTCGTTAAAAATAATCTGGCCAAGGAAGAGGCTTTTTCATTGCTGAAATGCGCCATCGATCTGTCGGCGGCTCGCGAGAGCAATAATCCGGCGGATATGGTTTCGGCTCTGGATAATAATATGAAGCTTTGGGTCTATATGAAAACGCTGGCCAAATCAAAGAAAAACAAATTGCCGCCCGAAACCAAAGATAATCTGATCAAACTGGCGGATTATGTATCGAGCCGGACGCTTGAAATGGGTAAGGATTTGAAAAGACTTAATCCCAAGACGCTGGACAGCATGATTATGACCAATCTGCAAATCAGCGAAGGTCTGATGGCCCGCCGCAAACTGGTTTGCTAAAAGTTTGTAACTAAAAAAATCCCCGCAACCGGCGGGGATTTTTTTAAGTCTTGTTTACAGACATTTATAACAGTAATTTATGCAGCCGTCGTGACCGGCCTGGTGTTCGACGCGCTGGGCATGATACCCGACGACGGCC
>ENA-ORTG01001369-ORTG01001369.1-human-gut-metagenome-genome-assembly--contig:-NODE-1369-length-22531-cov-4.109584_pt1 | contig 22531 bp, 10 predicted proteins | sample MGYA00241906_ERZ509176 | MGnify/ENA primary metagenome ERZ509176 (study PRJEB26280, sample SAMEA2338811) | human gut metagenome | biome: human gut; feature: human-associated habitat; material: faeces...
ACATATTCTCGGATCAGGAACATAATATCTGGCTGGGAACAGATTACGGCATTTCCCTGTCACGCTATAACAGTGCGCTGCAATTTGTACCGATTTCTCAAATCACAGGCACAGGAGACGGAAATCAGTTCTATTCCCTGTTCCGGGATTCCAAAGGATTCTATTGGTTCGGAGGTACAAACGGAGTGATCCGGTTCACCCATCCGGCAGGCAATAAACACGATGCTATCTGGTATAGAATGGGGGATAAAAACCATCCGTTATCCCACAACCGGATACGGCACATCTACGAGGATAGAGAACAGCAGTTATGGATAGCCACAGACGGAAGTATCAACCGCTATGACTATAATACCCATCAATTTGTACACTACAACATCGTAGACAGCACAGGAACAAACAACACCAACTGGGCTTATTACCTGTTTGAAGACACCGACGGAAAACTCTGGATAGCAACCTGCCTCGGAGGTATTTTTGTAGTAGACAAACAAAAACTGGTACAATCTTCCGGCGGAACCTACATAGCCGAGCAGAACTATTCCACTCGCAACGGCCTGTCAGGAATGTTCATCAACCAAATTGTTCCCGATGCGGAAGGTAATGTATGGGTATTGCTCTACAACAGCAAAGGAATAGACAAAATCAATCCGCGCACGCAGCAAGTAACCAAATTGTTTGCCGAAGAGTTGAGCGGTGAAAAGAGCCCGAATTATCTCCTACGAGATGAGGACGGTATGCTCTGGGTAGGATTTCACGGTGGGGTCATGCGCATCAATCCCCAAGATTCCGGTCAGCAAAGTATTACCTTCGGCAGCTTCAGTAACAATGAAATTCTGTCTATGACTTCCGTAAAAGAGCATATCTGGATTTCTACAACCAACGGGCTTTGGATTGTCGACCGGAAAACAATGGATGCACGCCAACAGAACATGACAGACAAGCGTTTCACAAGTCTTTTCTTTGACCCGAAAGACGAAAACATCTATTTGGGAGGTGCGGACGGATTCGGTATTTCCCGGCCGGACATACAGGCTATGAATCAACCGGAACGCCCGATCCTGCTGACTGCTTTATATATCAACAACCAGTTGATGTCTCCGCACACCGGAGAAAGCATACCTAATATCCGTTATACGAACTCTATCGAACTGGCATATAACCAGAATAATCTGGCTTTCGAGCTTTCCGACCTCCCCTATTCGCTAGAGGAAAAGCATGAATTTGTCTATCAGCTGGAGGGAATGGACAAAGAATGGAATTTCCTGAAATCGAATACAAACCGCATTACATACAGCAATCTCAACTACGGAGATTATCAATTAATTATCAGTAAGGTGGAAAAGAGTGGCCACCCGTCCGAACATCCTTATATTTTGAATATCAAGATCCTGCCTCCGTGGTATTATACGGTTTGGGCAAAGGTGATTTATGTTCTTTTGTTCCTCAGCCTCATCATCTGGACAATCAATTTCTTCCGCGTCAAGAACCGGTTGAAAATGGAACGTATGGAGAAAGAGAAGATTCTGGAACAGTCACGCCAGAAAATGGCTTTCTTCAGCAACCTGTCCAATGAGCTAAAGACACCGCTTAGCCGGATTATTGCACCCGTGAGCCAGCTACTCCCTGCGACGGAGGAAGCGCACGAGAAACAGACATTGGAAGAAGTGCAACGCAATGCGATGAAGATTAATTCGCTGATTCATCAGGTGCTCAACTTCAACCGTATAGAAGATAACGAAGATTCACTACTAATACTGTCGCGTATCGAACTTGTGTCATTCAGCCACAGTCTGTTCTCCGTCTACGAAGAAGACAAGCGGCTGACTTTCCTTTTCGAGACAAACAAAGCGAAGATTTATGCCGATATGGACGCTATCAAACTGGGAGTGATACTAGACAGTCTGCTTTCAAATGCAGTGAAATTCACTCCGGACGGCGGCAGTATCCGGTTGTCTCTTTTCTATCGCGAAGAAACCGGCTTAGTGGATATCTGTGTATCGGACACAGGATCGGGAATCCCGCCGCGGGACATTCCTTACATCTTCCAACGTTTTTTCCAATCCCCCCACTCCGGCAATAAGGAAGGTACGGGTATCGGGCTTTATCTGGTAAAAACTTACACAGAACTGCACGGCGGACACATCACCGGCGTCACCTCCGAAGAAGGAAAAGGGACTTCCGTCGGATTGAATATTCCCGTCATAGCAGTGGAGGAAGAGGAAATCCCCGCGACACAGGAGAAGAAGCGACTGGAATCGTTGCCTGTACTCAAACCGATTGAAGCGGAATCGCAGGACGAGAAATTCCTGTCGAATATAATTCGCCTGATTGAAGACCATCTTTCGGAGTCGGAACTGAATGTGAATGCTCTTTGTGAATTATCCGGTATCAGTAACAAACAGATTTACCGGAAAATTAAGCAATTGACCGGAATGTCTCCCGTAGAATACATCAAGTCAATCCGGATGAAAAAGGCTGCCATGTTATTGCAGCAAAAGAAGTTCACCGTTGCCGAAATAATGTATATGGTGGGCTTCTCCAACCATTCTTATTTTTCCAAATGTTTTCAGGCTGAGTTCGGAAAAACGCCGAAGCAATATATGCAGCCTGCTGTTGACGAAGAAAATCACAATAAATAAAGCACTTGCGGGTGAGGATGAGGCATTAATTGCTGTGTTTTTACCTTTCATCATGTAGCGCTTTGTCCATTGCAACCTATCATCTTTCTTCCGGTCTATTGTTAGATAAATCCTGTTGCATTAGAAGTTAACTTTTTCCGGTCTAACGGTTAAGTTGTTTTTGATAGTATATAAACTATAAACGCAAGTTCTAATTATATAAATGCAAGTTGCGTTTATAAAAATGAAGCTTGCGTTTATAGTTTGCAGCAGACGGAAAGAAAATTTGCCGTTAGACCGGAGAAAATTTGCAAAGAAGGGAAAGAAATTTATCTATAAGTAGATTGCATAGAAGAACGGTAGCAACCTGTTCATATCCTACGGTTATTCTGTGCAAGAGGTGAAATAGACGAACCTCATAAAAGCACATATTGGAACTAATTATGGCCTAATCGCGGCTGAAAAGTACCTTTCGTCCTATTTTTATCCTTATATGTCCAATCTGTGCTTTCATCAAATCAGCACCTATCTTATCTTTGCCGGTATAAATAACCCGCCAAATTTGATAGCATGAAAAGACAGTTTATTCTTACCTTTATTTGTCTGTTGTTTACCTTCACCGGTATGCAGGGGAAAGTAACTACACCTATAATATATATAGATGGAAACGGAGTGATGCGCTGGAGCGACACCCACGAAGAGGCCTCTTTCTTCGGGGTAAACTACACCCTGCCTTTTGCCCATGCCTACCGCGCACTCGGCTATTTGGGAGTCGACCGCAAAGCTGCCATAGATAAAGATGTATATCATCTCTCCCGCTTGGGACTGAATGCTTACCGTATTCATCTATGGGACGTGGAGCTGACCGACGGGCAAGGTAATCTCCTTGAAAACGAGCATATTGACCTCATGGATTATCTAATTGCCAAACTTAAGGAGCGCAATATCCATATTGTCATCACCGCACAGACTAACTTCGGAAACGGATACCCCGAACGGAATATACAAACCGGCGGCTTCTCTTATAAATATGATAAATGCGATATGCATTCTAATCCGGAAGCGATTGCCGCACAGGAAACTTATCTTCGCGACTTGGTGAAACATACTAATCCTTATACAGGACTGGCTTATAAAGACGATCCTTCTATCGTAGGTTTTGAGATCAATAACGAACCCTGCCATTCCGGTACGAAAGAAGAAGTAAAAGCCTACATCAACCGTATGCTGAAATCAATGAGCAAGGCGGGAAACCGTAAACCAGTATTTTATAATGTAAGTCACAACGGATATGTGGCAGAAGCCTATTATGAAACGACTGTTCAGGGAACTACCTATCAATGGTATCCTATCGGGCTCGTATCCGGACAAACACAACAAGGGAATTTCCTTCCTTACGTAGACCGTTATGACATTCCTTTCGCCGGAAAAGTGAAAGAATTCAATAAGAAAGCACGGATGATTTATGAATTCGATCCGGCGGATATTATGTACTCTTATATGTATCCGGCCATGGTAAGGACTTTCCGCACGGCCGGTTTCCAATGGATTACGCAGTTTGCTTATGACCCGATAGACCTTGCGTTCGCCAATACGGAGTATCAGACTCATTTTCTGAATCTTGCCTATACTCCGAATAAGGCTATCAGCATGAAAATTGCCGCCGAAGCTGCACGGAGTTTGAAAAGAGGAGAATCGTATGGGAGTTATCCTCAGGATACCATATTCGGTAATGGCTTTCGCGTCAGCTATGCGGAAGATTTAAGCGAGTTGAATAATGGAGAGAAGTTTTATTACTCCAATCAGACAAATACACCACCCAAAGATGCATCAAAGCTGGTTTCAATCGCCGGATGCGGAAGCTCGCCGATAGTGGACTATGAAGGTACGGGAGCTTATTTCATTGATTGCCTTGAATCAGGAGTATGGCGACTCGAAGTAATGCCGGATGCGGTAGTAGTCAATGACCCTTTTGCCAAGCCGTCACTCAAAAAAGAAGTAGTCAGCATTATCTACGGTACTTGGGATATGGCATTACGAATTCCGGATTTGGGCAAAGCGTTTACTCTCACAGCTCTCGACAAGAAGAACGACCGGAAAGAAGAAACAGTGACGAATGGAGTGATTTGCGACCTTCGTCCGGGGGTTTACCTGTTGAAACGAAACGGTTGTACCCCGCAACAGAACTGGAAAGCTGATTCACGTTGGAATTCGATTCGTATCGGAGAGTTTGTAGCTCCCACTCCCCGTACTATGGATTATAAGGTCACTCATACTCCGGCAAGCATTGCCGAAGCAGGCAAAGCATTGACTATTAATGCGCAAGTAGCAGGAAGCGTTTTTCCGGATTCTGTCATTATATACACGGATAAGGTGTCTTTTTGGAACGAGCATAACCCGTATATAAAGATGAAACGTACAAGCGGCTATACATATCAGGCTATCCTGCCCGCTGCAGATATAAAGGAAGATTGTTTCAAGTATAACATCATCGTCTGCCGGGGCGACAGCACCCATACTTATCCCGCCGGAAATTCCGTCACCGGAAGTTCCTCGGGAATCCAAGGAAGTCCATTGGACTGGAACTATACTTCCGATTTCTACTGGACTACACGTGTTGTCGCTTCTGGTAGTGCGATACAACTACTGAAAGTAACGGATACAGATAGCCGGATAGAAGCATATACACTTCCTGAATGGAACGACCTGCAACGTACCTTACTTGATTCTTCTCCGACTGAGAAGCCGTTGCTCCGGTTCTGTTTCACACCGAAAGGAAAAAATCCGCAACACTTCCTCCGCGCATTCGTAAAAGATGAAATCGAAGGAAGAAAAGATAAAATGAAAAGCTGCACTACGCTCTGTATTCGTGTAAATAGAGACAAACCTCTTCCGCAAGGACTCAGCGCAGGTTTTGTCACTTCGGACGGATATACCTACAAAAGTCTCTGCCCTGCTCCGTCAGCAGAAGGCATTGTACGGATTCCTCTGAAAGAACTGCGTCTAACGGATACCGCATTGTTACCCATAGCTTATCCGACATTCCTGAAACAGTATTTCCACCCGGAGACGGTAATTCCTTTCCGACCGGAGAAGATAGAGAAACTGGAACTGTCAATGCCTGGAACCGGCAAACCAACCGTAGAGATTGAACTTGGAGACGTGTGGCTGGAATAGCCGGATATGTTCACCCAGCGTCCCAAACAATAATAATACAATAAATCTATTATCAATAACACATTAATTATGAACAGGAATATCTTAAATCTACGCCAACTGACTGTACTCCTTATATTGTGTACAGCCTTTTTAGGAGGTATCATTCCTGCCTTTGCCCAACAGGGCGGCAAGAAAATCACCGGACAAGTGATTGATGAGAACAAAGAACCGATGATCGGAGTAAGTATCCTCATCGTGGGCACTTCTACCGGTACGGTTACCGACTTTGACGGTAACTACACATTGAACGTACCGCAGGGCAACAAAGAGTTGCAATTTTCTTATGTGGGATATGAGACTAAAATAGTTGCCCTTCCTACAAGCGGCTCTGTACTGAACGTACAGATGAAAAGTGATTCACAGGTATTGAGTGATGTAGTTGTTATCGGATATGGAACGCAACGAAAAAGCGACCTGACCGGTTCGGTAACAAACGTCAGCAGCAAAGACTTCAATATGGGACTGGTCAGCTCTCCCGAGCAACTGATTAACGGAAAAATCTCCGGCGTGCAGATTATGTCCAATAGTGGTTCGCCTACGGCGGGAAGTACCATCCGTGTGCGTGGCGGTGCCTCACTGAATGCCAGCAACGACCCGTTGATTGTTTTGGACGGTGTTCCTTTGGAACAGGGTGGTATCAGCGGGAACGACGGAAACTTTCTGAGCCTCATCAACCCGAACGACATTGAAAGTATGACCATTCTGAAAGATGCTTCTTCCACCGCTATCTACGGTTCGCGTGCATCCAACGGGGTAATCCTTATCACTACCAAGAAAGGGACTTCGGACAAACTGCAAATCACATTCAGCACTACCAACTCCATTCAGACACGCACCAAACTGGCGGATATGTTAAGCTACGACCAATTTGTCAACACGATTCGGACACAAGGAACTTCTGCCCAGCAAGCTCTGTTGGGAACAGCCCGCACGAACTGGAACGATGAGATCTATCAGAATGCTTTCGGTACGGATAATAATCTGAGCGTCTCCGGAAAGATTGCCAAGAACTGGCCGTTCCGTGTGTCGGTAGGTTATTATAACCAAAGCGGTCTGCTACGCACTGATAATGCGGAACGCTATACGGGAAGCATTATGCTGACTCCCTCTTTCTTCAAAGACCACCTGAAGCTGAATATTAACGCCAAGGGTTCTATCAACAACAATACATTCGGCAATACAGACGCTATCTGGGCAGCCGCTACCATGAACCCGACCATTCCCGTTTATTCAGGACTGGATACCTTCGGCGGATACACGGAAGCGACAGACAACACAGGCACCCCTGTCAACGGCGCCGTAATGAATCCCGTAGGACTTATCAAGATGAATGATTCTCAAAGTAACGTAAGGCGTTTTATCGGAAATGTCGATGCGGATTACCGTGTTCACTTCTTCCCCGATCTGAAACTGCACGCTACACTGGGCTATGACTACGCACAAGGTAAAGGTAGCGTATATGTTCCGGCAGAAGCGGCACAGAACTACAATACTTCCGGTCTGGATTACAGCTACGGCCCCGAAAAGAAGGAGAACCGTCTGCTTACCTTATATGCCAATTACAACAAGCTCGTCGAATCTATCAAGAGTAGCTTTGACGTGACAGCCGGTTACGACTATCAGTACTGGAAATCGACTACACCGCTTTATAGCGAAATGAACACGTTGGGAGAGATACAAAAGACATCCAAAGCGAAGGATGAGCGCCACGTGTTGCTCTCCTACTACGGCCGTCTGAATTATTCTTTCGATTCACGCTATATGCTGACTACGACTATCCGCCGGGACGCCACTTCCCGTTTCGCCAAGAATGTACGTTGGGGTACTTTCCCTTCGGTAGCTTTAGGCTGGAGAGTGACAGAAGAATCTTTCCTGAAAGACAATAAAGTATTGAGTAACTTGAAGCTCCGTGCCAGCTATGGTGTGACCGGACAGCAAGACGGTATCGGCAATTATAATTACCTGCCTATTTACACTCAAAGCCAAAACGGTGCGGAAGCCAGCATGGGTAACGGATACATTCATACCTACCGTCCCAGTTCCTATGTGCCCGATTTGAAATGGGAAACAACTACTTCCTGGAACGTCGGATTCGACTTCGGCTTCCTGAAAGACCGCATTACAGGTAGCTTCGACTACTACACCCGCCAAACAAAGGACTTGATTGCCACGGTTCCCGCCGCAGCCGGGACGACCTTCGATCGTAATATCACTACAAACGTAGGAAATGTAGACAGTCAGGGTATCGAATTCAGCATAAACGCAACCCCTGTTCAAACTAAAGACTGGAACTGGGATATCAGTTTCAATATGACATGGCAAAAGATGAAAGTAAAGAACCTGTCTCTCGTAGCCGGTGCTGCCGCAACTAATACTTCGGTCGGCCCTTATATTGACAGCTATCAGGTACAGACGTTGACCGAAGGATATGCCCCCTATATGTTCTACGTCTATCACCAGCTCTATGACGAAAAAACTGGGAAGCCCGTAGAAGGCGCTTATGTAGACCTTAACGGAGACGGAGAAATCAATACGGAAGATTTATACCGTTACCACTCTCCCGCTCCTGACTATATCCTCGGTTTCAGCACTTCCCTACGCTGGAAGAAATGGACGTTGAGCACCAGCCTGCGTGCCAATATCGGTAACTATGTTTACAATGCTATGGCTATGAATGCCGGAGCCTGGGAAACAGTGAGCTACAACTCTTATCAGTTGAACAACCTGTCGAGCAGTTATCTGAAAACCGGCTTCAAGTCCCGCCAATACTTGTCCGATTACTATGTGGAGAATGCTTCTTTCCTGAAAATGGATAATCTGTCATTGAACTATAACTTCGGGCAGATTTGTAAAGGATGCAGCTTGAATGTCAGTGCAATGGTTCAGAATGTATTCTGTATCACGAAATACAGTGGTGTAGACCCGGAAGTCCCCAACGGAGTGGATAATTCCTTCTACCCCCGCCCACGTACATTCTCACTTAACGTAGGTTTCAACTTCTAATTACTTTTAAAAACAAGCGAATCATGAAAAAGATATTATATACAGCTTTCTATTTTTGCAGCGCATTGCTGTTGAGTTCCTGTATAGGCGATTTGGACCAATATCCGCATGAAGACGAAACATCTTCCACGATCTACACAAGTGCCGATAACTATAAAGCCGTTTTAGGGAAAATATACGCTGCTATGGTAACCACCGGTCAGGAAAAGGGCGGTGATCCGGATTTGAGCAGTAACAGCGGTCAGGATTATATGCGTTGCTTCTTCAATCTACAAGAATGTGGAACAGATGAAGTAGCTTCTACCTGGCTGTCGGGTGATAACGTTACCGGTCTGACTTACTTGAGCTGGGACGCCAATGACCCTTGGGTATCGGATATGTACTATCGTATTTATTACAACATTGCATTATGTAACGAATTTCTTCGTAATGCTACGGATGAGAGCATTGCCCGGTTTACGGAACAGGAACAGACTGAAATTCGCCATTACCGTGCCGAAGCCCGTTTCATGCGTGCCTTGTTCTATTATCATGCAATGGATTTGTTCCGCAACATCCCGTTTGTAACAGAGAACGACCCGACTGTCGGCTATCTGCCACCACGCTACACGGCTGCACAAGTTTTCAGCTATATTGAATCGGAACTGACAAGTATCACAAGCGATATGCTCGACAGAACCAACTGTCCTTACGGACGGGCTTCCCGGGGAGCTGCTTATACCTTATTGGCCAAGCTGTATCTGAACGCGGAAGTTTACATCAATACACCGAAATATACCGAATGTATCAGTGCTTGTAAAGAGGTTATCAAGCAAGGGTATTCATTGGAAGATGATTACAGCAAGTTATTCAACGCTGATAACGATAAACGTACTGCTAACGAAATCATCTTCACTTTGCCGGTAGACGCTACGCATACCGTTTCGTGGGGCTCTTCCACTTATATTGTCTGTGGTGCGGTTAGTAATACTTCGGATTTGCAGAAGCCGGAAGATTACGGAGTGAAAAGCGGTTGGGGTATGTTCCGTGTACGCGGAGAAATCCCCTCCCTGTTTACCGGAGAAGAAGATAAACGGGCTATGTTCTTCACTAATGGGCAAACACTGAACCTGGATAAGATTGACGACCAAAGTAACGGTTACTTTGTAGAGAAATGGACGAACCTGACGGATGCAGGAGAAACAGCTTCCAATACCGCAGACGGTGGCGTAAACACGGATTATCCTTTGTTCCGCCTGGCAGATGTATATCTGATGATAGCAGAAGCCTTTGTACGAGGTGGAAGCGGAACAACAGCAACGGAAGTTGTCGGTTATATCAACCAAATCCAAGAAAGAGCATACGGTGACGACAGCAATAATAAAAACGCAAGCCAAATCAATCTATCGTTTATTTTGGACGAACGCGCCCGCGAACTTTATTGGGAAGGACATCGCCGTACCGATTTAATCCGCTACGGAGTATTCACTACCAATGGTTACTTATGGCAATGGAAAGGCGGAGTAAAAGAAGGAACAGCGGTAAACAGCCGGTACAATATTTACCCGATACCGACTACCGAGTTAACCGCCAACCCGAACCTATACAATGAAAACTATTAATCACGCTTATTCGATACAACAATATGAAAAAAATAAACACTCTATTGGCTTTACTCTCCGCACTCCTTTTATTAGGAGCGTGTGAGAAAGACGGAGAGAAATTCTATCTCTCCAGCCCGGTGGAGAGTGACTTAATCGCTTCTACCAATGCCGTTGTACTGACGGAAGCTACTGCCAAGCTTTACGCATTATCCCTTGCCTGGAGCGACCAGACATTGCAAATCAGCGACCCGAGATATCAAGCGACCAGCGGCATTCAAACTACCGTACAAGTATCCCGGTCTGAAGATTTTTCAGGCAGCATTATCGAATCTACGGAAAACGGAGTATCCAAAAGTTATACAGTCGCCGCTCTGAACATTATTGCTTACAAACTAAATGCACCGGCTGAAGAAGCCGCTCCTCTTTATTTCCGACTGGCAGGAAGCAATGGCAGCAACATCGCTCCTGTATATAGCAATACAGTGGCAGTCACAGTGACTCCTTATCCTATTGATATGCATTACGCCAGCATTATCAACAAGGGTAGCGGTCAAGATTCCGGTCAGGATTTCTATTCGGCAAATGCTGACGGACAATATAGCGGATTCTTCGGGGCAGCGGCTTGGGAAGGCATTTACGTACAGGAAGCAGACGGAACAACCTGGCATACAGCCCAATCCGGTGGAGTAGGAACTCCATTCTTGTTGACAACAGACGCAGCGGAAGGAACATGGGATATGTGGTTCCCCGGTCAGTCGGGATGTTATTTCGTGAATGTAAATACCGCTCAGAAACAATGGAACGCCTTACTGATACCCGAACTGAATGTAAGCGGCATAGAAGGTATCAATATGCAATACAGCCGTACAGATAACCAATGGAAAGGTGTATTTACGGGTACGGAAGGTACGAATATCAACATTCAACTTCAAGGAACAGGTAAGTTTTACAACAATACCAGTGTCAGCGGTTCCGATAATGCCATTGACGATACAAAAGCCAAAGATACCCCATTTGCTTTCGGTGGAACTGCCGGACAACTGACATTCAGTACAGGTGAGACTGCAACAGCCGGAAATATAACGGTAAGTGTTCCGGCTACGGGAGAATGTACGCTGGTTATTGACCTTAATAATCCCGAACAATGGACTGTTAGCGTTACGGAAGGTGGAAGTAGTGAACCTACTTATCCTTCTTATCTGGAAATGCAGGGTGTAGGAAACATGGATGGAAAGGGCTGGTTAGCTACATTAAACCCTGTTTACGACAATAGCGGCGAACATCACGGAAGTTATCAAGGTGTTTACCAAATGACTAATGGTTGGGATAATTTTAAGATTGTAGACCAAACAGCCGGTATCTGGTATGGATGCGACTCCAACGATGAATACAAACTGGCGGACGGCGGACAGAATATCTGGTTCCACCAGGAAGAATGTCGTACTTTCATTGTCACAGCCAGTCTGGCCGACATGACTTGGGGAGCAACAGAAATAACCCAAATCAATGTCTGTGGTGAGTTTAACAATTGGGATTTAAACAAAGATTTGATGACATACGATGAAACAAACAAGGTTTGGAAAGCCACCGTTGTCATTGATAATCTGGGCAATAACTACGGTTTCTACTTCCTGCTTAATAATGCAGAAAACGGTTTGGTATGGAACTGGGCATTAAAGGGAAATAAAGAAAAACTATACTTGACCGACAGTAATGGAAGCGGAAGTATTGTTCCTGCTGAAACCGGTACTTATGCAATTACCCTTGACATTGCTTCCCTAACATTTACTATGGATAAACAATAATCAACAGAACATTATGAAACGATTTAAACAGATTCTATTCATAGCTTCCGCCCTACTTGGCGGAAGCCTTTTCACCGCTTGCAGCGATGACAATGACACACCGGTCTTCCCGGAAAAGGAAGAAGTAACTTATGATATGTCAGGTTTCGCCAGAGGAGCCGATGTCAGCTGGTTAACGGAAATGGAAAGTTCCGGATATAAGTTCTATACTGCCGAAGAAAAAGAACAGGAATGTATGTCCCTATTGCGTGATTTAGGTATGAATGCCATTCGCCTGCGTGTATGGGTAAATCCGGAGAATGACACTGATGATGTGAGAGGTTGGTGTAACAAAGGAGATGTATTGCTCAAAGCATGGAGAGCCCATAACTTGGGCTACCGTATCATGATTGACTTTCATTACAGCGACCGTTGGGCTGATCCTTCACAGCAAGCTAAACCCCAAGCATGGGCAGATTACTCCGTAGAGCAATTGAAGCAAGCTATCGCCGACCATACGAAAGATGTACTCAGTGCATTGAAAGAGAAAGGTATTGACGTGGAATGGGTACAAGTGGGTAACGAAACACATCAAGGAATGTTGTTCCCTACCGGACAAACTACAAGTGAAGAAGGAAGGGTTAATTTCGCATCATTTGTCACAGCGGGTTACGATGCTGTAAAAGAAGTCTATCCGAAAGCCAAAGTTATTGTTCATCTTGACCAAGGAAATAATGCCAGCCTGTACAATAGGATCTTCGGCTACTTACACGAAAACAATGCCAAATGGGACATCATCGGTATGTCACTTTATCCGGACATATCAACCGAAAACGCACACACACCGGACGACTGGGAAGCGATGAATAATGATTGTATCGCCAATATGAAAGCGTTAATAGCCAAATACAATACTCCGGTAATGATGTGTGAAATCGGTATTAGTTGGGATTACGAAGAAGCGGAAGCCTTCTATACAGACTTCGTTACCAAAGCCAAACAAGTAGACCAATGTCTGGGAGTATTTACCTGGGAACCTCAATGTTACGGTAACTGGAAAGGTTATAGTAAAGGGATGTTCGATGACAGTGGCAAACCCACCAATTCATTTAATGCTTTTAAGAGATAAATGAACATGAAACACCAAAAACAGTTAGCAACTGCACTTTTGTTGGCAGCTGCTTGCAGCCTGCAAGCACAGCGTAGCGAGACATTGCTCGAAAAGAACTGGAAATTCAGCAAAGGAGATATCAAAGAGGCCAGTCAGCCGGAGTTTAATGACACCCAATGGGAATCAGTCGTCCTTCCACATGACTGGGCTATCTTTGGTCCTTTCGATATGAACAATGATCTTCAGAATGTGGCCATCACACAAAATTTTGAGGAAAAGGCGTCTTTGAAAACAGGACGCACAGGGGGACTGCCTTATGTAGGTTCCGGCTGGTACCGTACTAGTTTTGATACTCCCGCCGACAAAGAAGTGACTCTGCTCTTTGACGGTGCTATGAGTGAAGCCCGCGTTTATGTGAATGGTAAGGAGGCTTGTTTCTGGCCCTTCGGTTACAATTCTTTCCATTGCAATGTCACTCCTTTCCTGAACAAAAACGGAAAGAGCAATACACTGGCCGTACGGCTGGAAAACCGTCCGCAATCTTCACGCTGGTATCCGGGAGCGGGCTTGTACCGCAATGTACACCTGATTGTTACTGATAAAATCCACGTGCCTGTATGGGGAACACAGATTACGACTCCTCATGTCAGTAAAGAATTTGCAGCCGTACGCCTGCAAACGAGGATAGACAATGCCGGTGAAAAAACACAAATCCGCATGGAGACGGAAATTCTTTCCCCAGACGGAAAGGTGGTTACCCGCAAAGAAAATACCGGCCGTATCAATCACGGACAGCCGTTTGAACAGAACTTCATCGTAAATGCACCTGAACTCTGGTCGCCGGAAAACCCGTCGCTCTACAAAGCGGTTTCTAAAATCTATGCAAATAATAAGTTGGTAGATACCTATACGACCCGCTTCGGTATCCGCAGTATTGAATTTATCGCCGATAAAGGTTTCTACCTGAACGGAGAACACCGGAAATTCCAGGGTGTATGTAATCATCATGATTTAGGTCCGTTGGGAGCAGCTATCAATGTAGCGGCACTCCGCCATCAACTTACTCTTTTGAAGGATATGGGTTGTGATGCTATCCGTACATCGCATAATATGCCGGCTCCGGAACTCGTTGAATTATGTGATGAAATGGGATTTATGATGATGATTGAACCGTTTGACGAATGGGATATTGCCAAATGCGACAACGGTTATCACCGTTATTTCAACGAATGGGCAGAACGCGATATGATAAATATGCTTCATAATTACCGCAACAATCCTTGTGTAGTGATGTGGAGTATCGGTAATGAAGTACCTACTCAATGCAGTCCTGTCGGTTATAAAGTGGCCAAGTTCTTGCAGGATATCTGCCACCGTGAAGACCCTACCCGTCCCGTGACTTGCGGTATGGATCAAGTGTCTTGTGTGCTTGCCAACGGCTTTGCAGCCATGATTGACATTCCGGGACTTAATTATCGCACACAGCGTTATAAAGAATCTTACGACCAGCTTCCGCAGAACTTGATTCTTGGTAGCGAGACGGCTTCCACTGTCAGTTCACGCGGAGTCTACAAATTTCCGGTAGAAGAAAAGAAAGGTGCCAAATACGAAGACCACCAATGTTCTTCGTATGATGTGGAAGCATGTCCGTGGTCGAATATCCCGGATGAAGATTTCGCCTTAGCCGATGATAACCACTGGACTATCGGACAATTCGTATGGACAGGATTCGATTATTTGGGCGAACCTTCACCATATGATGTCAATTCATGGCCGAATCATAGTTCTATGTTTGGTATTATCGACCTTGCCAGTATCCCTAAGGACCGCTATTATCTCTACCGTAGCGTATGGAACAAAAATGCAGAAACGCTACATATCCTTCCTCATTGGACTTGGCCGGGACGCGAAGGTGAAGTGACCCCAGTATTCGTATATACCAACTATCCTACTGCCGAACTGTTTATCAACGGAAAAAGCTACGGTAAACAAAGCAAGAATAACAGTTCTTTAAAGAGCCGTTACCGCTTAATGTGGATGGATGCCGTATACGAACCGGGCGAAGTAAAAGTTGTAGCCTACAATAAGGACGGAAAAGCAGTAGCGGAAAAGACAGTACGCACTGCCGGAAAGCCTCATCATATCGAACTGGTCAGCAACCGCAACGAACTGACAGCCGATGGAAAAGACCTCGCCTACGTCACTGTGAAAGTGGTAGACAAAGATGGTAACCTCTGTCCTACCGATAGCCGCCTGATTCACTTCTCCGTAAAAGGAGCCGGTAAGTTCCGGGCTGTTGCTAACGGCGACCCTACCAATCTGGAACAATTCCACCTTCCGAAGATGCACGCTTTCCATGGAATGTTGACAGCGATTGTACAGGCAGGAGAGATTGCCGGAGATCTTGTACTGACTGCCAAGGCAAGTGGAGTGAAAACCGGAACAGTCCATCTTCAGGCAAAATAAAAGGGTAGAATTATAAGAAATAGAGAAATCCATCCTACCCTATACTATTATTTAGGCACAGATTACCCTGTTGCTTTATGCAATCATAGTTCTAAAACCGTGTAATCTGTGCCTAAAATATTAAAGTCGATTATTTACAGATAAATGTCACTAGCAATCCCTTATGGTCTGTCGGCCACACATCAAGCGGTACTATGAATTCATCTTTTGATGTTTCCTCTACACGTTGAGAGCGGACAATAGATTCTTTCGGACCAAACAAAACGGCTTTCTTTGCTTTCAATCCTTTTCCTTTATAGAAGATAAAATCAATACGATCCCGTTCGTCCGCTTTAGGAGCCCATGTTATCTTTTCCGGAGTTTTTGCCAGGTTATCCGAAGGATAGGTAAATCCCGGATGCGTCAGAGGATTGGGATAAATCTTACGGTAGCTGTCAATAAAGCCAGCTTCTTCCAACAAAGTGGTAACTGTCCAGGGTACAACAAAGCCGTTGTGGTCGTACAAGTTCTTATTTTTCTCAATCCAATCGCGATGGGAAGGTTCGTTGAAGTCCCCTCCCACGATCACCCGATAGCCGTTTGCAAGGTCTTTCTCAGCCTGGGCGATAAACATACGAATCGCATCATCCCGCTGAGAGGCTACATTGACTTTCATAATTTCATCTACTGACGCCGGCAGTGGAATTTCTTTCCAGGTAGAGCCGTCATAGCCACGGGCGTTATAATATGCACAGTCCAGATAATCCAGGTGGGCAGTATAAACCGCTACCTTCTTTCCGTTCACGGAACTTGTTAGACGATAAATACTTCCATGGTCATTCTTTTCCGGAAAAACCGTCAAAGAGTCCGTGATAGGATGCTTGCTTAGTAAACCGGTATCATAAGTATAAAAAGAATAATACTTCAGCCCCTTTTCCTGAAGTGAAGCGCACACACGTGCCGTGAAATTCGTTTTATTGTAATTCCTCACCTCACTGAAAGTCACAAAGTCAGGCTTCAGACGGACTATCTCATTGATAATAGCATCATATCCGCCTGGTATCATGGTACCTTCCTGCCATACATTCCATTGCAACACTGTAAATTCATTACTCTTTTGTGCCTTCACAAAAACAGAAACCAGCAACAAAATAGCCGGTAATAGTAGTCTTTTTAATCGCATTTTTTTATATTTAAAGATGAATAATAATCAAATAGCTTTCCAAAAGGATTGGAAGTCACGATATTTACCGTAGCACACCAATTCATCCCCTTCTTCTACTTTCTCGTCCCCCGGAAGTTCATTCTTCACATGAAGCTCCATTAAAGAAATACCCAGACAATTAGTTACTTTATCCGCCCGCTTCAATCCGATTAGTTTTAAGTGAAATTCTTCGTCCAGATTCAACTCATTGACAAAGTATCCTACAAACTTTTTCGGGACTGTAAACTTGACGACATAATATTCCGAATCGACACGGAAAGCTTCCACGCTTGTTCCAAAATCCAGCAGTTGCACCAGACTGCGGGCCGCATCTTCTTCCGGTGTCAATATCTTCTCCAAGCTGAATGCTTCAAGCACGGCTTTATGCACCATATCAATGGCACGGGCATAGATATGAGCAACCTTCTTTTGTTTCAGCAAAGCAACCACACGCACCGATGCGCCGAAATTCTCACCTATGGCGACAATCACTATATCGACACTGTTCAGAGGAAGCACGGACAAAGCCTGTTCATCCGTTGCATCAATCACAAATGCAGTAGCAACCTTATCTTTTATACTATCTACGCGGCTTTCACTAATATCCGCACCAATAATCTCGTGTCCCAGTGCCGATAACTCTTCAGCCAACACACGACCGTAGTTTCCTAAACCGATAATAATGTACTTCATATCTTTAGTTTATGATAATGTTATCACTCGGATAACGGTATTTTGTATTCTTTTTCTGTTTGATAATTCCCAGCATTAACGTTATCAAGCCCACACGCCCGATAAACATCAACAACGCCACTAACAATTTACTTGCATCACATAAATTAGGTGTCAGATTCAGACTGGAACCTACCGTACTAAGCGCCGACACACATTCGAAAGTCAATGCCATTAGAGAGGCTTGCGGTTCCAGTATACTTAATATAAAGATAAAAAGAAACAGTACGCCCAACGACATAACCACTGTCGCATTAGAACGACGGATAGAATCATGAGAAAGTTCCCTTCCGAATACCTCCACCCGTTCCGAGCCACGCAACACGGCCACAAGATTCAGGACAACCACTGCAAAAGCATTCACTTTCACCCCACCGGCAGTAGATTGAGCACCACCACCAATCCACATCAGCACTAAATAGACCAACAAAGTCTGTACACTCAAAGAAGCTAAATCAACACTGCTGAAACCAGCCGTCCTCGGACAAGTAGCATTGAAGAAAGCCTGCGTCCACTTATCTGCAACAGGCATACCGGCAAACGAAGCATTCCACTCAAAAGCGGCAATCGCCAATGTGCCGGTTACCAAAAGCAGAAATGTCATAATCAACACAATCCTCGTATTCAGATTATACAAATGCGACACCTTATGCCTTTCTAACTTGCGCGTACGTACAAACTTCCAGAAATGACGCAAATGATACAGTACAATATCTTTGAAATTAACCAGAATAGGAAAACCGATACCTCCCAGAATAATCAGAAAAGAGACGGAAATAAACAGCCAGTTATGGTTGGTCATTACCATAGAGTTTCCCAAATTACCGGAAAGTGTAGAGAAACCTGCATTACAAAAAGCGGAAATAGAATGGAAAGCAGCAAAAGCCAGTTCGCCTTCCAAAGTCATTCCAAGTGTTCCGTGGATGCTGAACCAGATAGAAATCATGCCGATACCTTCAATCACCAATGTAAATCCCAAGATATATAATAACGTGGACAATAAGGAGCCAAGCGAATTGGAGCTAACCATATCACGTACCACTAACTGATTGTAAAGAGAAGTATTTCCCATAAAGAACATAGCGAAGAAACTGGTCAATGTCATTACACCTAATCCTCCTACCTGGATCAGCAGGATGATAACAACAAGTCCGCCGGTAGTAAATGTAGTCGATACGTCAACGGGCACCAGCCCCGTCACACATACCGCACTGGTAGCCGTAAACAATGAATCCACCCAGGTAATGCCATTCACCGTGCATCGTGGCAACATCAATAACCCCGTACCAATCAGAATGATAGCCAAAAAGCTGACTGCCAATATCAGAGAAGGATTAGTGCGACGCCCCAACAAACGGACCAGTCCGTTGGACAAATTCAGAAAAGAAAAAATTAGTAATAAGACAAGATGATAAAACTTCCCGTCCAGAAACTCCCAAAATTGCAGGATTGCCCCTTCTTCTTCCGGACGATGGAAAATGACCGGTATCAAAGTCAGATACAGCAAACCGCTCAAAATCCAGGCCAACCGCCGGTATTGTTTCTTTGTACTTCTATATTCAAGTGAGATATGAAGAGTCACATCAACCAGAAAAATAATCCATACAGCCTTATACAGGACCTGAATTTTCGCCACTTCATCAACCGATAGCGGAAAGCCATGTTCGTAAATCACTCCGACGATCAACAACAAAGACGCCAGATAAGTAAGTGCTTCTACTAAACCCAATAAGATACGTACATAAGGTTTCAGTAGTTTGTTCTGATACAACAAAAACTTATGATAAATCTTCATATCGCATTTTTTATATAATGCCGTGCAAACTTAACTAAAATAACAATCGAATCCGATTCTTTGTTGACAAAAACATCCGAATATTAAAAATTTTGTCTACATTTGGCAGCGGAAAACTAAAAAACCACAATATTATGAGTGACAAAAGAAAACGGTATATCCTGCCGGAAGAAGAAATCCCACACTACTGGTACAATATTCAGGCTGACATGGTCAATAAGCCAATGCCTCCTTTGCACCCAGGAACAAAACAGCCGCTGAAAGCGGAAGATCTGTATCCAATCTTTGCCAAAGAACTGTGTCATCAGGAGCTTAACCAGACTGACGCATGGATCGAAATACCGGAAGATGTACGCGAAATGTATAAATATTATCGCAGTACGCCGCTTGTTCGTGCTTACGGACTGGAAAAAGCGCTCGGTACTCCGGCACACATTTATTTTAAAAATGAAAGTGTAAGCCCTATCGGCTCTCATAAGTTGAACTCCGCTTTGGCACAAGCTTATTACTGTAAAGAAGAAGGCGTTACCAACGTGACTACCGAAACCGGTGCCGGACAATGGGGGGCCGCTCTTTCTTATGCAGCCAAAGTTTTCGGACTCGAAGCTGCCGTTTATCAGGTGAAAATCAGCTACGAACAGAAGCCTTACCGCCGTAGTATCATGCAGACTTTCGGAGCACAGGTTACTCCTTCTCCGTCCATGTCTACCCGCGCCGGAAAAGATATCCTGACTGCACACCCTACTTATCAGGGTTCACTCGGAACAGCTATTTCCGAAGCTATCGAACTTGCTCAAATGACTCCTAACTGCAAATATACACTTGGTTCCGTACTTAGTCATGTTACCCTTCATCAGACAATTATCGGTCTGGAAGCGGAAAAACAGATGGAAATGGCCGGTGAATACCCGGATGTAGTAATCGGATGTTTCGGAGGCGGTTCCAACTTTGGTGGTATTTCCTTCCCTTTCATGCGTCATAACATACTGGAAGGCAAGAAAACCCGTTTCGTTGCCGCCGAGCCCGCTTCTTGCCCGAAATTGACACGCGGCAAGTTCCAGTATGATTTTGGTGATGAAGCCGGATACACCCCATTACTCCCGATGTTTACATTAGGACACAACTTTGCTCCGGCTCATATCCATGCAGGCGGCCTTCGTTATCATGGTGCAGGTGTCATCGTTTCACAATTACTCAAAGATAATCTCATGGAAGCGGTAGATATCCAGCAACTGGAATCGTTCGAAGCCGGTTGCCTGTTTGCACAAATGGAAGGTATTATCCCTGCTCCGGAGTCCTGCCATGCTATCGCAGCAGCCGTTCGCGAAGCCAATAAGTGCAAAGAAACAGGAGAAGAAAAAGTAATCCTGTTCAACCTTTCCGGGCATGGGTTGATTGACATGGCTTCTTACGACAAATATCTGGCAGGTGATTTGGTGAACTACTCATTAACCGACGAAGATATTCAAAAGAACTTGGATGAGATAGGCGATTTAGCTAAATAGTCTTCTGATTTCAACATCCGAACAATAAAATAAGCCCGGTATCTTATGCCGGGCTTATTTACTTTTCATTACCATATCTCTGAAAAAGAAAGTTGTCCAAATAAGATCTCATGCTAAAAAATGATTTATCGGCTAAAAGATGTCCTTTCCTAAAGATTTTCGCCAATATCGAAAGGATTTCATCTGAATTAATTTCCTATTCTTAACAGAAATCCGTACTTTTGCGCAGCATTCAATCAAACAAAAGCCATACAAATATGACACGCTACTTAAAAAACATGGAAAAAGAAATTATCATTGATAATCAGTTGGATGAAGTTGCAAGAATTGCTCTTGAGAAGTTAATTGTTGATGGAAGAATTCATCCGGCAAGGATCGAAGAGATGGTGGAGAAGGCACAGAATGAAGTAGAGCAGACAATGAGGGAAGAAGGAGAAGCCGCACTCTTAGAAGTAGGTGTGCATGGAATCCGTCCTGAATTGGTTCGTCTGCTTGGTAAGATGAAATATCGAACAAGCTACGGACAGAATGCATTGAAACATTCCATCGAAGTAGCCCAGTTATCCGGTTTGATAGCTGGAGAGATAGGCGAAGATGTACGTTTGGCAAAAAGAGCCGGATTGCTCCATGATATCGGCAAGGCTGTCGATCAGGAGATGGAAGGTTCTCATATTTCAATAGGTGTGGATTTGTGTAAGAAATACAAAGAATCCTCTGTCGTAATTAATGCAGTGGAATCTCACCATGGTGATGTTGAGCCAACAAGCCTGATTGCCTGTATCGTACAGGCAGCAGATACGATTTCTGCTGCAAGACCTGGTGCCAGACGGGAGACATTGGAAACTTATACGACAAGATTAAAACAGTTAGAAGATATAGCTAACTCCTTCAAGGGAGTTGATAAGACTTTTGCCATTCAGGCCGGTAGAGAAATTCGAATTATGGTAGTTCCTGAACAGGTAAGTGATTCCGACATGATTTTATTAGCACGGGATATTTCAAAACAGATTGAAAGTGAATTGAGTTATCCAGGACAGATTAAAGTCAATGTGATCCGCGAATCGAGAGCAGTTGATTACGCAAAGTAAGATATTTATCTTACAAGCAGAAGACTGATACAGATTAGAATAAAAAAGCAAAATTCTTGAAAAAGAATTTTGCTTTTTTTAATAATACTTTTTACATGGGATTCCTCCCGGTACCATGATGATAGAAGGCTGGATTTCCGCTTCTAATGAATTAAATCATAAGATTATCTTCTGTGAATATATTTTAATAAATATGTTTGCAGGGAGGATGTTATGTATTATACGATTGAAGGCAAAAGAGTTCTTGGGATTTTGTATATAGCAGGATTGATAACGGGAACGCTTTTTTTTAATATTACGATGAAAATGCAGATATTTAAACTATCTGATTTTCTTGATTTTACAGAGTATATGAAGATGTTAGAAAATATAGATTTATCTACATTTTGTTCGTATGTATTTTTTGTACGTTTTAGACAGTTAATGTTATTTTTTATTGGT
>ENA-ORTG01001377-ORTG01001377.1-human-gut-metagenome-genome-assembly--contig:-NODE-1377-length-22391-cov-10.515625_pt1 | contig 22391 bp, 20 predicted proteins | sample MGYA00241906_ERZ509176 | MGnify/ENA primary metagenome ERZ509176 (study PRJEB26280, sample SAMEA2338811) | human gut metagenome | biome: human gut; feature: human-associated habitat; material: faeces...
GGTTCTGCGCCTACCTCGCTGCAGAGTACCATCTGCAAAAGCTGGAGAACATCAGCGGCAAGCATCTGGTGAGTTATGTGCTGTATTTACAGGATACCGGCAAGTCTGCCGGCACCGTAAAAACCGACCTTGCCGCCATTCGCTTCTTCCACGATAAGATGTCCCGCCCAAAATACACGCTGCCAACGAACAGCGAGTTAGGCGTCGAGCTGGAGCGCCGTCGATTCGGACAGCTCGACCGGACATGGAGCGGGCCGGAGTTCAACCGTCTGCTCGGCAAGGCAATGGCGGAAAACCGCGATGACGTCATTCTCGCGCTTTATCTTGGGCGCTATGCGGGGCTTCGTATCCACGAGTGCTTTCGCATAGACACCGCAGCGGCGGAGCAGGCGCTGCGCGAAAACGCCCTCACCGTGAAAGGCAAGGGCGGCAAGGTGCGCACCGTCCCCATCGAGGACGAGCGTATCCTAATGATGTTGAAGAGAGTGTTGGCACAGACCGAGCGTGGTCACAAGCTGCTGGTGCCGGACGGGATGCCTACCGACCGTTCCATCAACGCCTTGGAGCTGTTTATCTATCGTCATCGCAACGAGATCAGCGACGAGGGCTCGGACCGCCGTCTGACCTTCCACGGGCTTCGGCACACCTATGCCGCGGAGAAGTACACGAGGCTGACGGAGGGCGGCATGAGCGCCATTGACGCACACTATGCGGTCTCTCGTCTGCTCGGTCATGAGCGCGCCGATGTGACGGATATCTACCTCGCGTCGGTCAGAAAGCGGGGCAGCGATGGAGAATAACGGAATGAAGTCCCCCCTCCCCGGTCAAACTATGGTCGGAGGTGGAAGCATGGATCATCAGGAGCTTTCCATTGGTTCTGTTATTTACGAGGTTCACCGTATTTATAACGGCAGCCGCTCCGCAGAGGAACTCGTACTGGAGCGAATACTGCTCGAGCAGCCAGATCCTCCCTTTGACGAAGGGCACACTGGTGCGGTATAATACGCTCAGTGGGTCGGTTCGTCGTAAGGAGGCGAAAGTGAGAACCGATAAATTAATGCTGGGATTTGCCTACCTAAGACTTTCCAACGAGGAAGCGCAGGGTGGGGAATCCTCCAGTATTACAAACCAGCGCATGATCGTACAAAACTACTGCAAGCAGAACGGCATCAGTCTGGTTCGGGAATTTGTGGATGATGGCTACTCCGGCGGCAACTTTGACCGTCCTGCCTTTCAGGAAATGATGAAGCAGCTCCAACAGGGCAAGGCCAACACCGTCATTACCAAAGACCTGTCCCGTCTGGGCCGCGATATGCGGGAGGCCAGCTACTACGCTGAGCAGTTCTTCCCCGAGCACGGCATCCACTATATTGCCATCTCGGACAACTTCGACACCGAACAGGAGAATATCATGGCCCCCTTCCTTTTTGCCATGAACGAGGTCTACCTGCGGGACGGCTCCCGCAAGGTCAAGGATGTGCTGCGCAGCAAGCGGGAAAACGGCCAGTATTGTGCCTGCCCTCCCTACGGCTATCGCAAGGACACCAAGGACAAGCACCGCCTGGCACCCGATGAGATGACGGCTCCCGTGGTGCTGCGGATCTTCGAGCAGGCTGCCAGGGGAGATTCCTCGCGGAAGATCGCTCTGGATCTCAATGAGGACGGCGTCATCCCGCCCTTGAAGTATCGGGTGCTGTACCGAGATGAGTTCAGCGAGGACGGAGCGGCCCGGGCATCGGATCTGTGGAGCTACACGACGGTCAAGCGCATTTTGAAAAACCCGGTCTATCTGGGGCATACCCTATTGGGCAAGAGTAAGAAGGTCAGCGTCAAGTCCAAGAAAAAAATTCCAGTCCCCAAGGAGGACTGGGCGGTAACGGAGAACACTCATCCGCCGCTGGTATCCACCGATCTTTATGAGCGGGCGCAGGTCAATCTTGGACGGGGCTCACGGGATTACCGAGCCTACGAGCAGGTGCGCAAGAGCATCTTCTCCGGCATCGCCGTTTGCTCCAAGTGCGGCTACTCCCTGTGTTCCTGCGGGACAGTCTATAAAGGTGAGCGGGAGAAATACTGGTATCTCTCCTGCACCCATCAGCGGCAGGACATTGCCGATCCCTGCACTGGCGTCCGTGTACGGTACGCCGACCTGCTAGAGATCGTGCGGCAGGATCTGAACGCGATCCTTTCTCTGACCGATGAGCAGGTGGAGGCCATGGTGCAGGAAGCGCTGAAGCAGTTCGGCAGCGAGGACAGCATAAAAGCCAGAAAGCTGCAAAAGGAACAGGCCGAGGCGCGACTGCTGACCATCGACAAGGTAGTGGCCAAGCTCTACACGGACAATGCCGAAGGCCGTTTGGATGACGAACGGCTGCAACGCATGGTGGGAGACCTGGAGAAGGAGTCCGCCGGACTGCGGTCCCTGTTGAGCGAACCGGAACTGTCCAACTCCGCGCAGGAAACCAAGGACGATTATACCTATTTCTTTGCACTGGCCCGGCAGTACACCCATATTGAGAAGCTGGATCGGGAGGTTTTGCAGACTTTTGTAGAGAAAATCGAGGTTGGTCCCAAAGAGCTGCCCGAGGGGCAGGAGAAGGCCACGCACCGCAATCAGCCCTATCGTCAAAGCATTCGCATCTTCTACCGCTTTATCGGCGAGGTGAAGGGCGAGGCAAAGCGTGATTTACCTCTTGATGTCCCATCCAACAAAAATGGGGTTGTTTCCATCTTAAACACGGATGAAGCTGTGGAGTGTGAGCAAAATCCGGCGTAATGTTTTGGGTGTTTTGCAGATGGATTTGGCTCTTAAGATGGAGAAGGAACATCAAACGAGGTCGGCGTCAACCTCAAGCAGGGCTACAACGGCGACCTGACCTCCCGCGAGGCCGGTTCCGTCGGCGGCCAGATGGTCAAGAAGATGATCGAGAGCTACGAGAAGAGCCTGTAAGCTCCTCTTATGGCAAAGAAGGAAGTCCGCCGTGGCGGACTTCCTTCTTATTTCCTTAAAACTTAAAACCATTTCTTGCGCTTGAAGTAACGGATCAGCACGGCGACGATGACCACCGCCAGCACGATGACCACAGGATAGCCGTACTCCCAGCTCAGCTCCGGCATATCGAAGTTCATGCCGTACCAGCCGACGATGAGCGAGAGCGGCAGGAAGATCGTCGTCACGATGGTCAAAAGCTGCATGACGCGGTTCTGCGCGATGTCCACCTGCGACTGGTACTCGCCGCTCACCTGCATGGCGTATTCGCGCAGGCGCTCCGTCTCATTTTTCAGCGCCTCCACGCGGCGCAGAAAATAATTCATGCGTCGGGTAGAGCGCTTGTCAAAGAGGTCGTCTGCCTCCTCCAGCAACGACGCGCCGAAATCGGCGAGCTGAGCGTAGAAGCGGTCCGCGCGGCTGACCTCCTTGCGGATGGCGCTCATGCGGTGAATGAAGCGGTCCGTGTTGTCGGCCAGGACCTCCTGCTCCAGATTCGTGATGCGCTCCTCAAGCTGCTCGAGCGCCGCAAGATCGTCCCGCACCAGCGTGAGCAGCAGGTCGGCGAGAAAATTGTCCGCCCCGTCGGCATTATGCGGACGCATGGCGCGGATGGCGTCGAGGCAGTTCGCGACCACACGGTCGTGATCGACGATGAGCACATTTCCCTGCGACCACGAAAACGTGAAGCGGCGGGCAGCCTGACTGCCCCGTGCCGGGATGCGGATATGGCCGGTGATGCCGTTTTGGTCGGTCAGGAGCGCGCACAACTGCGAGCCGTACACGCTGTCCGACGTGAGCGGCGGCGTGAGCGTATCGGGCAGCGTGACCGCGGAAAGCTCCGACGGCTCGAGCAGAGCCAGTACATTTTCCCATTTCTCCGGCGCTTTTTCGCCCAGCGGACGAAGCGCGTCGCCAAATTCATAAAACTGCATAACGCGGCCCCCCTATCTTATGCCTATGATAGCAGGACCGCGTCGCCGCGTCAAGAGATTCGGTTTTGAAGGACTCAGCCGCCGAGGTATGCCTTGCGCACCGCGTCGCTGGCCATCAGCTCCGCACCGGTGCCGGTGAGCGAGATCTTGCCGGTCTCGAGCACATAGGCGCGGTCGGCGACGGAGAGCGCCGCCTGCGCGTTCTGCTCCACAAGCAGGATGGTCGTGCCCGCGGCGTGCAGCTCGCGGATGATGTCGAAGATCTGCTCGACCAGAATGGGCGCGAGGCCCATGGACGGCTCGTCGAGCATGAGGAGCTTGGGCTTGCTCATGAGCGCGCGGCCCATCGCGAGCATCTGCTGCTCGCCGCCGGAGAGCGTGCCGGCGATCTGACGGCGGCGCTCCTTCAGGCGCGGGAAGCGCTCGTAAACGTCCGCGATGCCCGGCTCGATGGTGGAATTGGGCTGCGTGTACGCACCCATCTGCAGATTCTCCTCCACGGTCATCTGCTGGAAGATGTGACGTCCCTCGGGGACCTGCGCCAGACCGTGCTCGACGATCTTGTGCGGCGCAACGCCCTTGAGGTCATGGCCCTCAAAGAGGACGCTGCCCATCTTGGGGTGCAGCAGGCCGGAGATCGTGTTCAGAATGGTGGATTTGCCCGCGCCGTTCGCGCCGATGAGCGTGACGACCTCGCCCTCGTTGACCTCAAAGGAAACGCCCTTGACGGCGTGGATGCTGCCGTAGTACACATGGATATCATCAACTTTTAAGATCTGCGCCATCGTTACGCCTCCTTCTTCTTGCCGAGGTATGCTTCGATGACCTCGGGGTTGTTCTGGATATCGTCGGGCGAGCCCTTGGCGATGATGCGCCCGAAGTTCAGCACGGCGATGCCCTCGCAGATATTCATGACGAGGTTCATATCGTGCTCGATGAGCAGCACCGCGATCTTGAAGGTATCGCGGATGGAGCGGATGTTCTCCATCAGCTCCGCCGTCTCGCTGGGGTTCATGCCCGCCGCCGGCTCGTCGAGCAGCAGCAGACAGGGATTCGTCGCCAGCGCGCGGAGGATCTCCAAACGGCGCTGCGCGCCGTAGGGCAGGCTTCCGGCCTTGGCGTCGGCGAGCTCCTCCATGTGGAAGATGGAGAGCAGCTCCATCGCGCGCTCGTGGACCACGCGCTCCTCGCGCCAGAAGCGCGGCAGGCGGAGGATGCCCTCGGCCATGTTGTAGTGCATCTGGGTGTCCATGGCGGTGATGATGTTCTCCTCCACCGAGAGGTTCTGGAACAGGCGGATGTTCTGGAAGGTACGCGCGATGCCCGCGCGGTTGATCTGCGCGGTGTTAAGCCCCTGAATATCCTTGCCGTTTAAGAGGATGGTGCCGTGCGTGGGCTGATAGACCTTCGTGAGCAGGTTGAAGATGGTCGTCTTGCCCGCGCCGTTGGGGCCGATGAGGCCCGCGATCTCCGTGCGGCCGATGGTGATGTTGAAGCTGTCGACCGCCTTCAGGCCGCCGAAGGTGATGCCGAGGTCGATGCACTCGAGAACGGGAGACTTGTCCGCGTCGCGCTCCGGCAGCAGCGCCGGCTCACGGGTAACGGGAACAAGCTTTGTTTTCTGCGTCATAGTCAAACCTCCTTTTCTTCGGCACTGTGCCGGCGCGGGAGCAGCTTTGCGAAAAATGCCTTGAACCGGGGATTGTTGGTCGCGAGCATCACGAAGATGAGCACGATGGCGTAGACCAGCATACGGTAATCTGCGAACTGGCGCAGTGCCTCGGGCAGGATGGTCAGCGCGGCAGCGGCGATAAGAGAGCCCCAGATGTTGCCGAGGCCGCCGAGCACCACGAACACCAGCACGAGGATGGAGGTATTGAAGTTGAACTTAACCGCCTGAAGAGAGGAATAGTTCAGGCCGTAAAGCGCACCGGACGCACCGGCGAGCGCCGCGGAGGTGACGAAGGCCATAAGCTTGTACTTCGTCATGTTCAGGCCGACGGACTGCGCAGCGATGGGGTTATCGCGGATGGCCATGATGGCGCGGCCCGCGCGGGAGCGCGTGAGGTTGAGCACGATGATGAGTGTCACCATCACCAGCACGAAGCCTGCCGTAAAGGTCGCAATGGTCTTGGTGCCGGTCGCACCCTGTGCGCCCTTGATGATGGCATAGCCAGCGGAATCGAGACCGAGGTCGTCGATCGTCTTGTCGCCGGTAGGATTGAAGATGAAATGCAGACCGTTGGAGTCATAGCCCACGATCAGGCAGTTGATCAGATCCTTGATGATCTCGCCGAAGGCCAGCGTCACGATCGCAAGATAGTCGCCCTGTAAGCGCAGAACCGGCGTACCGACGATCAGGCCCGTGATCGCAGCAAAGACCGCGCCCACGATCATGGCGACGGCAAGGCGCACCGCCGCACTGGGGATGGCGTCCATCAAGCTCTGCGCCGCGATGATGCCGGAGAAGGCTCCGACGCTCATAAAGCCCGCGTGGCCGAGACTCAGCTCACCGAGGATACCGACGGTCAGGTTCAGCGAAACGGCCATGGACATATAACAGCAGATCGGCACGAGCAGACCCGTCGCCTTGCGGTTGAGCATGCCGCTGTTCTGGAGCAGCAGAGTCACCACAAAAACAAGGATCACGCCGAAGTAAGTCGCAAAATCGATCTTGGTGGTCTTCTTGAGCGAAGAGAATTTTTTCATTTCTTTCGACACGTCTCTCACCTCACACTTTCTCCGGCACGTACTTGCCGAGCAGACCCGCAGGTTTGACGAGCAGCACCACAATCAGTACCGCGAACACGATGGCGTTGGCGAGGTTCGTGGAGATGTACGCCTTGGCCATGGCCTCGATCACGCCGAGGAGCAGTCCGCCGAGGAACGCACCGGGAATGGAGCCGATGCCGCCGAACACGGCAGCGGTGAACGCCTTGATGCCGGGCATGGAGCCGGTTGTCGGCATCAGCGAGGTATTGAACGAACAAAGCAGCACGCCGGCGATGGCCGCGAGTGCGGAGCCGATGGCGAAGGTCGCGGAGATGGTCGCGTTGACGTTGATGCCCATGAGCTGCGCCGCCGCCTTATCCTCCGAGCAGGCACGCATGGCCTTGCCCATCTTGCTCTTGTTGACGAACAGCGTCAGCACGATCATGATGACGATGCAGGCCGCGATGGTCAGAAGCGAAACATAGGAAATGGTCAGCTTTCCGCCAAAGAGCTTGGCCGAACCCTCGACCACGGGGGGATACACGCGCGCGGCCGCTTTCCAGATGAGCAGCGCGGAGTTCTGCAGGAAATAACTCACACCGATGGCGGTGATAAGCACTGCAAGGCTGGGAGCGGAGCGCAGCGGCTTATAGGCCAGCCGCTCGATGATAACGCCGAGCACCGTGCATACAATGACCGCCAGAATGACGGCCACAATATTCGGCAGGCCCAGATAAAACATGGCACAGAAGGAAATGTAGCCGCCGACCATGATGATGTCACCGTGGGCGAAGTTCAGCATTTTGGCAATGCCGTAGACCATCGTGTAGCCAAGCGCAATAATGGCATACACGCTGCCGAGGCTGATGCCGCTGATGAGGTAGGATAAAAATTCCATGTAAGAGCACCTCTTTTTCCAGTCTTTCGTTTTTCTGTGGCAGAAACAAGGGCAGATGCTGTCCTCTCCCCTGCCTTCGTTTCCGCCATAGAACCGGCCATGGCTGCCGGGAGCTCGTGCTCCCGGCAGCCGGGCCTATTTGTAGAGAGAGAAGTAAATAGCGGATCGGGAGCTTAGTTGGTCTCAGCGTACACGCCGTCCTTGATGACATAAGCGGTAGGAGCCTTGGAGACCTGACCCTCGGCGTTCCAGGTCATATCCTTACCGGTGAGACCGGTGAAGGTGATGGTGGGCATGACCTCGACGAGCTTCTCGCAGATCTCTTCGCTGCTCATGTCACCGGTGCAGCCGGCAGCCTCGAGAGCCTGCTTGATGATGTACACGCCGTCATAGGCGTCAGCCGCGAACTGGTTGGGCTCGCCGCCGTAAGCGGCCGTGTAAGCATCAACGAAAGCCTTGTTGGACTCAACGGTAGCGGAGAACGGGGTCATGAGCATGAGGCCCTCGGCAAGTGCAGTATCGAAGCCGGGCATGGAGAGGATGCCGTCCATACCGTCCACACCGAAGAAGGTGGGAGCATAGCCCATAGCGTTGGCCTGACTGAAGATCACGGAAGCGGGCTGATAGTAGATGGGAAGGAACACGACGTCGGCGCCGGCGGTCTGCGCCGCGGTGAGCTGGACAGAGAAGTCGGAAGCGGTATCATTGGTGAAGGTGCCCTCATAGACAACGCTCAGGCCCTTGTCGGCTGCCTCAGCCTTGAACGCGTCACGAATGCCCTGAGAATACGCATCGTCGTTACGATAGATGATAGCGATCTTCGCATCAGCGTAGTTATCGGACATGTAGTCAGCTGCGGAAACGCCCTGGTTAGGATCGGTAAAGCAGACCTGGAAGACATTGTCCTTGCCGCTCGTCACGTCGGTGGAGGAGGCGGACGGAGTCAACATGAAGGTGCGGTCATTGTAGCAGAGCTCGGAAACGGAAAGGGATGCACCGGTGGTGGTGGGGCCGACGAGAACCTGCATGCCCCAGTCCATCATGGTGTTGTAAGCGTTGGCGGCCTTCTCACCGTCGGCCTCATCGTCCTGCTTCTGGAACTCAAACTAGACCTTGGAGTCGCTGGCGTTGATCTCGTTGACGGCGAGCTCGGCGCCGTTGACGACAGCCTGACCGTAGATCGCGTTGTCGCCGGTCAGAGGACCGCAGGAACCGATCTTAAAGGTCTGAACATCAGCCGTAGACTGATCGCCGGAAGCGTCAGCATCGGGAGTGCTGGGGGTGTCGGCCTTCTGGCCGCAGGCCGCCATGGTAAAGGCCATTGCGGCTGCCATAAACATGGCGGCAAACTTCTTTTTCATCTTGTTTTCTCCTTTTCAATAAAAATTGTCTTTTCATTATTTATACAAAAAAGCGATCCCGCCTGCTTGGCGTGACCGCTTTGCTGTATCGAACTGCTTCAATACTTACGCTTGCGATTTCATGCCAAGTGCCGCGTGAGAAAGAATCAGGCCCAGAATGGACAGGACCAATACGCGCAGGCCGAAAATGGGCAGGCAAATCAAAATGGACGCTGCGTAAACAGCGTCCATCACCTTGCTATTCATCCCATTGTTGGTGTTGGCGGCAGCGCAGGAGAAGGTGGCCTCTGCACGGTTGGCAGCGGCGGCACAAGAACCGTTATTCACTTTTGTATCAGCAAAACGGAACATTGTATTAGAACTCCTCATGTATCTGTCATATTTGATGGTGTTATTGTAGCGCGTAAATATCCATTCGTCAAGACGGCAAGATTGATAAAATATGCAGCGCGCTGAAAAGAGCTGTTGTCATATTGCACAATTCCCATCCCAAAAGCTCGACACATGGCACAAAGTCCCTCGCGCGAAGCCGCGCGAAATACGGCTTGCAAATGTCTGCAACATTTGATAGAATGCGGATAGCTCAGCTAAAGTCCGCGCTGCGGTAGCGGACTCCTATTATAAGAAAGGAAGATCACCATGATTTACACGACCGAAGTTCAGCATATGTGCCCGGTCGCCAAGGGCGCATATCACGGTCCCGCTCCCATCCCCGAAGAGGGCAAGTGGGTGCAGGCCAAGCAGCTCTCCGACATTTCCGGCTTTACCCACGGCATCGGCTGGTGCGCTCCCCAGCAGGGCGCGTGCAAGCTGACGCTCAACGTCAAGGAGGGCGTCATTCAGGAGGCGCTGGTCGAGACCATCGGCTGCTCCGGCATGACCCACTCCGCCGCGATGGCGTCCGAGATCCTCATCGGCAAGACCATTCTTGAAGCGCTCAACACCGACCTCGTGTGCGATGCCATCAACACCGCCATGCGCGAGCTGTTCCTCCAGATCGTCTACGGCCGCACCCAGTCCGCCTTCTCCGAGGACGGCCTCGCCGTCGGCGCGTCCCTCGAGGACCTCGGTAAGGGTCTGCGCAGCCAGATCGGCACGATGTTCGGCACCGTCGCCAAGGGCCCGCGCTACCTCGAAATGGCCGAGGGCTACTGCACCAGAATGGCGCTCAACGCGCAGGACGAGATCATCGGCTATGAGTTCGTCAACCTCGGCAAGATGATGGACTTCATCAAGAAGGGCGACGACGCCAACACTGCGCTCGAAAAGGCCAAGGGCCATTACGGTCAGTGGGACAGCGCGGCGAAGTACATCGACCCGCGTCAGGAATAAGGAAGGGAGGACGAAACAATGGCTCTGTTTGAAAATTACGAGAGAAGAATCGATAAGATCAACGGCGTCCTCGCGCAGTATGGCATCTCCTCCGTGGAGGAGTGCCGCGAGCTCTGCCAGTCCAAGGGCTTTGATCCCTACGAGATCGTCAAGGGCATCCAGCCCATCTGCTTTGAAAACGCCTGCTGGGCGTACACCGTGGGCGCGGCCATCGCGCTCAAGGCGGGCGTGAAGTCTGCCGCTGAGGCCGCCAAGATGATCGGCGTCGGCCTTCAGTCCTTCTGCATCGACGGCTCCGTCGCCGAGGACCGCAAGGTCGGTCTCGGTCACGGCAACCTCGGCGCAATGCTGCTCTCCGACGAGTCGAAGTGCTTTGCCTTCCTCGCCGGTCACGAGTCCTTCGCCGCCGCAGAGGGCGCCATCGGCATCGTCAAGAACGCCAACAAGGCCCGCAAGGAGCCTCTGCGCGTCATCCTCAACGGTCTCGGCAAGGACGCTGCTCAGATCATCAGCCGCATCAACGGCTTCACCTACGTTCAGACCCAGTTTGACTACTTCACCGGCAAGCTGAACGTCGTGCGTGAGATCCGCTACAGCGAGGGCGAGCGCGCGAACGTGCGCTGCTACGGCGCGGACGACGTGCGCGAGGGCGTGGCCATCATGCACGCCGAGGGCGTGGACGTTTCCATCACCGGCAACTCCACCAACCCGACCCGCTTCCAGCATCCCGTCGCCGGCACCTATAAGAAAGAGTGCATCGAGCAGGGCAAGAAGTATTTCTCCGTCGCCTCCGGCGGCGGCACGGGCCGCACCCTGCATCCGGACAACATGGCCGCCGGTCCCGCTTCCTACGGCATGACCGACACCATGGGCCGTATGCATTCCGACGCTCAGTTCGCCGGCTCCTCCTCCGTGCCCGCGCACGTGGAGATGATGGGCTTCCTCGGCATGGGCAACAACCCGATGGTCGGTGCGACCGTCGCGGTGGCTGTCGCCGTGGCGGAGAGCCTGAAGTAAAAGGCCGCGTAACCGCTGCAAAAGGCTTCCGACTGTACGAGTCGGAAGCCTTTTTCCTTTCCCGGCAGCAAAAGAGAGAGCCTTGTCGGCTCTCTCTTTTCGTTTCGCTATGTAGGCTTTACTTCTTGCTCAACTGCTCGTCGATGCTCTTGGCGCCGAGCTTGCCCGCACCCATGGCGAGGATAACGGTGGCCGCGCCGGTCACGGCGTCGCCGCCGGCGTAGACGCTCGCGTGAGAGGTCAGGCCCTCCTCGTTCACCACGATGCCGCCCTTGCGGTTGACCTCAAGGCCGGGCGTGGTATTCTTGATGAGCGGGTTCGGCGTAGTGCCAAGGGACATGATGACGCAGTCCACCGGCAGGTCGAAGTCGCTGCCGACCTTCTCGATCGGGCGGCGGCGGCCGGAGGCGTCCGGCTCGCCCAGCTCCATCTCCACGCAGGTCATGGAGGCGACGTAGCCGTTCTCGTTGCCGTTGATCTTGACGGGATTGGTGAGGGTCTTGAAGATGATGCCCTCCTCCTCGGCGTGCTCGACCTCCTCGTGACGGGCGGGCAGTTCCTCCATGCCGCGGCGGTAAACAATGTAGACATCCGCGCCGAGACGCTTGGAGCAGCGGGCGGCATCCATGGCGACGTTGCCGCCGCCGACGACGGCGACCTTCTTGCCAGCAAGCGGCATGATGGGCGTGTCGGAGCCGTCCTTATAGGCCTTCATCAGGTTGATGCGGGTCAGGAACTCGTTGGCGGAGTACACGCCGCAGAGGTTCTCGCCAGGAATGTGCATGAACATCGGCAGGCCCGCGCCGGAGCCGATGAACACGGCCTCGAAGCCCTGCTCCTCCATCAGCTCGTCCACGGTGATGGTACGACCGATGACGGTATCGGTGGCGATGGTAACGCCCAGCTCCTTCAGGCCGTCCACTTCTTTCTGAACGATGGTCTTGGGCAGACGGAACTCGGGGATGCCGTACACCAGAACGCCGCCAGCCAGATGCAGAGCCTCAAACACGGTGACGTCATAACCCTTCCGGGCCAGGTCGCCGGCACAGGTCAGGCCGGAGGGACCGGAACCCACCACAGCCACACGGTGGCCGTTGGAAGCGGGCTTCTCCGCAGCGCCGGAAGCATGCTCACGGTGCCAGTCGGCCACGAAGCGCTCCAGACGGCCGATGCCCACAGGCTCACCCTTGATGCCGCGGACGCAGTACTTCTCGCACTGGCTCTCCTGGGGGCAGACACGGCCACAAACAGCGGGCAGAGCGGAGGTAGCGGCGATGATTTGATAAGCGGCCTCGAAATCGCCCTTGGCGACCTCGGCAATGAAATCAGGGATATGTACCATCACGGGGCAGCCCTGCATGCAGGGCTTGTTCTTGCAGTGCAGGCAGCGCTGGGCCTCGTCCAGAGCCTGCTCCTCGGTGTAGCCCAGAGCGACCTCGTCAAAGTTCTTGTTCCGGACGTTGGGGTCCTGAGAGGGCATGGGATTCTTCTTCAAAGACATATTGGCCATGGTTATTCGGCCTCCTTCTTGAACAGGTTGCAGGTCTCCTCGTACTTGTGGGCCTCGAAGTCCTTATACATCTGGTTCCGCTTGACTGCCAGATCCCAGTCCACCTTGTGACCGTCAAAGTCGGGGCCGTCCACGCAGGCGAACTTCATCTCGCCGCCCACGGACAGGCGGCAGCCGCCGCACATGCCGGTGCCGTCGATCATGATGGGGCTCATGGAAACGGTGGTGGGGATGCCGTAAGGCTCCGTGGTCTTGGAGACGAACTTCATCATCACCATGGGGCCGATGGCGAACACTTCATCATACTGGTTGCCGGCGTCGATCAGCTCCTTCAGAGCCTCGGTGACCAGCCCCTTGCGGCCATAGGAACCGTCATCGGTGCAGACGATCAGCTTGTCGCTGGACTTCTTGAAGTCCTCCTCCAGGATCACCAGATCCTCGGAGCGGAAGCCCACGATGGCATGGACCTCAGCGCCATCGTCATGGAACTTCTTCAGCACGGGATACGCAATGGCGCAGCCAACGCCGCCGCCCACAACGGCGACCTTCTTCTTGCCCTCGGTCTCGGTGGGCTTGCCCAGGGGACCCACGAAGTCTGCCAGGCAATCGCCTTCCTTCATGTGGCTGAGCTTCACAGTGGTGGCGCCAACCGTCTGAACAATGATGGTGACGGTGCCCTTTTCGGGATCATAGGCGTTGATGGTGATGGGGATACGCTCGCCGTTTTCGTCCGTCCGCAGGATGATAAACTGACCGGGCTGAGCCTTTTTGGCAATGAGGGGCGCTTCGATCTCATAGAGAGTTACGGTGGGCCTCAGTGCCTCTTTTCTCACGATTCGGTACATATTGGTGTCTCTTCCTTTCCTATCTGAAATTCTTCCAACATAATAAATCGCACATTGTCTGAATTTTAACATAGGTGCTTTCATCCGTCAACTGCTTTGGAGAAAAAAAGCGCGAAATTCTGAGAAACCGTGCAAATTCTTTGCCATCCCACCCTTTTTAACGCTTCTGTGACCGATGCTGCCCTGCCAAAACCGCTTTCCGGGCCTGAAAACCGCCGAAAACCCGTTTCAAAACCAGAATTCTATGGTATACTACCAAACAGGCGCAATTTTTCCCCGGAAAAAATTTCTTCAAATTTTCGGGAACTTTTTTCGTTCCCCTGCGTCTATGGTATACAGTGCCGCTTCGGCGGCCATTCAAAAAACTTTCTGCAAGGAGAACACACATGAAAAAAATTACTTCCTTGGCGCTGGCTCTCGCGCTGGCCCTGACCCTCACCGCCTGCGGCAAGAAGGACAACACCGCCGGAAGCGGCGATTCCAGCGTACCCGCTGATGCCACCGCTCTGCTGACCGCCGTGTGGGACGCCCACTCCGACGATGAGAAGTTCCCCGCTGCCGGCGGCGACTATGATAATCCCGTGGAGGACGCCCCCGGCGCCGTGAGCATTGCCGACGCCGACAATCTGAACTACATGCTGACCCTGCCGGTGGAGGACGCCGGTAAGATCGACGGCGCCGCCTCCCTCAGCCACATGATGAACGCCAACACCTTCACCTGCGGTGCTTTCCACGTCACCAGCAAGGACGATGTGGAGACCGTTGCCAGCGACCTGCGGGATGCCATCCAGTCTAAGCAGTGGATGTGCGGCTTCCCTGACAAGCTGGTGATCTTCACCTACGATCAGTATGTGGTGTCTCTGTACGGCGACGAGGAGTTGGTGAACACCTTCCGCGACAAGTTCACCGCCACCTATTCCGACAGCACCATCGCTTATGACGAGGCGATCCTGTAACGTTTCCGCTTTTCTCACAGCGTCCGCACCGAATCGTGCGGACGCTGTGAAATTCAATTTTGGAGTTGCCCTATGCTGTTTTCCAGTATTCCGTTTCTCTATACCTTTTTACCCTGCGTCCTGATCCTGTATTTTCTGGTCCCCGGCTGGCTGAAAAATACGGTGCTGCTGCTCAGCAGTCTGTTTTTCTATGCCTGGGGTGAGCCCCGCTTCGTGGTATTCATGGTCATTGCCATCGTACAGGGTTATGTATTCGGCCTGCTGGCTGAAAAATTCCGCGACCGGCCCAAGCAGGCGAAGCTGTGCCTGTGGGCCTCCGCCGTTGTCAGTCTGGAACTTTTGGGCTACTGCAAGTACGCCGACTTTTTCATCAGCGGCTTCAACACCCTCACCGGGCTGTCCCTCCCGCTGCTCCATGTGGCCCTGCCCATCGGCATCAGCTTTTACACCTTCCAGATTCTGAGCTACGTCATCGACGTATACCGGGGCGATGTGACTGCCCAGCGGAACCTCATTGACCTTGCCGCGTATGTGGCCATGTTCCCCCAGCTCATCGCCGGACCCATCGTCCGGTATGCGGATATCGCCCCCCAGCTGAAGCATCGCACCCACACGCTGGCCGATGCCGCCTACGGCGCCCGCCGCTTCATCCTCGGCCTTTCTAAAAAGGTACTGCTGGCCAATGTCCTCTATGAACTGATCTCCGCCTACAAAAGCGCCGCGAACGTCTCCGTCCTGTTCGTCTGGCTTTACGCCGCAGCCTATGTGCTGCACCTTTACTTCGACTTTTCCGGTTACAGCGATATGGCCATCGGTCTGGGCCGTATCTTCGGGTTCCATTTTATAGAAAACTTCAACTATCCCTACATCTCCGCCAGCGTCACGGAGTTCTGGCGGCGGTGGCACATGAGCCTCGGCAGTTGGTTCCGGGACTATGTGTACATCCCGCTGGGCGGCAACCGGGTCTCCAAGGCCAAATGGTTCCGCAACATTTTCATTGTCTGGCTGCTGACGGGCCTGTGGCACGGCGCGGCATGGACCTTCATCCTGTGGGGACTGTTCTTCGCCGTGTTCCTGACGGCGGAAAAGCTCTGGTACGGCGAAGCTCTGGCCCAGACACGATTCCTGAAGCATCTCTATGTTCTGCTGCTGATCGCAGTCAGCTTCGTTATCTTTGATGCCGCCAGTGTGTCGGACGCCTTCCGTACCATCGGTTCCCTGTTCGGTCTGGGTGGGCTGCCCCGTTCCGACGTCCTGGCCCGCTATTATTTTGACAGCTACTCCGGCGTGTTCCTTGTAGCCATCATGGGCGCTACACCGCTGCCCGCCAAGATCGTCCGGCAGTTCTCCGAGGATGGCCCCGGCAAAAAGATCATGTCCGTTGTGGAGCCTGTAGTGCTGCTGGGCCTGCTGGCGGTGGTCACCGCCTATCTGGTAGACGGGTCCTTCAACCCGTTCCTGTATTTCCGCTTTTAAAGGAGGTCCCGCCATGTTTGAAAAATGGAAAAACATCCTCACGGTGGGGCTCCTGTCCGCGTTTGTTCTGGGTTTTGGCATCTGGGCGGCGGTCAAGCCCGCCGATGCGCTCTCCACCAGTGAGCGCCGCCCGCTGGCCCAGATGCCGGAATTGTCCGCAAGCAGCTATCTCTCCGGCAAATTCATGTCCGGCTACGAGGATTACGCCACGGACCAGTTCCCTCTGCGGGAGCAGTTCCGCACCCTGAAAGCCCTGATGGGGCTGTATGTGTTCGGACAGAAGGACAACAACGGCGTCTATCTGGCAGACGGCTCCGCCGCCAAGCTGGAATATCCCCTGAATGAAGGCTCCGTTGCCCACGCCGCCGACCGGTTCCGCTATCTCTACGAGACCCTCATGGCCGGGACCGACGCCAAGGTCTACTTCTCCGTGATCCCCGACAAGAATTATTTTCTGGCGGAGACCAACGGCTATCCCGCTCTGGACTATCAGGCCCTGACGGACGCTCTCCGGAAGCAGACGGAGTTCGCCGCGTATATCGACCTGTTCGGCACGCTAACCGCAGATGACTACTACCGCACCGATTCCCACTGGCGGCAGGAAAATCTGCTGACCACAGCGGATACGCTGGCCGCCGCCATGGGTGCTACGCTGCCGGACGACCACTATACGGAATGGACACTGGACCGGCCATATTACGGTGTGTATTACGGTTACGCCGCCCTGCCTATGGAGCCGGACCGGCTGACTTACCTCACCAGCGACCTTCTGGACGTCTGCACAGTGTACAACTACGAAACCGGCAAGACCGGCCCCATTTACGATCTGGCAAAGGGTACCGGCAAGGACCCCTACGAGCTGTTCCTCTCCGGGTCCGTGTCGCTGCTGACCATTGAAAATCCCAATGCGGATACAGACCGGGAACTGGTGATCTTCCGGGACTCCTTCGGCAGTTCTCTGGCCCCTCTGCTGGTCCCCGGCTATGCCAAGGTGACGCTGGCGGACATCCGCTACCTCCCCAGCAGCCAGATGGGAAAGTACCTGACCTTCACCGATCAGGATGTGCTGTTCCTTTACAGCGCCCCGGTGCTGAACAACAGTGAAACTCTGAAATAAGCCGCAAAGCGTCTGCCGGAAATGGCAGGCGCTTTGGACTTTTCTACGGAAATAAGGCAGTTTCCTTTTTTATCTTGTACTTTTGAAAGAAATCATATATAATAATAGCCTGATAATTATGCTCCGGAAGTGCGCTCTGCGTCGGAGCAGCGGAAAGGAAGGTTATCCTATGCTGAAATTTCATTCGGAACAGGGCGAGATCTCCGTCTCCAGCGCTGTTTTTTCCAACATTACCGGCATGGCTGCCACCAACTGCTTCGGTGTGAAGGGCATGGCCTACCGCTCCATGACGGACGGTCTGGTCCATCTGCTGCGGCGGGAGGCCATGAGCAAGGGCGTCAACGTGATCTATAACGAGGACGAATCCATTTCCATTGAACTCCACATCATCGTGGAAAACGGCGTCAACATTCCCGCAGTGTGCCGCTCCATCATGAACGAGGTACGCTACGTAGTGAATAAGAACACCGGTGCGGAGGTCCGCGCTGTGGATGTGTTCGTAGATTCCATGATCCTGTGAGGAGGACAGCAGAAGAATGAGTAAAGAAATCACCGGTGCGCTTTTCAAGCAGATGATCCTGCACGGGGCCGCCGCTATCACGGCCCAGAAGCAGGCAATCAACGATCTTAATGTATTCCCCGTGCCGGACGGTGACACGGGCACCAATATGTCCATGACCATCGCCACCGCTGCCGAGGCGCTGCGCAAGGCCGCTCCCGCCTCTGTGGGGCAGGCATCCTCCGTCACCGCCTCCGCTCTGCTTCAGGGTGCCCGAGGCAACTCCGGCGTCATCCTCTCCCTGCTGTTCCGGGGCCTTTCCAAGGCTCTGAAGGGCATGGAGACCGCTGATGCCGCCGCCTTCGCCGCCGCCATGCAGGAAGGTGTGGCCGCCGCTTACAAGGCCGTTATGAAGCCCGCCGAGGGCACGGTGCTGACGGTTTCCCGTCTCGCTGCCAAGCGGGCTGTGGACACTGCCGCTGAGGGCGCCGACGTGGAGGCCACCTTAGCCGCTGCCATCGAGGAGGGCTATGACGCGCTGGCCCAGACCACGGACATGAACCCGGTACTGAAAAAGGCCGGCGTGGTAGACGCAGGCGGCAAGGGCTACCTGCTGATCCTGGAGGGTATGCTGGCAGAGCTGCGGGGCGAGCCCATTCCCGAAAGCATGGAGGAGCCTGAAACGCACAAGGAAAAGGCTGACTTCAACGCCATGGCGCAGGAGGAGATCACCTTTACCTTCGACACCGTGTATGTGGTGCGCAAGGCCCGGGAGGACATCGACCTCATGCCCCTGCGGGCTTATCTCAGCAGCATTGGCGACAGTCTGGTCATCGGCGAGGATGACGAGACCTTCAAGGTCCATGTCCATACCGACATTCCCGGCGCGGCCCTGACGGAATCCCAGAAATACGGCACACTGGAGCTGGCGAAGGTCGAGAATATGCGCTCTCAGGCCGACGCGCTGGCCGCCGGCCAGACCGCCCAGAGCACTGATGATCTGGACGCCATCGAGGAAGAACTGGAAAACGGCGAGAGCGGTCACAAGGTTGCCGCCCCTGAAAAGGCCGTGGGCTTTCTGGCCATCTGCGCCGGTGACGGCCTTGCCGCCGTGTTCCGGGATCTTGGCTGCGACGCCGTGGTTTCCGGCGGTCAGACCATGAACCCCTCCACGGAGAGTATTCTGGCCGGGATCGATCAGGTCCCCGCTGAGACCGTGTTTGTTCTGCCCAACAACGGCAACATCATTATGGCCGCTCAGCAGTGCCAGGGACTGACGGAGAAAAACGTGGTGGTCATCCCCAGCAAGACTGTTCCCCAGGGCATCACCGCCATGATGAACGTAGACCCGGAGGCGGAGGTCGCATCTATTACGGAGGCCATGACTGAAGCGCTGTCCACCGTCACCACCTCCCAGATCACCTATGCCGCCCGGGATTCCGATTTCGATGGCTTCGAGATCCATCAGGGCGACTATCTGGCCCTGAAGGAAGGCAAGCTGTTCGGTACCGACACCCAGCTGGACGCTCTGCTGGAAAAGCTGGCGGAGGAAGGGAAGGACGCCTCCTTCATCTCCCTGTACTACGGTGAGGATGTCACCGAGGAGGCCGCTCAGGCCGCAGGCACCCGGTTTCAGGCCGTCTGCCCTGATGCGGAGATCAGCGTGCTCTCCGGCGGTCAGCCTGTATACTACTATATCATTTCCTTTGAATAATCCATCAATTACAAACAGGGCAGTCCATCGGACTGCCCTGTTCTTGACAGAAGGAGAACATGATGCTGTTTTTGTGCTATCCCAAATGCTCCACCTGCCAGAAGGCCAAGGCCTGGCTGGAAGAACGGGGCATTTCCTACGACCTGCGGGACATCAAGCAGAACAACCCCACCGTTGAGGAGCTGACCGCGTGGTATCGGAAAAGCGGTCTGCCTCTGAAAAAGTTTTTCAACACCAGCGGACTGCAATACAAGGCCCTCGGTCTGAAGGACAAACTGACCGCCATGAGTGAGGACGAGCAGCTCGCTCTGCTGGCCACCGACGGGATGCTGGTGAAGCGCCCCCTGCTGGTGGGTGAGGACTTCGTTCTCACCGGCTTCCGCGCCGCAGAATGGGAAGCGAGACTGGGATGATCCAGACGATCGACTTCGCCCCCCTGGACGGCATCACCAAAATCGTGTTCCGTCAGGTGTGGAGCCAGTTTTTTGGCGGCGTGGACCGCTATTTCATTCCCTTTTTCTCCCCTACCCCCCATCATCTGATGACGCCCCGGGACCTCCGGGAGGTAGACTATATCCACAACGCCAATCTCCTCTCGGTGCCTCAGGTGATGACGAAAAACGCCGACGATTTCCTCTGGGCCTGTGATGTCCTCAAGGACATGGGCTACACGGAGGTCAATCTGAATCTGGGCTGTCCCTCCGGCACCGTTACCGCCAAGGGCAAGGGCTCCGGGTTTCTGGCCCATCCGAACGAGCTGGCCGCCTTTTTCGATGAGGTGTTTTCCAAAAATCCACTGCCGGTATCCGTCAAGACCCGGCTGGGCTATGAGACGCCGGAGGAATTTGCCGCTCTGCTGGACCTCTACAACCGCTATCCCATCGCCTGTCTCACCGTCCACCCCCGTGTGCGGAAGGAAAAATACCGGGGGCCTGTCCATCTGGACGTATTTGCTGACGCACTGGCAAACAGCCGCAATCCTGTGTGCTACAACGGCGATCTGCGGACAGTGGGCGAGGTCCGTTCCTTGGAGGACCGATTCCCGGAGGTCACTCATGTGATGATCGGCCGGGGACTGGTGGCGGATCCAGCGCTGGCCCGGAAGCTCCGGGGCGGCAAGGGCACCGACCGGAAGGAATTGACAGACTTTCTGGCTGCGCTGTATCAGGGCTATACGGACTTCTATCAGGGGCAGGTCCCTACCGCCGCCCAGCGGATGCGGGAGGTGTGGTTCTATCTGATCCATCTGTTTGATGACGCGGAAAAGCTGAATAAGCAGCTTCGCCGGTTCCGCACCCCCTCGGAATATGAACGGATCCAGGCAGAAATTCTGGCCTCCTGCCCGATTCGGTCTAACGTTCAGGGGGATCTGATCTAAGCACAAAACTTCATGCATGAGCAGCGCGCCACGAACATGCACAAATGCCAGTGCGTGAAGTTTTCGTGCATCATTTCCGGTTGCCCCGCAGGGGCGAGGAAATGGCACATTTTTTATTTTTCTGTGCTTTTGCATAGCAAAAAACTTCTCCAGTTAAACTGGAGAAGTTTTTTTGTTGAAATACCGTTATTTCAAATGAGCCTCCGCGGCGGTCAGGATATTCCGCATGAGCATAGCCCGAGTCATGGGGCCAACGCCGCCGGGGACCGGAGTGATGTAGGACGCCTTCGGCTCTACAGCGGCAAGATCCACATCCCCGCAGAGCTTTCCGGCCTCGTTCCGGTTCATGGCCACGTCGATGACCACTGCACCGTCCTTCACCATATCGGCGGTGACGCAATTCACCTTTCCCACGGCGGATACCAAAATATCCGCCTGCCGGGTGATGTCCGCCAAGTCCGGCGTTTTGGAATGGCACAGCGTCACGGTGCCGTCCGCCTGGGTCAGCAGCGCCGCCATGGGTTTGCCCACGATATTGCTGCGGCCCAGCACGACACACCGCTTTCCCGCCGGGGAAATGCCATATTCCTGCAGCATTTCCATGACTCCCGCCGGGGTACAGGGCTGGAACACCGGATCGCCGATGTTCAGCCGCCCCACGTTGTAGGGGTGGAAGCAGTCCACATCCTTTTCCGGGGCGATGGCGGCGATCACCGCCGCCTCCGTATTCGCGGGATGCGCGCAGCGTTCTCCCGAGAATGCAAGCCCGATCCACGCTGTATCGTCCTCCGCCGAGACCTCGGCGAAGTGGCTGCGCGACCGCCTCGGCGACAGCGTAAACGGGGACATCTTCCTTGCGACCTCGGACGATGCCGACCGCTTCGGGATCGACATATCGTCGCTGCGCGACGAGGGATACGTCATCCGCCGAAACGGCGGGGATACCGTGATCCTCGGCAGCACCGAGGACGGGCTTGATCGCGGCGCGCGCTATTTTGCGAATTACTGCGCGGATCAGGACGAGATCGACGTGACCTACGGCGAGGGATTCAGAGTGAAAAAACTCACGATCGCCGGGCGCGATATCTCCGAGTATTCGATCTATCTTTTCCCCGATGCGGACGAATGCCACACCTTCGCGGCGCAGGAGCTGCGCAAGTACATCGGACTTGCGTGCGGGTACTACCCGAACATCGTGAGCGAAAAGCGCGGTCACATGATCGTGCTCGAGCGGCTTCTCGACGATCCGACGCTCGGCGAGGAAGGGTTCACGCTTTCCGTGAAGAATGACGGAAATCTCTACATCACGGGCGGCAAGTGGCGCGGCTGCATGTACGGCGTGTATGAGCTTCTCGAACGCTACATCGGCTGGCGGTTCTTCTTCAATTGGCAGACCGAAAAATATACCGAGGCGAATGAGGAAAGCTTCTACTACCTCTACGACTCCGACCATGTTGACATTCCCGCAGGTCTCGGCGATACACAGGTTCCGACGTTCCCGTATCGCTACGGAAGATTCCGCTCCTCGGGAAATCATTTCGTCAAAATGAAGGAAAGCACGTCGGTCAGCAATACGACAAGATACAACGGATACGGTCAGTCCACATGCCTTGCCGCCAACCACGGGGTCGGCTTTGCGGCGCAGGCGGGCG
>ENA-ORTG01001379-ORTG01001379.1-human-gut-metagenome-genome-assembly--contig:-NODE-1379-length-22367-cov-4.631230_pt1 | contig 22367 bp, 20 predicted proteins | sample MGYA00241906_ERZ509176 | MGnify/ENA primary metagenome ERZ509176 (study PRJEB26280, sample SAMEA2338811) | human gut metagenome | biome: human gut; feature: human-associated habitat; material: faeces...
AACGCACACGTCTTTTATGCGGCTTTTCGCTGTTTATATTTTCGTTATTATTTTCATTATTGTTTATGTTTTCGTTATTAATATCCATATTTTAACGCCCCTTTAAGCTAGAGTATGACTAGTATAACATATAAATTTTTCCATTTCTATATCAACAAAGAACACTTTATGCCTTCTGTTTGATTTTCGCTATAATTCGTGTTATATTTTTCCTATAATTTTTAACCGTTATGGTTTTTAATAGGAGGAAGTTTCTATGGAAAAAATAGCAAGTTTTACAATAGACCATTTAAAATTATTACCCGGCGTTTATGTTTCAAGAAAAGATAAGGTTGGCCAACAGGTTATTACAACTTTTGATATTAGAATGACACGCCCTAATTTTGAACCTGTTCTTAATACTGCAGAAGTTCATACAATTGAGCATCTTGGCGCAACATTTTTAAGAAATGACTCTGAATTTAAAAACAAAACAATATACTTTGGTCCTATGGGATGCAGAACAGGATTTTATATGGTTTTGGCTGGTGATTATGATTCAAAAGATGTAGTTGAACTTGTAACAAGAATGTTTATATTTATGAAAGATTTTGAGGGAGATGTTCCCGGTGCATGTGCCAAGGACTGTGGTAACTATCTTGACATGAATTTAAATATGGCAAAATACGTATGTAACAGGTACTATAATGAAGTTCTAAAAAACATTGACGAAACAAGACTGGTATATCCTAAATAAAAGACTTTCTCGTTTACGTTGAAAGTTATTTAATATTGCAAGAAAAAAGCCCTTTCAAACACGTTGATTTTCTCATTTTGCTCCGTCGTCTATTGTACAGTGAAAACTTAAACTCGCCTACGGCTCAGACAGTAAGTTTATCACTGTACACTATACTCGCAAAATTTCAAAAATCTGCCTATTGTTTGCAATGGCTTTTTTCTCTCAATATTATTTTAAATAACTTTCAACTTAAAAAGTGCCTTTTATCCACGATATCTTACCTTTTAATTACTACTTTTTTTCGTTCAACGACTTGTTTGAGTTACTGCTTATAAACCCTATCCAATACTATCTTTTAATTATTTTCTATCACTACATCTCTTGCTTTATCCAAACTAATGTATTACATATATCTTCACTAATACCAGTATTAATAAGTGTACCGGATAGAACCAGTAAAACATATATTTTAATTTCTTTGTTCCCGGTTTTTTGTTATAAAATGCTATGGGCAACACGCTTAACGCCCCCCACCACTGCACTCCAAATCCAAACATTCCAATGTTGAATACCATGTTTGAAATTGCTCTTCCTATGTGATGATTATTAAACACATAAAAACATATAATAAGCATTACTCCACCGTATGAATACGATGTGTGGAGGAAGTATGCCATTCCAAAAGCTACTGCCAATGTTACTAATTCAAGTATTGTGTTAAGTCTTCCGGCTCCTATGTGTTTTAATATTTTGTCAGAATATGCAACCCTAAACATTGATATGGACTGTAATGCCCAGATTGCCATATAACCTATAAATAAAGTGAAGATTACGTTCTGTCTTGCCATATCAAAGAATCTGCCATAAAGCATATCATAAGGAATCTCTGATACTAAGGCAAATATTCCAAGCCTGATTGCATGTTTTAATCTGTCTGATGTATGAAAAAATCCCTCAACCAAAACAAAACAGAATATTGGGAAGCTTATACGCCCAATAGATCTAAGTATTATATATGTCTGATGATTGTCCTGAAAAAATAAAAAACCTACGTGGTCAATAATCATTGTAATCATAGCAATTATTTTTAGAGTAAATGTACTAATCCCCCATTTATCAAGATTAATAAAAACTCCAAGACCTTTTTCTTTTAATTCACTCATTTTCTTTTTTCCTTGTGTTTCCATTTATTGCCTTTTCTTATTTAGCCATTAAAACTACAATGCTTCTTGGTGGCACCTGAAGCATTCTCTCAATACCATCACTAGGTTCCTTAAATCCTGAATCTGTAGCAAAAACAACTTTCCACTGTCTTTTATTTCTTGCAGACGGAATACCGAATTTAATCATCTCCCAAAACATATTATAAGCTATGAATAAGTCTGCTTCATCTTCTTTTCCATCAACAGTTGCATATTTTCCGCAATACATAACAGAAAAATGTCTGTTAAAATGACTAAAATCTGCATACCATGCCTTAGAACCGTGATAAGACATATCCGGCAAACCATATGACTTATAATCCATAAGCCTTGGCTCGCTGCTTAAATGCAAAATCTTATGCTGCTTTCTAAACTGAATAAGCTTCTTTGTAAAGTCAAGAATCTCCTTTGCCATGGCTGTTGTATTCCAGTTAGTCCATGATATTTCATTATCAAGACAATAAGGGTTGTTATTTCCTTTCTGGCTGTTACACATTTCATCTCCGGCATAAATCATAGGTACTCCCTGACTTAGCAATACAAGTGAAAGAGCGTTTTTAATCTGATGCTTTCTTAACTCATTTATTTTACGTTTTCTTGTATCGCCCTCAGCGCCACAATTCCAACTATAATTATAAACTGCACCGTCCCTGTTATTTTCGCCATTTGCCTGATTGTATTTCTTATCGTAAGAAACCGCATCATATAATGTAAAAGTATTGTGGTTAGCCACATAATTAACTACTGCCACTGCTGGCGGATTAGCCTTAATCTTGTAAGATATGGTATTTAACATATCCTCATCGCCTTTAATGAACTTTCTTGCCGATACCATAAAATCATCATTAAAGTTTGCCAGATTCTTATTTTCAACATTGGCATAAAAATCCGTATCAGTAGCAAAATTATAAGTAAAAATCTTTGTTGTAGACAAAAGATTGTCCGTCTGAATCATCTTCATGACTGCTTTTTCACAGTTAGCGTGAATACCGTCAATATGATATTCCATAACCCAATAATGAAGTGCATCCAAAATAAGTGTAGGATTAGTTCCTTCAGGGAAAAAGTATTCCATAGAAACCTCTATTCCGTTTCTATGAAGCTCTCTTACCATGTATTTGAACTCTTCAACTTCACTACCCGGCTTTGTGGCATAAGCATATGAAGCTTTCGGTGCAAAAGCATAACCGCTTGTATATCCCCAATAATTAAGCACAGGGTTCTCAATGCTAAACTGTCCCTTCATAGACGTTGCCACATGTGATTCCATTTCATTAAATTCATATGCCGGCATTAACTCTATCATAGTTATTCCAAGTTCCTTTAAATAAGGTATCTTATCTACAATTCCCAAATAAGTTCCCTTATGCTTAGCCTTTGAACTTACATGTTTTGTAAAGCCACGTACATGAAGTCTATATATAATTGTCTCATCATAAGGTCTTCTAAGTGGTGCGTCGTTTTGCCAGTCAAATTCACTGCTTACAATGCTTCCTCTTATATCAGTAGGAACAATTCCCCATTTTTCTTTTCCTGAAAGTGCCTTTGCATAAGCATCTGTCACAATCTTTCCATCAATAGAAAAATTATAATCATATTTCTTATAATCAAGTCCTTCAATACTCATTGCAAAAACATTTCCTATAACCTGCGCATTTTCAAAAGGAATACGTGCCGCTTCATTGTTTTTTCCTTTTTCATATAAAACAAGTTCACATTTACTTCCTAATCTTGCTGTAATGGCAAAATTAACCGTGTCGCCTATTACAGTAGCCCCCATCATTAAAGGATTACCTCTGTATACTTTTATTTTATTTAAATCCATTGTGTATCCTTTCCAGTCATTCTTAATATGCCCACATAGACACAATTTTGACATAAATTCTTATGCCCGAACTTTCGCATAGATAAGTGAATTATAACATACCCTTTTGATTAAAGAAACAAAATCAACCTACAAAAATAGTTTTATTAATTTTCCCACATTATCTTTTCTGTACTTTTACACTACATTTATTAAACCTTTATTGCTTAAAATTCCCAAAACTGTTATACTAATCTGTACGGGTGCGATAGCCCACACACCATTATTAAATAAGAGAGGTAATGAAAAAAATGATAAGTACAAGCAATGTATCTTTACGATTTGGTAAAAAGGCATTATTTGAAGATGTAAATATAAAATTTGTTCCAGGTCACTGCTACGGCTTAATCGGAGCCAACGGTGCCGGAAAATCAACATTTTTAAAGATTCTTACAGGTGAAATCGAACCTACAAGCGGTGAGGTTATTATTACACCGGGTGAGCGTCTTTCATTCTTAAAGCAGGATCACTTCCAGTATGATGAATGTACTGTTCTTGATACTGTTATTATGGGTAATCAGAGACTTTACGATATTATGAAAGAGAAAGATGCCATTTATATGAAGGAAGACTTTAGCGATGAAGATGGTATCCGTGCTTCAGAATTAGAAGGTGAGTTTGCAGAAATGAACGGTTGGGAAGCAGAAAGTGATGCTGCTACTCTTCTTAACGGTCTTGGTGTTGATACTGAATATCATTACAACCTTATGAAAGACCTTAACGGTTCATTAAAAGTCAAAGTTTTGCTTGCACAGGCATTGTTTGGTAATCCTGACATACTTTTACTTGACGAACCTACTAACCACTTAGACCTTGATGCCATTGAATGGCTTGAAGAGTTCTTAATCAATTTTGACAATACAGTTATTGTAGTATCCCATGACAGATACTTCCTTAACAAAGTTTGTACACAGATTGCGGACATTGATTATGCTAAGATTCAGTTATACGCAGGTAACTACGACTTCTGGTATGAATCAAGTCAGTTAATCGTTAAGCAGATGAAAGAAGCTAACCGTAAGAAAGAAGAAAAGATTAAGGAATTACAGGACTTTATCCAGCGATTTAGCGCCAATGCTTCTAAATCAAAACAGGCTACTTCAAGAAAACGTGCTCTTGAAAAAATCGAATTAGACGAAATTCGTCCATCAAGCCGTAAATATCCATACATCGACTTTAGACCTAACCGTGAAATCGGTAATGAGGTTCTTACTGTGGAACATCTTTCAAAAACTATTGACGGTGTTAAGGTTTTAGATGATATATCTTTCGTTGTAGGACGTGAAGATAAAATAGCTTTTGTAGGTTCTAACGGCCTTGCAAAAACTACATTATTCCAAATTCTTGCAGGACAGATGGAACCGGATGAAGGTTCATACAAATGGGGAATTACAACTTCACAGTCATACTTCCCTAAGGATAACACTAAGGACTTTGACAGTGATGATGCAATTGTTGACTGGCTTACACAGTACTCAGACAACAAAGACGCAACTTATGTTCGTCAGTTCCTTGGCAGAATGTTATTCCCCGGTGATGCAGGTGTTAAGAAAGTTCGCGTACTTTCCGGTGGTGAAAAAGTTAGAGTTATGCTTTCAAAACTTATGATTTCAGGTGCCAACGTTCTTATTGTTGATGAACCTACTGACCACTTAGATATGGAAAGTATTACAGCACTTAACAACGGACTTATTAAGTTCCCTGGCGTACTTTTATTCTCTTCAAGAGATCATCAGGTTGTACAGACTACAGCCAACAGAATTATGGAAATTGTTAACGGTAAGTTAATTGACAAGATTACTACTTACGATGAATATCTTGAAAATGATGAAATGGCAAGAAAGAGAGCTGTTTACACAACTGACGGAATGGATGCAGATAACTAGAATCAAATATTTTGATTTGTTTTTTTGCTTAGATTAATACATTTTATTATTAACAGTTAATTTTATGGAGTATCTATGAGACCACATACTATTACCTATCCCCCTGACGGTGTTGAACCAATTGGGGTTATTGAATTTGTTCACGGAATGTGCGAAACACGTAACCGTTATGCTGCTCCAATGGAGTATTTCAGCCGACGCGGATATATATGTGCCATTGCCGATATGCGTGGACACGGAGAAAACATATTAACAACTGATGACTTAGGCTATTTTGGCGAAGAAGGCTACAAAGGTCTTGTAAACGATGTTCAGGAATATACTATGTATCTTAAACGTGAATTTCCTAATTTACCTTTTATACTTCTAGGTCATAGTATGGGTTCATTGGTTGTAAGAACATATTTAAAGAAATATTCTCAGGAAGTTGATGCCGTTATACTTAGCGGTTCTCCTTCTGAAAACTCATTGGCTGCTGCCGGTAAGTTTTTAGCCAAGTTTCTTGCATTTTTTAGAGGCTGGCATTATAGAAGCCCTTTTATTGAAAATATGGTTAACGGTCCATTTGAGAAACCTTTCCTTAAAGAAGGTATCGTTAACTCATGGCTTTCTACCGACAAGTTTATTGTTGAGGAATATAACAAGGATCCACTATGTGGTGTTCCTTTCACACTAAATGGGTACTACTGCCTTTTCTCATTAATGGAACAGGTTTATAGTAAGCTTGGCTGGACTAACAAGAACAAACAACTTCCTGTTATGTTTATGTCAGGTGGAGATGATCCCTGCCGTAAAAGTGATAAAGATTTTAAAAAAGCTGTTACCCACTTTAAACACTGTGGTTTTCCAAATACTTTTTCAAAGTTATATCCGGGAATGCGACATGAACTCTTTAATGAATTAAACAATGAAGAAGTCTACTATGATATTCTTAAATTCTTAGAAATAAAAGTTGGTATTGAACCACTGGAAGTTGATGAGGATTAATTATTATCTATAAATAAAAAGAACCACGCTAATTAGTTTGTTGCAATGCACTATTAATTAGCGTGGTTCTTTTTTTATTAATAATTTCCCAATATTTTCATATTAAGCGCTTCTGCATTAATTCCGCTAAGAGCATTTACAACTCCAGGCTGATTAGCCCTACCCTCAAATTCAACATAGAATCTGTACTCCCAGTTCTTATCCGGTACAGGTCTTGACTGAATACGTGTCATGTTAAGGTCATTGTAAATAATATGAGATAACATCTGATATAAAGTACCTGATGCGTGAGGCATTTCAAAACTAATACAAATCAAACCTGCATCTCTTCTTGCCACTCTCTGACGGCTGATAATAATAAACTGTGTTGTATTAGAATCATTAAAATTAATGCCTTTATGTAAAATATTAAGTCCATAAATATTTGCTGCATTTTCGCTGGCAATACAACCTCTGGACTTATCTGACTGTTCCGAAATATATCTTGCGCTTATTGCAGTATTGGCTAGATTAACCTTGCCCCAACCATGTTCTTCAATAAACTTGTTGCTCTGCATAAATGCCTGTGGATGTGAATAAACATCCTTTATATCATCAATTGTAGCTCCCGAAATACCGCAAAGACAATGTTCGATTTTCACATCAAATGTGTCCACAATATAATTCTGAAATTCTACAAGCAAATCATATACATCTGTTACAATTCCCGCTGAAGAATTTTCAAAAGGAAGAACTGCATAGTCAGCCTTTCCATCTCTAACATATTTCATTGCTTCTCTAAAAGTTGTAACATTAACGTAGTTAACCTTATCCCCAAAATATTCTGTTGCCGCCTGCTGGCTGTAAGCTCCGGGAATTCCCTGATATACTACTGTTACATCCTCTGTTGGAAGCTTATCTACAATATCAAACCCAATATCATTGTTTACGCCTTCTTCATTTAAAAGCTTATACTGCATCTTACGACTCATAGCCATAATCTGTTCAAACAATTCCTCTACGCCGTGAGCATAAAAATCGTCTGATGCTTTAGTCTTTAAAGTGGCTATTTTATCAAGCTCTCTTTGTCTGTCAAGAACTGGCTTGCCTGTTCTAAGTTTATACTCTGCTACATTTTTGCAAACTTCCATTCTTTTTTCAAACAATCTAATAATGCTATCATCTATTTCATCTATTTCTTTTCTGCTTTCTAATAAATCCTTCATTGTATTCCTTATGCTTTCTTCAGTTTTTTCTTATTGTTCAGACATCTGTTTCATGTTACATCCACCACAACCTGCACATTTGTTATCCGGCTGTAACTCCTCTAACATCTGACTAACTGTTTTATTTAAAATCGGATGTACTGCATACGGTGCTATTTGTTTAAGAGGTTCCAAAACAAAAAGTCTCTTATGCATTTCCACATGAGGAATTAATAAATCCTTTTCATTAACTATATCATTATTATATAAAACAATATCTATATCCAAAGTTCTTGGTCCCCAGTGTATTTCACGGGTTCTGTTTGCCTCAGCCTCAATTCTGTTAACTGTAGCTAATAATTCTTTAGGTTCATACAATGTTTCTATTTCAACGCAACCATTTAAAAAATTGTCCTGTTCCACAGGTCCATAAGGTTCAGTTTCAATAAATTTAGATACCGCCAAAACTCTGCAATTTTCATCATCATAAAGACTATCAATTGCCTGATTAAGGTATCCCTCCTTGTCTCCTATATTTGAGCCAATACTTAAATAAGCCTTATTCCACTTTCTTGAAATTGAAACAGCTACATTTCCAAAAGGTAACTTAATAGGTGCATTAGGCTTATTAATAGTAAAATCAATGGCCTTAATCTTTGGAAACTCTTTCAAAAGTCCTCTTGTCGTCTGCTCTGCAACAGCCTCTATTAAGTCAAATCTATTTTCAGTCATAAACTTATTTATAAACTTGCACGCCTTTGCATAATTAACTGTATCCTCCAAATCATCGCTTAATCCCGGAGTTCTCACATCAGTATAAAGGTTAGCGTCTACATAAAACTTCTGACCGTTTATTTTTTCATCTTCATTGCAACCGTGGTATGCAAATATTTCTAACTGTCTAATCTTAATACAATCCATATTATTTCCTTTTTAGATAATATTTTTGTTTTTTAATCTTTAATAGCATTTAAACTTATGCTTTTAGAATCTTCTCAGCCATCATCATTGCCTGATAATTCTCTTTTACATCATGAACTCTAAAGATTCTGCATCCTCTTTCAAGTCCCATAACTGTTGTGGCAACTGTGCCTGCCATTCTGTCATTCTTATCCACATCGAGAGTTAAACCAATAACAGACTTTCTTGATGTACCAAGAAGTACAGGATAACCAAGTTCCAAAAGTTTGTCCACGTGCTTAATTATTAAAAGATTCTGTTCATAATCCTTTGCAAAACCAACTCCCGGATCTAATACAATCTGAGAATCCTTAACTCCTGCCTTGTGAGCTATCTCAACAGATTCCTTTAATTCATTAACTACATCATTAACAAAATCATTATAAGTTATAACATTCTTGTTATGCATAACACAGGCTGCTACACCTGTTTTTGCCACAAGGTCTGCCATATCTCTTTCGCCATACTTAAATCCCCATACATCATTAATCATGTCACATCCGGCTTTAACTCCGGCTTCTGCAACTTTAGTCTTATATGTATCAAGGGATACAGCAATATCAAAATTCTTCTTAATTGCTTCAATTACAGGCACTACACGACCTATTTCTTCTTCGTCACTAATAAGTGTGTAACCTGGTCTTGTAGATTCGCCACCTACGTCTATAATCTTTGCTCCATCCTTAATCATTTCTTCTGTATGCTTTAATGCAGCATCTAAGTTGTTAAACTTACCTCCATCTGAAAATGAATCAGGTGTTACATTTAAAATTCCCATTATTACAGGTTCTTTTTCTAAATCAAAATTGTATTTTCCAATATTCATATCATACTCCAATCTTTCTACTGGCCATCCCTAAAAATTGACAAGACGTCACTTCTAAGATTTCTGTCCTCTTCAAAAACTCCTGTACTTGCAAAAGTAACCGTCTTGCTTCCCGGCTTCTTAATTCCTCTTGCAGACATACACATATGCTCTGCCTGTGCCATAACAAGTACACCCTTTGCTCCCAGGTACTTCTCCAATGCCTTAGCTATCTGGTTAGTCATCTGCTCCTGAATCTGTAATCTTCTTGCATAAACTTCTACTGTTCTTGCAAGTTTACTGATTCCCACAACCTTGCCATTTGGAATGTACGCAATATGCACCTTTCCATAAAATGGCATAAGATGATGTTCACATGTTGAATAAAAAGTAATATCCTTTTCAATAACAACATTCTCATTATCACAAGTAAATGTTTTGGACAAATGTTCTTTAGGACTCATATTCATACCGCTACACAATTCTTCATACATTCTTGCCACACGGTCCGGAGTATCCTTTAGGCCTTCTCTATCAGGATTTTCACCGATTCCCTCTAATAAAAGTCTAATTCCTTCTTCTATTTTCTTCTTGTCAAACACGTCAATCTCTCCTTCCGGCTTTAACTGTTTGTTTAATGGTTACAGATTAATCTTACTACCTGTTTTAGCTCTCCTAAATAAGACAATGAACCAAACGCCAAAATCATATCGGCCCTGTTCTCTTTTATTGTATCTATTGATTCTTCCGCAGCCTGCTTCAAACTATCTGCAACCTGTACATTATGGTTATATTTCACCAAAGTTTCTGCAAGCTTGTGCCCGTCTAAACCTCGTGAATTGTTTGGCGTTATCGTAATAATTCTTTCTGCCCTGTCAGCAATAATTTCTGCTTCCTTGGAAAAATCTTTATCAGACAACACCCCCATTATAAATGTTATTCTCTTATTTGTAAAATATAAATCCAAAGTTTTCCTTAGTTCAAGCACTGCTCCCGGGTTATGAGCGCCATCAATTATAATTAACGGCTCCTTACTTATGACTTCCATACGTCCCGGCCAAACTGTTTTTTCTATGCCTTTTTTTATATTTTTCTCAATTGTATTTCCACTATTATTAATATTATTTTTCATACCAGTGCCATTATTCTTATCTGACTCATCGCATATATTGGTCTTTTCTGTTAATGCTTTATCAAGCACTAATGCTACCTCAACTGCTGTCTTAGCATTTTTAATCTGATATGTGCCAAGAGCCTGAAGGTTAAGAATATATTCTTTATTATTAGATGCTTTGTATGTAACCTTTGTTGTTAAACCATCTATTTCTACATTCTCAGCATTTTCTATTCCTTCTGTATTTACATTATAAATTCTTTTTTCATTGTCTAACAAGTTATTGTCTTTGTTATTTTTAAATTCCTGTTCATTTGGAATTATAAGTTCTGAATTCTTCTGCTTGCAAACCTTCTTTATTACATTCTCAGCCTCCACTGTCTGTTTAGACATTACAACCGGACAGTTCTCTTTAATTATTCCTGATTTAACTTTTGTTATTTCTTCAATAGTACTGCCTAAAAACTGGGTATGGTCAAGACTAATTGTGGCAATAACACTGCAAAGAACTTTTTCAAATACATTTGTTGCATCAGTTTCTCCGCCCATTCCACATTCAATTAAAGCTATATCACAGTTCTGCTCTTTAAAAAACATTAACGCCTCTGCTGTTTCTATTTCAAAGGATGTAGGATGTGGCAAACCTTCACTATACATACTGTCACATTTTTCTTTTATTCTTGTAAGCAAATCAGCAGATTGTTTTTCTGATATGTATTCGTCATTTATTCTTATAATCTCACGCTCATTAAAAACTGCAGGTGAACAATATCTTCCAACCTTATATCCTGATTCCATTAAAATATTCTGAACAAAAGTCATAATGGAACCTTTTCCGTTAGTTCCTGCAATATGAACTACTTTAAGTTCATTTTGTGGATTGCCCAATCTCTTAAGTAATTCCTTTATGGTATTAAGTCCCAGAATACTTCCCAACTTATTCACATTCTTCAAATACTCTCTTGCTTCACTATAATTCATTTCCATATCCTCAATCCTAATCTATTAAACAGTCAACTTTAATAATAAAATCTAATTATCACTTTAATAATGTAAAAGAAAGGCCTGAACAATTTCAAGCCTTCCCTAAATCTCATTAGTTTCAAAAACTATACTAACGCTATTAATATAAAATTAATATAAAACTCTTAATCAAGCATATTAGAATAACTAAGATATTTCTTCATTACATATCCTGTATCCTTGCCATATTTAATCTGGCACCACTTGCCATTCTCTGAGATGACCTGTACTTTCTTACCTGCTCCTATCTGAGTTATAAGTTTGGATTTGGCACTTGCCGACTTACGCAGGTTCAAAACATCAGTAGTATACATATACTCTTCTGCCGTAGTAGTTTCCTGAACAGTAGTCTGCGCCACTGTTGTAATCTGCTTTGCAGTAGTTGCCGAAGTTTTTGCCGTCTTCTTTCCTGATGAACAGGACTTAGCCAAAACCATTACCAAAATAAGCACAACTAAAATTCCAACACCAATTGCTATTATAGTGTTTCTCTTCTTAATCTGTTGCTCTCTAATTAACTCTGCCTTGCGTCTTCTGTTTTCTACTATTTTCTTTACTTCTTCTTTTCTTGTTGCTTCATTGTTTGTCCCTGGCATCCTATCACCTCTTTATCTCTAAAGATGATTTAATTATCCAAACATACAAATCATCTCTATACGGATTATGACCTGCTTTACACTCCTACAGTCCTAAATATTATTCCTCGATAATTTCGTCATATTCTCCGTCTTCAACAATACTGTCAAACACTTCTGAAACCATGTCAAATTCTTCCTGTGTTTCAATATTGTCAAGTCCAGGCTCTCCATCTTCGTCTTCAAAATATCTATAAATAAATATTTCTCCATCTTCTTCTCCATTATCATGAAGTAATGCAATATAGTCCTGTTCTTCAACTTCAAAAATTGTAAGCACTTCGCATTCAATCTCTGAATCATCTTCCAATGTAATTGTTACAAATAATTCTTCATCTTCATTGTCAATATTATTAGTTCCCATCTTTTCCTCTTTCCGCTTTCCGCTATTTATTATCGGTATACCTTTTTTATACCAATTAGTTTGCTATAACTTTATCAAAACATACGGGAAAATGCAATAAAATAGATACAGTTCACAAATATTTAACTTTCTACAGCATCTCTTCCACAAACATGGACACTTCTATAGGGCATCCCAGCCTTTCCTCCACTGCATATATATTTAAATAATCTATGGCTCTTGTTATCGCCACATAAAAAAGTCTGCGTTCTTCCTCAAAGTCCCTCTCTCTTAATGCCTTTGACGTAGGGATTATTCCCTGATTAGCATCAACAATAAACACAGCCTTAAATTCCAATCCCTTAGAGCCATGCATTGTCATAATATTAATCCTGTTATTTGTGCCACCTTCTCCACTGCTATTTTTACCAAAATTCTGACCTTCACTATTTTGTGCTGAATCAATGCTATTTATCCAATGTTCTAATGTATTAAACTTGCTACACTCCTGCACTAACTGTTCCAATTGTTTTAACAACCCTGACATTGGAATATTACTTTCAATGGCATACAGGCGCAAATACTCCTCATAACCTGCACCCTTTCTAATATATGACAATGCTGCCTGAGGTGGTAGCTTTCTTATCATCTCAATATGAAATAGAAAACTGTCTATGTTGTTTTTACTATAAATTCTTCTAACAGCGGAAATATTCATATTCACGCTAAGAACAACCTGCCTGCTTATGTATCTTTGAGGCTTATTTAAAACATATATTAAATCTTCATTGAAATATGTGCCGTCAAACTTTAATGCTCCTCTAACATAAGACAAAATATCCTTTGCAACCATACCATTATAAATGTTACTTCTATGCTTTCCACTTTCCGCTTCTATCTTTCTGTTTTTTAAAAAACTTGAAATCTCCTGAATCTGACTATTATTCCTAACAAGAATAGCCATTTCAGACAGACTAATCCCCTGATTTTCATATTCCTTTATTTTGGATACTACAAACTTTAATTCTTCCACTTGATTTCGAAACTTTCGTATATCAGGTTGAAAATCCTTATCATTATTAGCGTGAGCACACTTATCTAATCTGGTCTTATTATTTTCAATAACACGACCTGCCACATTAATTATGGACTGAGTACTTCTGTAATTAACATTCAAGACAATAAGTTCAGCCTCGGGATAATAATCCTTAAACTCAATCATAATCTCCGGTCTTGCTCCACGAAAACCATAAATGGACTGGTCATCATCCCCCACCACAAAAATATTGTTAAGAGGACTAGCCAACAGCTCTATTATATTCATTTGGATTCTGTTAATATCCTGAAACTCATCTATTAAAATATACTTATACAGCTCCCTCCACTGTTCAAGTATTGTATGATTCTCACATAACAACAAATAACACTCTCTTAGAATATCATCAAAATCCATCTTGCCATCCTTCTTTAACTCCAAATTATAAGCGTTATAAACCTTTATAAACTCCTCTTTCTTGCAGCAGGACGGCTCATATTCCTGAGCATTAAGCATATTACCTTTAATATTTCCAATATCATTAATAATGTTCTGAGACAATTCTGAAATATCATTAGAAGAAATACCATACCTTCCAATAATCTCCCTTATATAATCCGTTTTCTGCCTTTCAGACAGAATCTCCGTTGCTTCATACCGCCTTGATTTTCTCAAAATCTTATAAAAGACGCTATGAAAAGTGCCAAAGGTAACCAGTTGTCCCTTCCCTCCATTCATTAATGTAGAAAATCTCTTCTGCATACTTATAGCCGCTGCCTTAGTAAAAGTTACAACTAAAATATTCTCCGGGCGCACTTCCGCCTTCTCTATTAAATTCTTAATTCTATGGGTAATAACTGTGGTTTTACCAGAACCCGGTCCTGCAAGAACCATGGCCGGACCATCCATATGGCTGATTGCCTGAATCTGTGATTTATTAAACATATATACAACCTTTCCGGTTGTTTCTCTCCAAGTACTGAAAGTCTATCACAGTCTGACTAAAGTGTAAACAGGTAAATTTGATTTCTTATGTTTTCTTATTTTTTTTCAAAGAATACTCAGATTACAAACAAAAGCTTTTCTATTATCCGGAGGATTTTATTATTAAAAAAGACCTTTGATATGCTATTTACAGCTTTAATCAAAAGTCTTTTTAATGTTTTTAACATTTATATTATTTTAAAATCAATCTATTAACATTTCTTATAGTTATTAACCTGACAGTTACTCGCCTAATAACTATATTTCGTATTAAAATTATTTTGATAATAATTCAATACCTTTCTTAATTCTGCTAATTGATTCTTCTTTTCCGATAACTTCCATAATTTCAAAAGCCCCGGCAGGTGTCATCTGCTTTCCTGAAACTGCAGTTCTAAGTGGCCATAAAGCCTGACCATTCTTGCAACCCTTCTTTCCAATATATTCAAATACTGTATCGTGAAGTCCGTCAACCGAATAATCATCTGTTGCTTCAAGAATTGGAAGTAATTCTGTTAACACTTCTAATGAATTTTCTGAATTAGTTTTCATCTTCTTATGAGTGTACATAGCCACATCATATTCAGGTAATTCTTCAAAGAAATCAACCATATCCATAAGTTCTGGGAATGTTTCAATTCTAGTCTTAACCATATCAAGAATCTTCTCTAAATCCAAATCCTTAGTAATAACTTTCTTGATGTATGGCATAGCTTTTTCATAGAATTTTTCATTGTCCATAGCCTTAATGTATTCCCCATTCATCCATTTAAGCTTCTGAATGTCAAATACTGATGGGCTCTTGTTTACCTTGTGATAATCAAATTCCTTAATCAACTCATCAAGTGAAAAGATTTCTCTATTGTCTTCAGGGCTCCATCCTAAAAGTGCCAAATAGTTAACAACTGCTTCAGGTAAAAATCCCTGTTCAATTAAATCTTCATATGAAGCGTGACCTGAACGCTTGCTTAACTTCTTGTGATTTTCATCTGTAATCAAAGGTAAATGAACGTATTTAGGTGGTTCCCAACCAAAAGCTTCATATAATCTCTGATATTTAGGTGATGAAGAAATATATTCATTACCTCTTACAACGTGAGTAATCTGCTGAAGATGATCGTCAACAACGTTAGCAAAATTGTATGTTGGATATCCGTCTGACTTAATCAAAATCATATCGTCAAGTTCTTTGTTTTCAACAGTAATCTCACCATATAATTCATCAGCAAAAGTTGTAGTTCCTTCTGTTGGCATGTTAATTCTAATTACATAAGGCTTGCCTGCATCAAGATTTGCCTGGATTTCTTCTTTTGATAAATGAAGACAATGCTTGTCATAAACTGTAATCTCTTTTCCATCTTCACCTACAGAAGTCTTCAAAGATTCCAATCTCTCCTTATCACAAAAACAGTAATATGCATCTCCTGATTCAATTAACTTCTTAGCATATTCAAGGTATAAACCTGATGCCTGACGCTCACTCTGAACATAAGGACCAAATCCCTTATCCTTATCAGGGCCTTCATCATGTACAAGACCTGTTTCAGCCATAGTTCTATAAATAATATCAACTGCGCCTTCAACCAAACGCTCTCTATCTGTATCTTCTATTCTTAAAATAAAATCTCCACCTGCATGCTTAGCAATTAAAAATTCATAAAGTGCAGTTCTTAAATTTCCTACATGCATTCTTCCTGTTGGACTAGGTGCGAATCTTGTTCTAACTTTTGTCATTTTCACTTTTCTCCTACTATGAAATACTATTTGAGATTATATCTCTAACTAATATAGTATAGTGCAAAAATTAAGGTTGTGCAAGGGGGTTGATCTACAATAGTAGTAAGGTTATTCAACAATTAAAATGCCTGTTATTACTACTGTATCTACACTAGTAGAAATTTTTTAAGGTTATTCAACACAAATATGCCCAGGCCCCCATTATAAAATCTACACTAGTAGAAATTCTTTAAGGTTATTCAACACCTGAGCTACATCTGCTCCGCTCCACAAAACCTGCAACAAATCTTTTCCTTCTGCCATTTTAGTCCTCCTATATTTTTAGTAAATCAAATAATTATTTATTCATTTTTATCACATTGTAAATATTTATTAATTATATTATAAGTGGCTATTTTATACAACTTTTGCATTGTTATATTTGCCTCCTTATTTATACATTATTTCATTATTTGTACTGTCATTTTCCATTTCAGCTACACAATAATTCTAATTCCAATAACTTCTTTAAAATTTAATTTCATCTACTGGTTTTACTAATTCACACAGAATTCCTCTTGGCATTTTGTAAAGCACTTTTCCAACTGCTGTGTCGCCAATTTTGTCATAAATTCGTCCTGCACTATATGACTCGCCAATGACTGTACTACAACTATTTGCCACATGCCCAACTTTTCCAATTCCCGGCATTTTTACAAGAATTGCTTCGTGGTCATATTTGTTGTCCGGTTCTTTCTCAAGAAGCACTTCCATATCCTTTTCAAAAAATTCGTCACCTTCAAAAAATCCTGTTCCTGTAATTGTAAAATAAATCTTATTTGCCATCTTTTTTTCCTCCTTTATAGCTGCTATTTTTCCTTCCTTAAATGAAAAACTCAATGCAAAATCATAAGGTTTTCCAACACATTAATTAATGTATTTTCTGTTTTTCTGGTATTTTGTGTGATATAATCCGATTAAAACTGTTGAAAATGGCTTAATTGTTTACATGCCAAAATAGCGGCTCGCATTTTCTTCTGCAAAAGTTAATGCAACCCACTTCGTATTGATTATGGATGATTAACTATCTGCTTTTCATTCCTATTCTTTACTTAGTAACTTTGGACTTAAACATATCTCGTCTGCGGGGACTTGTGACATGTTAAGCACTTCCAACAGTTTTTTCATTTCTTCAGTTTCCACAAGCTCGTATGGACTTTTATATCCCAGTCCCGGTCTTGTTGTACTGTTGATATGATTTGCGATTAAAGTCATGTCTTCCTGGGTATATCCCTTAAAGGTTTTCCCTCTCGAAATGACATATCTTATAAATTCGTGATTCTTTTCTATGTGAGGTTTCTGCCATGATGCCTGTGGATCACAATAAAAGATTTTGGTTCTTGGTGAACCACTCTTTGTATATTCGAGAGCTAATGCATTCTTGAAGCATCGTCCGTTATCAGTAAGTATTACCGGAAACAGTTTTCTAAATCTTTTAACACCTAATACCTTTGTAAGCTTATCAAATACCTCTATTACCTGATCCATTGTTTCTTCTTCAATCAGTATCATTAACATGACTGAATTATTGTTAAACATAATGGTAAGTAGCACCTGTTCTTTGGTTCTTAGTCCTCTAACGGTGTCCATTTCAACCACAGATGTATTTGGATGTTCCTCTATATACTTTTGGAAATCTTCATACGTTCTTCCCTGTCTGTAATTGAACTTGTTACACTTAATTTCCGTCTGCTTTTTACGACGTTTCCTGTATTTCACTTTGCGCCTAAGGTCCAGGTTGCTTATGGTCAATTCTCCAGCATCGATATAGTTGTAGATACTTCTTTCAGATACCTTTATTTCATCACTATGTGTATTACATATGTGTGATAATGGCTGTCCTTGAAGAATAAGTGGCGACAAAATTTCATCCAATGTCTGAAGTTCACCCTGACTAAGTCTTATTCCTTCACGTGACTCTGAACGTACCTTTTTTGCCTTTGCATCTGCCTTTTCTGCAAGATAATAGTACTTGTTATACTTACATGCTTTCTTATTCTTTTCGCTGCATGAATCACATACAAATGGTGCCCTTTCTGTTTTTTTACAAGTATGTGTAACACACCTGTCACAATACTGTGTACAATCATGGTCCATACAAGTCCAACATCTCTTGCTGCAGTACTCATCACCGCAAAGGCCTGTCTTTCTACAACTTGGTGGATAAATACAATCCGTTCCACAAGAATACGGTGTCTTGACCATTATTCTGTTTTGCTTCACTTCTCTGGTAACACTTGATGTGCTTCTACCAATCTCTTTCGCTATCTGACTAAAAGATTTCTTAGCATAAATACCAGCTTCAATCCTCACTCTTTCTTTAAATGTTATTCGATTATAATTACTCATTTGACTCCTAACCGCAGATAGTAATCACATCGAATCATATCACATAAAATACCTCCTTCTGCAAAAGTTATTGCAACAGATTTTTCTGTTTACTAACTTTTTTGTTGCGTTAAGTTTTTCAATTAAAGGCTATTTTTCCTTTTATGACTCCATTTTCTCACATTCACTGTCCCTTTTTCAGGACTCGCTTCCGCTATTTTTTCGAATTTTGATTTTTTGCACAATATGGAATTTACTCCTGCATATGATTTTATTTCTAATAATTTTTACATAAAAATACCGTCTAACAAGTTTACATTAACCTTGTCAGACGGTATATCTTCTATCTATTATTTATTTTTCCTCATTCAAAATACCACGCATTTTCTGCAAAAATATCGTTAGTTACATCAAAAACAAGTGTTCTTAAGTAAAATGTTCAATTACCACTTTTAATCCAATTATTATAAGAATTATTCCTCCTACAACCTCTGCTTTAGACTTGTACTTAACTCCAAAGGCATTTCCAATAAAAACTCCACCAAGGGATATTGCAAATGTTGTAATCCCAATTAGAATAACTGATGCCCAAATCGATGTTTCCAACTTGCTTCCCATTGTGCCAAAGGTTACACCAACTGCAAGTGCATCAATGCTTGTAGCTATGGCAAGCATAAATAATTCCTTAAAATCCGTAACTGATTCTATGACTTCTTTCTCTTCTTCACTGTCTCCCAAAGCTTCTCGTATCATATTTACGCCAATAACCAATAATAGTACAAAAGCTATCCAATGACTATACTTGTTAATATATTCAACAAAACTTGCACTTAAAGCGTATCCTATTAAAGGCATCATAAGCTGAAATGCTCCAAAGAAGAAAGCTATAATAAAGCTTTGCTTTAAGTCTATTACTTTCATTTTTAATCCTTTACAAATCGAAACTGCAAAGGCATCCATTGAAAGCCCTACTCCTATAAAAAAAACATCTAATAAATTCATTTCTCACCTTTGTATATTATCTACTTTTGCAAAATTTCCTGTAATGCCTTGTAAAGTTTCTTCATTTCTTCATCAGTTCCTACCGTAATTCGTAGATAATTATCTATTCCAGGCTTATTGAAGTATCTTACAAAAATATTTTTTTTCTTTAATTTTTCAAATATTTCTTTTGCAGGCATTCTTTCATGAGTAGCAAAAATAAAATTAGTTTTTGAATCCGTAAATGAAAAACCAAGTTTTTTAAGTTCTTTCTTGGCATTCTCTCTTGTCTCAATAATTTTAGAAACTATATTCTTAAAATATGTATCATCTTTTATTGCCGCAACACCAGTTTCGATTGTTGCCTGATTCATTGTGTATGAATTGTAAGAGAATTTTACTGCCTTTATTGCGTCAATTAATTCCTTACTACCGAAAGCATATCCAATTCTCATTCCAGCCATTGCTCTTGACTTTGAAAATGTTCTTACAACAAGAAGATTGTCATATTTGTCAATTAATGACAATGCTGTATGTCCCCCGAAATCAACATATGCCTCGTCCACAATAACAACAACATCCGGATTATTTTTTATTACTTCCTCTACCTGTTCAAGAGGCATTTCAATTGCTGTTGGGGCGTTTGGATTAGGGAATATTATTCCACCGTTTTCTTTGTTAAAATCCCACGGATTAATCTTAAACTGCTCATCCAATGCCACTGTCTTGTAAGGTATTTTAAATAATTCAGCCCACACATCATAAAAAGAGTATGTTATGTCAGGAAAAAGAATTGGCTTTTCTGAATTAAAGCATGTAAGAAATGCCATTCCCAAAACGTCATCTGAACCTACTCCCACAAAAACCTGCTCTGGTTTTACATTGTAATATTCAGCAAGCCCGTTAACTAACAGACTTGCTTCCGGATCAGGGTAAAGTCTGAATCGTTCAGTATCCATTTTTTCAATCATCTCTGTTACCAAAGGTGATGGTGGATATGGACATTCGTTTGTATTTAGTTTAATCACATCACTTATTTTTGGCTGTTCTCCCGGTGTGTATGGTGTAACTTTTCTAATGTTATCTTTCCAACTGCTCATTTTTTCTCCTTCTATTTCCTGCACAAACTATAATAAGACATAATATAATTGTGGCAAAAACCGTACCTGATGTATCTATTAAAACATCTGCCGACTTGCCACTTCTTCCATCCACAAAGGTTTGATGAAATTCATCTGTAGATGCATAAATCATACATATTAAATCTGTAACTACTGCACCCATAATAATGTGCTTTCTTGTGTTTCTTACTTCTTCAAAAGTAAATAACAGAATTAAAATCAATCCTGCCAATATTCCATATTCGCTGAAATGACCTGTTTTTCTTACAAAAAAGCTCACTTTATTAAATAACTCTTCCTTAGACGCTAAATCTAAGGAAGAGTATTCAGGTTCAATTATCTGCACAGCTCTTATTGTGATTTTGTCACTTAATCCCTGTGACTGTGTTCCTGTTTCTGCAGAGAATCCGAAAATAGTACTCATCCAAAATAAAATAATAAGCACAAGAACTATTCTCACTCCCCACAGAGATAATTTTTTAATATTACATACATTCATAAGCTGTCTTATACTGCATGGCCTTTATCTTCAATAACTTTAATAACCTGATTAACATACTTTTCAGCCAAATGGTCTGTTTTTGCTTCAACCATTACTCTGATTACAGGTTCTGTTCCACTTTCTCTTACAAGAATCCTTCCGTCGTCACCAAGAAGTTTTGCTACTTTTTCAACTTCTGCCTGAACATCAACATCTGCTCTTGCTTCCGGCTTGCTTTCTACTCTGATATTCTTTAAGCACTGTGGGTAAATAACTACAGGGCTGATTAATTCTGACATTTTCTTCTTTGTTGAAAGCATAACTTCCATTAACTTGATTGATGTAAGAATACCGTCACCTGTTGTAGCATACTTGCTGAAAATAATGTGTCCTGACTGTTCTCCACCTAAACGGAAGTTGTTATTTCTCATACATTCATAAACGTACTTATCACCAACGTCTGTCTTGGCATAGTCAATTCCTACTGCGTCAAATGCCTTGTATAAACCAATATTTGACATAATAGTTGTTACAACAGTGTTGTTATCTAATTCTCCGTTCTGCTTCATGTAAACACCGCAAACATAAAGAATTAAGTCACCATCTACTATGTTGCCCTTATCATCAATACATAAACATCTGTCAGCGTCACCGTCATAAGCAAAACCAATATCAAGTTTGTTGTCCTTTACATATTTCTGTAAAACTTCAATATGTGTTGAACCTGCTTCCATATTAATGTTTGTTCCGTTAGGTTCATTGTTAATTACATATGTTTCTGCTCCCAATGCATCAAATACACTCTTTGCAATTGCTGATGCACTACCGTTTGAACAGTCAAGTCCTACTCTTACATTTCTAAATGAATTTTTTGCCAAAGTCATTAAATATCCCATATATCTGTTTCTTCCGGCAAAGTAATCAATTGTTCTACCAATC
>ENA-ORTG01001395-ORTG01001395.1-human-gut-metagenome-genome-assembly--contig:-NODE-1395-length-22208-cov-3.480657_pt1 | contig 22208 bp, 14 predicted proteins | sample MGYA00241906_ERZ509176 | MGnify/ENA primary metagenome ERZ509176 (study PRJEB26280, sample SAMEA2338811) | human gut metagenome | biome: human gut; feature: human-associated habitat; material: faeces...
GGCCGTTGCAAAATGAGGCTGCCCGCCTCCGCCACCTTGTATCAGTTTAGCAGCCTCTTTCACCAGTTTGCCGGCATTCAAGCCTTCAGCCACCAACGGCTCGCTCAGCATAACCATCAACGCGCATTTCTCACCGTCTTTGATTCCTGCCACAAAGAAGACCTTTTCGTCCGTATTGCTTTCGCCTTTGATTTGGAAAGCCAAGTCTTTGATAGCATCGACATTGGCCTCCCCCCGGAATACGACGACTTTCACGCCGTTACGCTCAACCGCTTTGGCAATCAAATCTTTCTTCAACTGCTGGACTTTTTCTTTCAGATAATCGCCTACCTGTTTTTTCAGTTCGGCATTCTCTTCGATGGCCTTCTTGATGGTTTGAGACAGGTTCGGCACATTGTTGAACATCGCACGCAGTTCACGCAGGGAATCCTGCAACATGAAGGTGTAGTTTTCAGCCGCTTCGGCCGTTACCGCTTCGATACGGCGCACACCTGCCGCGATGGAGCTTTCGCCAACCACACGCAGGGAACCGATCATGCCGGTTGCAGGGATATGCGTACCACCGCACAACTCGATAGAGTTGCCATATTTGACCACACGGACTTCATCGCCATACTTTTCACCGAACAGAGCCATAGCGCCCAATGCTTTCGCTTCGGCAATCGGCATATTGCGGTGCTCTTCCAGCGGATAGTTGGCACGGATCTTTTCGCTCACCAGCTTTTCCACCTTACGGATTTCCTCGTCCGTCACTTTCTGGAAGTGGGAGAAGTCAAAACGCAGAGAGTCGGGAGAGACATAGGAACCTTTCTGTTCGACATGTGTTCCCAGCACCTCACGCAACGCCTCGTGCAACAGGTGAGTAGCAGAGTGGTTGCATTCGCACTGGATACGTTTCTTCTCGTCGATTTTGGCGGTAAAAGTCACCGTCACATCTTTCGGCAATTTAGTGACCAGATGTACAGGCAGGTTGTTTTCGCGTTTCGTGTCGATCACGTCGATCGTCTCGTCATCGGCAATCAACCAACCGGTGTCGCCGACCTGTCCACCCATCTCTGCGTAGAACGGAGTCTGATCCAGAACGATCTGATATAAGACCTTATTCTTCTGCTTGATCTGGCGGTAACGCAGGATTTCGGCATCGCATTCGAACAAGTCGTAGCCTACGAAATTGCATCCGCCCTCTTTCAGCACCACCCAGTCGCCGGTTTCGATGGCGGCAGCGTTACGCGCACGGTCCTTCTGCTTCTGCATCTCGACGTTGAACTCGTCGATATTGGCTTCCATGCCGTTCTCACGCAGGATCAACTCGGTCAAATCCAACGGGAATCCGTATGTGTCATATAGTGTAAAGGCATCTACGCCGCTGATCACGTTCTTTCCGGCCGCCTTTGTTTCTTCCATCTTCTTATCCAGCAAACGGATACCGGTTTCCAACGTACGCAGGAAAGATTCTTCTTCTTCCTTGATCACCTTCTCGATCAACGTCTTCTGCGCGATCAGTTCGGGATAGGCGTCTCCCATTGTTTCGATCAGTACGGGCAACAACTTATACATGAAGGATTCTTTGCGATTCAGGAACGTATAGCCGTAACGGACGGCACGACGCAGGATTCGACGGATGACATAACCTGCCTTTGCATTGGAAGGCAACTGCCCGTCCGTAATCGCGAAAGCGATCGTACGGATATGGTCGGCGATTACACGCATGGCCACGTCCTGTTGTTTGTCCTTGCCATAAGCAGTACCCGCCATATCGGCAATCACTTTGATGATCGGCTGGAATACGTCCGTATCGTAGTTGGATGTCTTACCCTGTAAAGCCATGCAGAGACGTTCGAATCCCATACCGGTATCGATCACACGGGCAGGCAGCGGTTCGAGCGAGCCGTCGGCCTTGCGGTTATATTGCATGAACACCAGGTTCCAGATTTCGATCACCTGCGGATGGTCTTTGTTCACCATGTCCTGGCCGGGGATAGCGGCACGTTCTTCTTCCGGACGGAGGTCGATATGGATTTCAGAACAAGGACCGCAAGGCCCCGTATCACCCATTTCCCAAAAGTTATCGTGTTTGTTGCCATTGATGATATGAGCTTTTGGCAGGAACTTCTCCCAGTAGCCGGCAGCCTCGTCATCACGCGAAAGGCCTTCGGCAGGACTTCCTTCGAACACGGTGGCATACAAACGTTCGGGATTCAGTTTCAACACTTCAACCAGGTATTCCCATGCCCAGTTGATCGCCTCCTGTTTGAAATAGTCGCCGAACGACCAGTTTCCCAACATTTCGAACATGGTGTGGTGATACGTATCGTGTCCGACCTCTTCCAGGTCGTTATGCTTTCCACTCACACGAAGACACTTTTGTGAATCCGCGACACGTGGATATTTACGGGGTACGTTCCCCAGGATTATATCTTTGAACTGGTTCATACCTGCATTGGTAAACATCAATGTAGGGTCTCCCTTCACAACCATCGGAGCAGAAGGCACAATCTGGTGCTGCTTGGAAGCGAAGAAGTCTTTAAATGATTCACGGATTTCTTTTGCTGTCAACATAATCTATTCTATATAGTCTCGTTAATATTCTGAAAAACAATTTGCAAAAGTACAGCAAATTATTATTTTTGCACGTATCCAAGCAAGAAAATATTTGATGAAACTATTTAAAAGCAGAAAAACATATTACTTATATAACCCCAACACGCTCAGTTACGAGCGCGTTTACCCCTCCGCCAAAGACCGTTTTTTCGGTGTGCTCCGCCACCTGAGCATCGGTATCGTGATCGGCGTAGGCATTTTCTTTATCTTTTCCCGCACGTTCGACTCGCCGGTCGAATCGCTTTTAAAGAAGGAGAACAAGCTGTTGCAGACACAATACGAAGTGCTTTCGTTGCGCCTGAACAATGCGCTGGAAGTCTTGGATGACATACAGCAACGCGACGAGAACTTATACCGGGCAATCTTCCAGGCTGAATCGATCCCCGAATCCGTCCGCAAGTCCGGTTTCGGCGGGACCAACCGGTATGAACACCTGATGAACCTGTCCAACCCCGAACTGGTCGTCTCGACCACCAGGAAGATGGACATGCTGAGCAAACAGCTCTATGTCCAATCCAACTCGCTGGAGGAGCTGATCACATTGGGCAAGAACCAGGAAGAACGAAGCAAATGTATTCCCGCCATACAGCCGATTGCCAATAAGGACCTGAAACGTACGGCATCCGGCTACGGTGTGCGTATCGACCCGATCTACCGTACTCCCCGCTTCCACTCAGGCATGGACTTTTCCGCCAAAGTGGGCACGGAAGTCTATGCAACCGGCGACGGAGTCGTTACCTTTGCTGCCTGGAAACAGGGATATGGAAACTGCCTGATGATCAATCACGGGCACGGATTCCAGACGCTTTACGGCCACCTGAGCAAGTTCCGGGCGCGTGTCGGACAGAAAGTAAAGCGCGGAGAAGTGATCGGGGAAGTGGGAAATACAGGGAAATCCACCGGCCCGCACCTTCACTACGAGGTGATTGTCCGTGGCAAACACGACAACCCGTCCAAATACTACTACATGGACCTGACTCCGGAAGAATACGACCGTATGATACAGATTGCCGAAAATCACGGCCAGGTAATGGATTAAACATTGTTTAATACGATGGCATTAAATAAAGATAAAAATCTAAAGCTCTATTTCTCCATCAGCGAGGTGGCGCAGATGTTCGACGTCAACGAGTCTACCCTGCGCTTCTGGGAAAAGGAATTCGACCAAATACGTCCACGCAAGACAGGCAAAGGAACCCGCTCCTATCGGCAGGAAGACATCGACGCGATACGCCTGGTCTACCACTTGGTGAAAGAAAGAGGGATGACACTGGCGGGTGCCCGGCAAAAGCTGAAAGAGAACCCGGAGACAACGATACGCCACGAAGAGATCGTAAACAGGTTGAAACAGATCAAGGAAGAATTGCTCGCCATGAAGGAAGCATTCGAAGCGTTGGAAGCATCCAAATAGCCCTTACACCATAAAAACGACTTTAAAGAATTAGCTTGTTACGCCGGAAAATCGTACCTTCGCAGCAATTTAATAAAAACAAGAAACATGGAAATTACGGGAAGAATCATCGCCGTACTGCCGGTTCAAGGCGGTATCAGCAAAAACGGAAACGAGTGGAAAAAACAGGAATATGTCCTGGAAACACATGACCAATACCCTAAGAAAGTATGCTTCCAGATTTTCGGTGCAGACCGCATCGATCAGGCAGCCATACAGCCCGGAGAAGAACTTACAGTATTTTTTGACATAGACAGCCGTGAATATCAGGGACGTTGGTTCACAAATATCAATGCATGGAAAGTGGAACGCCCGATGGCCGCCGCTCCCCAGTCGGCACCGGGAGCCATGACTCCTGAAAACGTAGTGCCGGCATCCGCACCTGCAGCATCTGCTGTTCCTGATTTCGGTCCGGCCAATCCGATTGACGATCTGCCATTCTAATAAACAAAAAGATCCTATCCTTTTGCGCAAAAGGATAGGATCTTTTTTACCGAAAGCTATACCTTTTAGGGCAAAAGGATATGGCTTTTTCGACTTAGTCCGCTACACGAGCCACAGACTGGATATTCTTTATCTTGGAAAGGACTACGCACATCCGCTGGATATCCTCCACATCGTGTACTTTCATCTTCACCTTTCCTTCGAACACTCCGTCTTTCGCCTCAATCAGCAGGCGGATGATATTGACATTGAAGTCATCGGATATCGTGCGGGTGATCGTGTTCAACACGCCAATCGAGTCGATACCCTTAATCTCGAGTGTCGCCTCGAACGAGGAATGATGGCTGCTCCATTCCGTATTCAGGATGCGTTCGCCAAAGCTGCTTTTCAGGCGCATGGCGATCGGACAGGAACGTTTGTGGACTACCACGTTGCCGTCATCATTGATAAAGCCCAACGACTCGTCGCCGGGAATCGGTTTACAGCAATCGGCAATGACGTAATTGCGTTCGAAAGCTTCCTCCTTCAGGATATAAGGCTTCTTCTTGTCATATTTCGGTTTTTCTTTCGGTTGTTCCTCTTCCTCTTTCTTCCCGGTAGTCGCTTTCGTTGCTACCCGGAGCGCCTGTTTGACGTACTTAAAGAGAACATTGTCAGTTTTCTCTTTCAGCAATTTGTGGATATTTTCCGGCAGGATCACATCCCCTTTCTCTACTGCATAGTAGAATTCTTCGCGTTTAGAGAAACCGAAATACATACATAGTTTGTCGATATTGGATGTATTTGCCTCCAAATTATTGCGTTTGAAAGCATCGATCACCTTAATTTCTCCTTCTTTTGCTGCCTCTTTACGAATCCTTTTCAGGTAAGCGTCAATCCTGGCACGTGCCCTTGCTGTCGTGACGAAATTCAACCACTCCGGTTGCGGGTTCTGCGAACGGGAGGTCAGGATTTCTACCTGGTCGCCACTTGCCAACTGATGGCTGAGCGGAACCAAACGATGGTTGACTTTCGCACCGATACACTTGTTCCCGATATCCGAGTGAAGGGCATATCCGAAGTCCAGGGCAGTAGCCCCCTGGGGCAACGTCTTGATGTCGCCTTTCGGGGTAAAGACGAATATCTCGGAGGTAAAGAGATTCAGCTTGATCGTATCAAGAAAGTCCAAAGCGTTCGGGTCCGGGCTTTCCAGTATCTCGGTAATGGTCTGCAACCATTTGTCGAGCTCCGTATCTTCTTCTATATTATGCTCCTTATACTTCCAATGGGCGGCAAAGCCTTTCTCGGCAATCTCGTCCATACGGCGGCTACGGATCTGTATTTCCACCCATTGCCCGTCAGGTCCCATCACGGTCAGGTGCAACGCCTGATAACCGTTGGCTTTCGGACGGCTCACCCAATCGCGGATACGGTCCGGTCGAATACGGTAGATATCCGTGATAGCGGAATAGATATCCCAACATTGGTTCTTCTCATCCACACCCGGCAGCGGGTCGAAGATGATGCGGACGGCATATATATCGTAGATGTCTTCAAAACTGACGCCTTTGCTCTCCATCTTGTTCCAGATGGAATAGGCGGATTTCACACGGGCACGCATTTCATAGTTGAGCCCCATCTCCTTCAATTTCCTGTCCACCGGCACGGCAAAATGCTCGAACAAAGTGTTACGGGCTGCTTCCGTAGATTTCAATTTCAGATTGATAAAGGCATATTCCTGCGGATGCTCATACTTGAAGCTCAGGTCTTCCAGCTCTGTCTTGATGGTGAAAAGCCCCAGACGGTGTGCTAAAGGGGCATAAAGGTAAAGCGTCTCACCGGCTATCTTGAACTGCTTCGCGGGCAACATGGAACCCAAAGTACGCATGTTGTGGAGACGGTCGGCTATCTTGATCAGGATCACCCGGATATCGTCACTCATCGTCAGCAACAGCTTACGGAAATTCTCTGCCTGTGCCGATGCCTGTTCGCCGAAGATACCGCCGGATATCTTCGTCAGGCCATCCACGATCTGGGCGATCTTCTCGCCAAACATGTCCTTAATATCCTCGACCGTATATTCGGTATCCTCCACCACGTCGTGCAACAAAGCCGAACAGATGGAAGTGGAACCCAGTCCCATCTCGCGGCAAACAATACGCGCCACGGCAATCGGGTGCATGATGTAAGGCTCGCCCGAACGACGCTTCACGCCGGCATGTGCCTGATTGGCAAAATTGAACGCCTTGGTTATGCGTTCCACCTTACGCCGGTGATTTGAATTAAGGTAATCCTGCAACAGCGCGTTAAAGCCGTCCTGAATCATCTGCTCGTCGACCGAGAGAGCGGGTTTCGCCTCCTGGTCGGGCTGCATGCCTGCTGTGTCTTTTGTATCATTTATGTCGCTCATATCGAATGCCCTTCCGTTTTTTAACGTGTATGTAGGCAAATATATATAAATATTTGCTTATATATCCCCGAATGCGGCAGAAAAAGTCAAACGACCGGGATTTTCAAGACCTGGCCCGGCCGGATATCGGCACTGGTCAGCCCGTTGGCCCTCTGCAAGTCGTCTGTAGAAACTCCCGGATACTTCTTGGCAATGGAATAAAGGGAATCGCCGGACTGTACTTTATAAGTCAAACTTTTGCCTGAAACGCGGGCTGTCTGGTTGCTCTTGGTAACGACAGGGGTTGCTTTCTGTCCCGCTTTGACAGCCCCATCCTTTTCGGTCTTCTTTGTCTTGGCGGAAGCAAATGCGACACCTCCGTTATCGACATGCAGACGCAAACGGCGACCTTTGGCAACACGGTTGGAACCGAGTCCGTTCCACTTACGGATATCCTTCGGAGTAACGCCGTAGCGGTTCGCGATGGTATAGATATTCTCACCGGAGGCTACCACATGGGTAATTTTCTCAAGCGTAAGATTCTTCGATCCGTCGGCGGCATTGACCGGTATGCAGTTGGCCAGCAACTCCTCTATACGATGCGTATAGACCGAATCTTCCTTGTCGACAAACGCATAAGTCTGCGATGCCGGAAGTTTCAATACGGAAGGTTCCGTATTTCCCGGAATGATATCCCGTTTATATTGCGGGTTGAGCGCACGGAGCTGCTCGATGTCGATCCCCAGCACATCGGAAACCTGTTGCAGGTGAAGCATGCTGTTCACCATAACCGTATCGGTCGCCAACGGCAGACTGGTCTGCATCGGGCAAATATTATGATCGCAATAGTAATTCATGATATAATTGGCTGCGATAAACAGCGGTACATACGAACGGGTTTCACGAGGCAAGTAGCGGAAGATCTCCCAAAAATCGGTCTTTCCCCCGGAACGGCGAATCGCCTTGTTCACATTGCCCGGACCACAGTTATAGGAAGCCAGCACCAGGTTCCAGTCGCCATAGATGGCGTACATATCTTCAAAATACTTACAGGCCGCCTCTGTCGCCTTCTCCGGATCACGCCGTTCATCCAACAGGCTGTTGATCTCCAAACCATATATCTTGCCGGTCGGAAGCATGAATTGCCATAACCCGCAAGCCCCCACACGCGAAAGGGCAACCGGATTCAGGGCACTTTCGACGACAGCCAGATACTTCAGTTCCAAAGGCAGATTATGCTTGTCGAGCACCTGTTCGATAATGGGGAAATAGAAATCCGCCATACCTAACATATAGCGTACCAGGTCACGCTTGCGTCCGGCATACAGGTCGATACAATCCCTCACCACCTCGTTGTAAGGCAAACGGATCACACTCGGCAGACGTTCCAAGCGTTCTTCGTAGACCGAATCGGGAAAATAGACATTCTCCGCATCATCGTGACAATACTCATCCACTTTCGAAAAATATTGCACATGCCAGGAATGGAGCAAACTATCCACGTTTGCATCGAGACTTTCAGGTATCAAGCCCACTACGTCAGAGAGCGAGTCTGCCGATAATGTCGAATGCTGCGGTTCGCCGAATATAGGGTCTTGTGCGCGGGAGACCTGCATCAGGCTAAACAGGCAGAATAGAATAAGTAGGTTTTTATTCATGATGTCAGAACTTAAAACTGCAATTCAATCCATACGAGCCCGGCGTATAGCGGGTCTTCGGGGTTACCTCCGGCGACCAGTGCAGACTCAGGTCCGGAGAAATGTCAAAGTCAAACAGTTGGGCATCCACATACGCATCGATAATACTGATCGCATATACCCCGACCGTAATGATAATGCTCAAATCCCTGTAACGGCGGAAATAATCTTTCCGGCGCTTCAGGTTTTCCTGGAACTGTGCATTCGAGACATAGGTGCTCTCCTCACCGTTTCTGACAAAGATCGTCCAACTCTCCTGCCAAGGTCCCTCATACTTTTGTCCATCCTTCTCTGCCGCCAATACCTTTTGGTAATCCTCCATGATATCGAAGTAGGCAGTCGAATAGTCCTTATAATTCTTATTGTTCCAAGTGATGGCATACATACAGCCCATAAAGGCCCCATATACCAACGGGAGCTTCCAATACTTCCTGTTATATATCTGTCCCAGACCCGGCACCAAGGCATACAGCAACGCTTTGTTAGGATCGGGTTTGAACTCCTTCAGCTTCACCTTCGGTTGGGGAAGCGAGTCGGCAGCCGAAAGCACAGCCTTCACTGTCGAATCGGCCTTGGCCGTTTCTCCGGGAACCACAGCCGTTACGGTCGAATCGGAAGATATCACCGTATCCTGCTTTGCCATTATCGTCCTCTGCGCATGGCCGGTCCATACCGAACCGCACAGGAGGGCTATTATCCACAAAATTGCTTTCCAGTTTCTCATTTCAACTTATCCAACAAGCCGATCAGTTTTTCCAATTCATCTTCAGATGCAAAGGGGATCGTTATTTTACCTTTTCCTTTTTCGTTGCATACCAATTGGACCTTTGTATTAAAGAAACTGGACAGATGGTCCTTCAACAAGTTGAACTCCTCGGGAAGTTTCGGTTTCCGCTGGGCAGGCTTTTCCTTCCTGGCCTGTTCGAGAGCTGCCGCATCCACTCCGCCGCGTACTATTTCTTCGACGTTACGGACAGACAGTCCATCCGCCAATATCTGTTCGTAAAGAGCCAACTGCACTTCCGGGTCCTCGACAGGGAGCAGTGCACGTGCGTGCCCCATATCGATCTTCTTATCCTTCAGCCCCACCTGTATCTCGGCTGGGAGCTTCAATAGGCGGAGATAATTGGCAATCGTCGCCCGCTTCTTGCCGACACGCTCGCTCAGCTTTTCCTGCGTCAGGCCGTAACTGTCGATCAACTTCTGGTAAGCCAGGGCTATTTCTATCGAGTTCAGGTCTTCACGCTGGATATTCTCGATCAGAGCCATCTCGACGACATTCTCGTCTGCTGCGGTTTTGATATAGGCGGGGATACGTTCCAAGCCAGCCATCAGGGAAGCGCGATACCGACGTTCGCCGGAGATAATCATATATTTATCCGTTCCCGTTTCTTTCAACGTAATCGGCTGAATGACACCCAATGAACGGATAGAAACGGCCAGTTCTTCAAGCGTCTCTTCTTCAAAAACAGAACGGGGTTGATCCGGATTGGGCTGAATCTTACTCAGCTCTATTTCACTAATAGACGACGAACCGCCCGTTTTCAGGTCATCCATCGTTATCAAAGCATCCAATCCGCGGCCAAGAGCCGATCTTTTCATTACCATAAACTTTCGAATTTATGATTTATGATGTATGATGTATGATTTGAAAAGACAAACAAATCATACATCATACATCATAAATCTATTTGTTTTTATCTATCAGCTCTTGTGCAAGCTGCATGTGATTCAAAGCTCCCTTCGACTCGGCATCGTAAAGCAGCACGGGTTTGCCGTAGCTGGAAGCTTCGCTTAATTTGACATTACGCTGAATAACGGTCGTGAAAACCAGGTCCCGGAACGGACGTTTCACTTCTTCGTATATCTGGTTGGCCAGACGGAGACGCGAGTCATACATGGTCAGCAGGAAGCCTTCGATTTCCAAAGCGGGATTCAGCTTCGATTTGATAATCTTTATCGTATTCAACAGTTTACTAATACCTTCCAACGCAAAATACTCACATTGCACGGGTATCATCACCGAATCGGCTGCCGTCAAGGCATTGACCGTGATCAGTCCCAAAGAGGGAGAACAGTCGATCAGGATATAATCGTACCGTTCTTTCAGCGGGACCAGTATTTGTTTCAATATCTGCTCCCGGTTCTCCATGTTCAGCATTTCAATCTCCGCGCCTACCAAGTCGATATGCGAGGGGATAATATCCAGTCCCTCCACTTCCGTATTGGTAATCGCACCTTTCGGATCGTCGCCGTTCACCACACATTCGTAGATCGACTGCTCCACGCTGCGGATATCCACGCCCAGTCCCGACGAAGCGTTAGCCTGCGGATCCGCATCGACCACCAGCACCTTTTTCTCAAGTGCCGCCAGCGATGCAGCCAGATTAATCGTTGTGGTAGTCTTACCTACCCCACCTTTCTGATTTGCTAAAGCGATAATCTTTCCCATACTTTGTCTATTTATTCGGGGGCAAAACTAAACATTAAAAAACTAACACAAATCAGTTTATCCAAAACAATGCCTGTTTTGTTGAAAAGTCACCTTATCTGTTGATAACTTGCAAATATAAACAGAATATTCAATAACTTGTTTCAAATGAGCGCGATGGTGGGTATTTTTTAGGAATGATAACGAAGTTTCAAAGAGGAAATGATATCAAAACATCTTGAATTATTCTCCCGACAGTCGGCAACAAGCAAGGGACATCTTCTTTAATCGCAGCAAAGACAAATCCAGCCTCCACATCAAAACAATGATGCGCTTTCTTATCCCGCATTTACATAACTCCCCCTCCAATAAATTTCAGGATAATGAGGCAGAGGTAGAAGAACCTTCCGCCTTGCTTGTCTTTAGACTTTTTAACAACAGCGGAACGATACGAGTGGCCTTTTCCTGAAAACAACCGATTCAGGCTATCACGGCAATAGCGACAGGCCGATCGCAGACATCTTGTATATCACTGATTAACTTAAACTTACACAATTACATAGGTACATATATACATTATATAAAAATAGGGGATTCCCACCTTGTTTCAGGCTGTTTTTATATCTATAAATGATTGGGTATAAAAAAGATAGGAGTGATTTTTAAAATGACTAATGAAAACGTACGTTTAGATTCGTCATTTTTCAGCTACAAAAATACAACTACTTTTTAAACCTGCAATCCTTTCTTCCAATTATTTTCCCTTTTCTATATTCTTTCTTATCAATCAGATAACTTAACAAGTACGAAAAACCGACTTTCCAACACAAACCCTCCAGAAAGCCCCTCAAAAATGACGAAAAAAAACGTACGTTTTCATTAGTCATTATACAGGAATTTGGTTAACTCTTGTAAAACAAGAGGTTTGAGTACATAGAAGAAACAAACAGATATACTATTTATTAATTAAACATTTTAGAATTATGAACAAGAAGTTTTCTACTCTTTTAATGGGTGGTTTGCTAATGGCCGGTGCGGCTTCAGCACAAACCCCAAAGCCGATTGAGAGATCTTTGGGTCCAGCTGTAACTGAACCCTCTGCTAAGTTTTATTACCAGATTGTAAACGGTGACACAGGTGCTGAGGGTTACGCTTTGCAAGCAGCTATCCATACAAATGGAGCTGATAGCTTGAAAGCTGTTAAGGTTACTGATTTGAATGCTGCCTTGAATGGCTCTGATGTAGAAAAGGCCATCGAAGCTATGGCTACTTTAGACTCAACATTGTGGGCTTTCACTCCGAACGGTGATGAAAACTTGGGTTACTACTCAATTGTAAACAAAGCCACTGGCAAAAAATTACAGTTCGCAAAAGAAGGCAACGCTATTATGGGGGCCGGTTTGAATGCTTGGTTCATCGAAGAGGAAAATACATATAATGATGTCAAGCTGCAAAGCTACGTAATTAATGCCGATGGAAGTAAAACAAGCTATTCAATTGAAAGCAACCGTACAACTGGCGGCCCTGTAACAATTGCAAAAGGAAATGCTAATGCTAAATACAAGATCGTTCGTCCGGGACACATCTACATGAATGCAGCTCAGTTGAACGCTGAAGGTGATGGCAATTCTTTCAAAATGGCAATCGAAGATTTGGTTGATACGGAAAATCCGTTTGTAAAGACTGCTTTGAAAGCTTATGATTTGAGTGCACAAAATGGGCAGAAGAACATTGGTTTGAAAGTCGTTGACGGCAAGATTCTGAAAGCAGATGCTGATAAATATACAGGTGATGCTAAATACAACACAAATGTATATGTAGTAGTTGATACTACCATGTATGCTTCAAAAGGTGGTGTAGACGTTAACGGTACAGACGCTTTCGGTTTCAAATTCGCTGTCGACAGTGCAACAGTAGATGCTGAAGGTAAAATTACTAGTAACATACAGGCTCCGGGTCGTAATGTGACAAACTATCGCTTCGCCATCTACAAAGACGTTACTTTGGTAGGTGAAGACGATCAATTACTAGTCAAACTGTTAGGTGTTCCGACATACGATAAAGAAGCTACAGGATCAAAATTCACTAGGACTCCTCAAGTATCTTATGTAAGTTGGGCTGGCTTCGCAGAAAAGGGTGACGAACTGACAACTGCAAGGATTTCTCGTGACAATCAAGAATATGTATATGAACTGCCGGTTATCACTTTGGCCGCTGGTGCTAAGGCAGACATCGCTCCGGGCGTTTATTACATCAAATTTAAAGATGCGAAGTATGCTTATGCAAACATGAGCTTAACATCCACTAATAGCTGGACTCCTGATTATACAGAAGCTACACCTGCTGTAAACATGAACAACGATTTGTTGGCTAGAACACAGTATGTTGTTACAGGTGCTAACGGTAAATACACGATTGTAAACCGTGAATCTGGAGAAGCTAAGATCAGCGGCCGTATCTATGTAAAAGATGGCAAGTTCATTCAAGGTGCCCAAACATTCGAATTGGAGTCCGTTCCAGCTGAAGTTGCAGCTGACAATCACGTAGGTTACAAATTCTTCTCTAAAGAAGAAGTAGGAAACTTGGCTGTTGCCTTAAAGTTCAACTCCAAGATTGGTTCTGCTTTCATGGTTGATGCCAAGCAGAAAGTATCCGTTGACGCTGATGCAGAATTGGCAGATGCTTCTTTCTTCAAGATGCTGCCGGTTGACACTGTTGCATTCGGTGTAGACATGGAATATGGCGTTTACAAACTGTACAAACAGTACACAAAAGAATTCTTGAAAGCAGATGGAACAGTAAGCGAAAACAACGGTCTTTCTAATGTAACATTGGATACAGAAGCTAATGCATCTCTGGTTGTATTCCGTTCTACCGGAAAAGAGGGTGAATACCAGATCATCTTCGCAGGCGACGATGTATACAACGCTCCTAAAATGTACGATCAGTTGAGCGTATTGGCTACAGAAGCTAAATTCAACAAACTTAAAGTTGACGATGCTAATGCTGTTATTAACGGTTTCTGGACACTCGAAACTCCGGCTGCTCCCGACTACCTGACAATCGAAGATGCTCCGGCTCACAAACGTATCTTCTCTTCTGAAAATACATCTTTGGCTATCTCTATGAATGCTGATAGAACAGGTATCTTGAAAGCTGTTGCTGACAAGGGTGACTATCTCGAAGACCAGTTCAAGATGTGGGTAGACACTGCATGTGTTGAAAATGCTGAAAAACCGTTGTATTACATCGCTACTTGTGCCGGATTGGACGAAGAAACACGCGAAGAAGGTCACATGATGTATATGGTACCGACTGAATTTAAAGAAAACATTGCCCAGGTTGAATTCAAGGAAGGTTATGTATTTGGTGCAGACTCTTTAGCTCTGGCAAAATACAAAAACGGTGCTGTAGAAAAATTCGAAGATAAGAAAGTAATGGCTGAAAACCCGGCTGCATTCGCATTCCAGATGACTCCGGCAGAAGGTGAATATGTAGTTGAAAACATTGCTACTAAATCTTATCTGCGTCAGGTAAACGGCGTTCTGTACTTGACAAAGAAGTATGAAGACGCTCTGACATTCGGTATCGAAGCTACAGATACTCCGACAGCCAACGAAGGAGTTGAAGTTTCTGAAGTAACAGTTATCGCTGGCGAAGGCAACGTAACGATCGCTGGTGCTGCCGGTAAGAAAGTTGTTGTAAGCAACATCTTAGGCCAGGTTGTAGCTAACACGGTTATCACTTCTGACAATGCAACAATCGCTGCTCCGGCAGGTGTAGTAGTTGTAGCTGTAGAAGGTGAAGAAGCTGTTAAAGCTATCATCAAGTAATCGAGACTGAACAATACTATCGTAAGGGTGGTTATAGGCCACCCTTATACAAATGACATTTTATAATCAAATAATTCTTCGGTTGCGTACCGTAAAAACGGCAACTAACCTGCGAGAGGCAAACAAGCAACCGGATTTAATATTAATAATACTAAAGTATATTGAAATTAAAGTTCAAGTTGCCTTTCCCCTGCGAAGGACGAAGGCATACAAAAAAACAAGCCCCGGCAGTACGAAAACTGCCGGGGCTTCGTTATTTATTAAAAACAGATGATAATCATCATTTATATTATTCGTCTTATAAAAAAATTCATCATGAAAAAAAACAGAAGCTTTCAAAAGAAGCACAAAAAATGGCAGAATTGTACACCCGCCTGGAAATCCTCAAGTCTAAACAGATAGAGGGAGTCAAAACGACACGTTACACGACCGACACCATCCGCGCCTGCCAAGGACGCATACGCAAACTGCTCCAAGAGGTCGGAGGGATCGAAGAAATACAGACCAACTGTCCACCCTGTTCAAGATATTCCAAAGCCTCGGACGAAAAATCAGCTTTACGATTTTGTAGGAACCAACCCTGGCTTTCCCCGTTTTTCCCCTCTCCTCCCCCTCTTGCCACACCATTCCGCCACATTCCGCAGGGACGACGGGGGCGGTTGTATCTTTGTTATGTGATTAAGAAACAAATGTTTTACCTAAAAATCCTGATGTTATGCCAGCAAAGTACAAATTGGTCCTGCGCAAAGACATGCGCAAAGATGCCGCCGAAGGTTCGAAACTGTATTACGCCAGTGCCAATACGACCGGCACGTGCGACGTGTATGAATTGTGCGACCTGATCTCGGCCCAGTCCACCGCCTCTTCGGGCGATGTGAAACTGATCCTCGACGAATTGGTCAACGTGATGCGCCGCAACCTCGGCAAAGGCGAGGTTGTCAAAGTAGGCGAGCTCGGCAGCTTCCAGTTGCAGTTCGGCAGCACCGGCACGCTGACCGAGAAGGAGTTCAACCATGCGCTTATCAAAAGCCGCCGCATCGTCTTCCGCCCCGGCAAGCTGCTGAAAGATGCGATCAAGAACTACACGTTCGAGAAGATCGCTTCCGGTGCTCCAGACGAGGGCAGCGCAGGGGGCGAAGATGACCGCCCGGGAGAACTTTGAGAGGTGAAAGTTGAAAGTTGAGAGTTGAAAGTGATGCTTCGCGTTCGTACAAATAACTTTCAACTTTCACCTTTCAACTTTCACCTCTTCAGGGTTCTCCGAGATGTCCCACAATGTAATCCTTTTGTCTGGGGGTGAGGTATTTCTTACCCGGATGCCAGCCCGATTTTTCCAGTTGACCGACCAGCTCGTCGCTGACGCGTATCCATTTCAACAATTGCATGGTCGCGCTCTTCTGCGAGATATTCGGGAAGTACATCAGGGCCAGTTCGCCCCATCCCCATACTTTGTTTTGATTCAGTGAATTTTCCATCGTTTTTCTTCTTGATTATAATATGTAAATATAGTCATTATCAATCTGAAATACAAATAAATACCAATATATAATGGATAAAAAGATCAACTTTTTACATACTTGCCGGGAGGCTGCCGCCGAAGCGGAAAAGCTGTTCGGCATGAACGCCAGGATCATCCTCGCACAGGGTGCGCTCGAAAGCGGATGGGGAACCTCCATGCTTGCGACGGAACATCATAATTTCTTCGGACTGATGGGGTATGGCGCTTCCAACGCGTATTGGCACGGACAGCGGGCCACGTTCGAGACGGCCTACGGCACGCACCATTTCAGGCATTACGAAGCCACACACCTCTCTTTCCTCGACTTCGCCCGCCTGATCCGTTCCGCCTATCCCCGCGCCTACCATTTCAGCTTCCAGCCCGAAGCCTACGCCAAGGAGATCGCCTACAGCCCCTACATCAGCGAGGTGAACGGCGACAACCGGGAAGCCTATCGTAAGCTGATCGTCCAGCTTTGCCGAAAAATCAGCTCGCAACTATCAATCGTCAATCAAAAGGGCGGGCAGATGCCGCCCCTATCATCAACTGTCAACTAAAATGAAATACCTTGAACTCATCCTCCGTTGCCTCACGGCGCTCCTCCGGGTCATCTTCCCGCAGCATCCCCCTGTTCCCGAAACGACAGACGCTACCGGCGCTGCTCCTTCTCCTGCTAGCCCTCCTCTCCCTCCTCATGCGGGAGACGGAGGTGACGCTAGCGGCGATCGGCGCCTCGCTGACGCTCTTCCGCCACGACGGCACCCCTCCTCCCCACCGCCCCCCGGGGCGGACTGGCTGGGTATCTCCGGCTACACCCTCCTTATAGCGGGGTGCGCAGGGTGCCTCTTGAAGTACTGGGGTTATTAGAGGAAATGGGAATTTGAAGAATACTATTTTCTTCAAGCAAAAAGGGTATGCCGTGATGCATACCCTTTAACTTTTATTAAACCATCTATTCCTTTTGTGGTTATAAAAGAACATATAACCATCAATTATTCAAGACAAACTCTTCTATGGCATAACCGTTATATAAGTTGTCACTCCATCTACCCTAACTCCATTAACATATACATCACAAACTAGTCGATAAGAACCCGGAGAATATACGTTAATCGAACAATAATCACCATTCGGATAACAATAACAATTCCCAGAACCTACAATACTCCATCTAAATTCAGCACCACTAGGAGCATTGAACAGTTGGTAAGACGACCCTGCGTAACCACCACTAAACTTCAAAGAAGTTTCCCCCTTAATATACATAGCAGCAGCAACTGCCATTATATCTACATTATCGTTTTCCACTTCTACAGCTTGAATTGTAGAAAAAGAACACACAGAAAGGCACAAAATAATAAAACAGCATAATAACTTCTTCATAATTTTAAAATTTAATTGAGTTTCAATAAAAAAGAATTCTAAAATATAAGAAGACAAACTCTTTAAGAGCAAGAATCTGTAAGCACCATTCAAAATAAAAACGATAAGGAAGTCCCCTGCCTTCCTTATCGCCATAAACCTTTAGTTTCTCCAAGCTTCCGGCTGTACCAAGTACGGAGTACCTGTTTCCGGATCTGTACCCAAAGTCAAGATCTCATCGTCAGGAACGGGCAACATTGTCTTATTTGCCGGCAGGTAAGAGGCACCCGCAAACTTAGAGATATACTGTTTCTCATAGTCCACATAGGCTTTCAACTCACTAGCCATCACATCACCACCCCAACGGGACAAATCGAACCAACGCTCACCTTCCATCGCCAACTCAAGCTTACGCTCCATACGGATTGCCTTGATACAAACATCTTTGTTTGAGAATGCGGCATGTGAAGAAGGATATTCGGCAATCTTATAATTAGCGGCTGGAGTCCCATCATCTAACTTAACAATATTAACATCCAAAGCCGCACGACGACGAATCTTGTTAACCTGCTCCATCGCACCTTTCAGATTCCCAGCGTTAGCCAAGCATTCAGCATATAATAAAGTCAAGTCACGAACACTTAAATATTGCAAGTTCATAGCAGAACCCGGTGCCCAACCACCATATAACGCTTTCATACCAGCCGCATCCTCAGCCTTGCTATATACATGCTTTTTCGGCATGAAGATACCGCCATTCGTAGCATCTCGTACCCAACCATTCTCTGGGAATCCCCAATCCTTATAAGGAATACCAAAACGACCTACAGCAAAATCCAATCGAGGATCGACCGCAATGTTATTATCGTTAACGGCTAGCACAGCATCTTGGGAACTATCGGAGTTACGAACAGATACACTTTTCTTCGTACGATATTCACCGTTCAAGTAAGGAAGGCCATTCGCATCTACTTGGAACGAATTCACCAACTCAAAAGAAGGCTGGTAGAAACCACAACATCCACCGGGACCTGTATTATGCGGATAAGCTAAACAGAAGGGAGCCCCCCCCAGAGGCGCGGCCGCATTTGAGTATTGTACCGCAAAAACGGATTCCTTACCATTTTCTGTCAAAGCATTGAAGTTATTGTCCAGATCATCTTCCAGTCCATAAGCCATACCCTTAGACGTAACACCATTTGTCAACACATCCGCTAAGATAGGTTGCGCTTCCGCCAAATCACCATGCCACATCAAGATCTTAGCCTTCAAAGCCTTCGCTGCGGATTTATTCGCCCGACCAACCTCACCAACAACCTTAGGATCATCCGATAAATTCGCTATAGCATCATCCACGTCGGCAACGACCAAACTATAGATATCTTTGTCATTATGCACCTTTGGGTCATTCTCTTGATTAGTCTCATCAATATAGGGGAGATAAACACCAAACACACGCATTCCCTCGAAATAAGCCAAGGCTCGTAAGAATTTCAACTCGCCTTTACGCATTTGGCGAATTTCCTCCTTCATATCCTCCGCTTTTTCCAAGACCTGAAGAGCCAAGTTAACACGTTTGCTCATTTGATACACCCAAACCCATTTTTGCTTGATATAGCCATTGGTCGACAATGTATTATACAATTCTATCTCATTCACCGTAGATTGGTCGTTAGGGTCTGATCCCTTGTTGGCATCACCCCCATAAATACCACCCCATACCCAGTTAAACGGAGAAGCTTGATAGGGATCGTATCCTTCCACAGGAGAGGCTAAACCCGCATAAGCACTAGTAACCAGCAACTCCACACCTTGAGCATTCGCCAAAGCCTCCGGGGTCAAAACTCCTTGCGGCTCCTTTCCCAAGAAATCATCGCCACAAGACCCTAAAGTCAGCATACTGGCAAAAGCCAACGCTAATATATATTTGTTGTGTTTCATAATAAAATTCATTTTAAAAGTTAATCAAATCCCTAAACATTAGAAAGCGAAATTTACACCGAACAAGAAACGCATCGTTGAAGGCCATCCACCCATATCAACACCTCTCTGTAGGTCTCCCCCACTTTCTTTGCCCATATCCGCATTCGTATATTCCGGATCCAATCCAGAGTAACCGGTAATAGTCAGCAAATTCTCGGCTTGTACATACAAACGTAAGTTTTGGATACCCACCTTAGATAACACGCTCTTCGGAAGCGTATAACCCAAAACCACATTCTTCAAACGCAAGAACGAAGCATTCTCTACGTAATAAGAGTTCGAGAATTTACCAGAATAACCATCGTTCGAATCCAAGATCGGCAAAATGGCATTGCTATTATCAGCACCGGGAGTCCAAGATTGATCACGCATACGCTCAGACTTGTTACCGTTGAACATCCAGAAGTCCGTAAAATATTTCGTATTGTTAAACAGGTCATTGCCGATAGTTGAATACCAGAACATCGTGAAGTCCCAGTTTTTCCAAGTAACCGTAGCGTTTAAGCCAGCGATCAAATCAGGATGGGGAGAACCGATGAACGTACGGTCTCTTTCCGTCAACTTACCATCCTTATCCACATCATCAAACTTAAATTTACCGACCCAAGCCTTGGCGGACTCAGCGTTCAATCCGGATTGTCCTAGAGGCGGCAAGGCCAAAACCTCGTCAACGTTCTCATAGAAACCATTCACCTTGTAACCATAGAACTCAGAGATAGCATGTCCTTTCGTCGTACGGGTCACGTTTCCATCCAAGCGAGTTCCCGCTCCCCACAAAGAGGCATCATCCGACTCCGAGATACGCAGTACCTCATTCTTATAATGGGAAAGGTTCAAACTTACGTCCCAAGACCAATCACCTTTTGAATCTCTATAATTCAAGTTCAAATCGACACCCGTATTCTTGATATCACCGAAATTGATATATGGTTTCTTGATCTCCGGGTTAGCAAACGCTGAATATTGAGCCTCGATCAACATATCCGTTGTCTTCTTCCAATACCACTCAGCACCAATATTGAATTTACCATTTAAGAAAGTAGCGTCCACTCCGACGTTCCACATCTCTGTAGACTCCCACTTGGTATCCTCGTTTCCATATTTATCTAAGATGAAACCTGTTGTAGTAGAATTATTCTGTCCGTTCAAATCGTAGTCAGAACGTTTCGGGTAAGTTGCAAGTTCCATAGCATAGTTCGTAATACGAGGAACCTCAGAGTTTCCTGTCTGTCCATAACCGACACGCAACTTCAAATCGTCCAACCAATCTCTCGTACTTTCCATGAAATCCTCTTGGGAAATACGCCAACCTAAAGAAGCGGATGGGAACACACCATAACGATTAGATTTTGAGAAACGAGATACACCATCCCGACGGATGATACCTGTGAACAAATATTTATCATTGAAAGAATAATCTACACGGCCGAACAAGCCAAACAAAGCAAACTCACCCTTATATTCGGAATTCGCCAAACGCTGGTTGTTATTCTCACCCATATTCAGCACCCAACTATTCGTATTATCCTCAAACAAATAATTGTAACGACGACCGGTCAACTTGCGTCCCAGACCGTCACGGATAGCCTCCGTACCTAACAGAACGGTAAGTTTATGGATATCATTAAAAGTCTTGTTATAGGTCAACGTATTCGTCCATACCCAACGATAATTAAACTCACTTTGTTCCTCAAAGTTATTCTGTCCCATAGACTCTGAGAACTCCGGATTTTTCTTTTCCATGCGATAATAATACCGGTTCGTATAGTCGATACCGAAGTTCGTACGGAATGTCAAGTCCTTGAAAATATCCGCCTCAGCCCATAAGTTACCAAAGATACGGTTGCGAGTATAATAGTTGTCCTTATTACGGACTTGATTGGCTACCGGATTCTGGAAGTTACCCGTACCGGAGAACTTTGATCCAGCGAAATTACCTGCGATATCATATACCGGAACCCAAGGAGAAGCACGATATGTCCACGAATAAGGATTAGATTCCGCTCCATTCGCACTCAAGCCATTATCTTTCGTGAAAGCATACGTTAAGTTCTCACCCACACGTAACCAGTCACGTACATTGAAAGAGGTATTCGCACGCACTTGATAACGCTGATAGTAAGAATCAATTACCGTACCGTCTTGTTTGAAATAGTTTGCGCTTAAGTTATACTGTCCCTTTTCCGTACCACCGGACAAGCCGATCTGGTGATTTTGAATCATGGCGGCACGATCTAACTCATCCCACCAGTCCGTATCTGAGAATGGTGCGTAAGTTGTAGTAGGATAATCATAGTCGCTCGGATCTATTGTAGTAGAACCCTGAGCACCTGATTGTGTCAAGTAATTCGGGATAGAAGGTCTATCCCCCGTACCAAATTGAGGATTACTTGGATAACCTCCGATATCACGCATAGCAATATTATTCTTCTGCGCCTCCCAATCTAGGTTCAAGCGATCCATAGAATTCAACACGTCATATTTCTTCTTGAGTTCAACTTATAAATGCAACTTTTTGGGTGCGGATAATAAGCAATAAAA